>Ga0302325_10012537_pt1 | contig 18172 bp, 13 predicted proteins | sample Palsa_T0_2_FD_201948 | JGI IMG/M metagenome (GOLD analysis project Ga0302325, IMG submission 201948) | Peat permafrost microbial communities from Stordalen Mire near Abisko, Sweden - Palsa_T0_2 | ecosystem: Environmental > Terrestrial > Soil > Palsa > Peat permafrost | place: Sweden: Abisko...
TCCATTCGCACGTCACGGTGAAGAGTTCGATCGCATTGTGGTGTTGCGTGGGTGTGGAATATCTCGCCTCGAACTTGACCGGCGCCTTGGCATAAGCGCCCTCCGCATCGCCTTTCTTAGGGTCGGGCCCACGCCCGGGTTTGTGAGGCTCGCTCGACACGCCGGAAGAGTCGAAGGTCGCGCTGGGGGCTTCCTCGTTGTACGTCACCTTCGACTTGTTGGCCGCCTCGCGCGCTGCTTCGTAGGTTTCGGCGACGACAATGCCGATGATCTGCCCCGCGTGCCAAATTTTATTATCCTCAAGCGTCGTGGTGGTCGGGCCACCGTCGGGTCCTTGCGCCTTGTCAAAGCCAGCGCCCACGTTCTCGTAAGTCACGATCTCGATCACGCCAGGTACCGAGTGCGCTTCGGCAAGATCAAACGCCTGGATGGTGCCGCGCGCGATTCGACTCGTGATGAGATAGGCAAAAGCGGGACTGGGGACCGGCTCGTCGGACGCATACCGCGCAGCCCCGGTGACTTTAGCAATGCCGTCAATTCGGGCGACGGGTTGACCGAGTTTGGCGCTTAGGGTGGACATGACTTGCGGGCCTCAGGCTTGGGGTACGGTCATAGATTTGGTTTCGAGCAAGGCGCGGACCAGCGTGCGTCTCGCAAGTTCTGGCTTGTAGTCATTGAACCCGTGCGCCTGCGCGCCGTGTAGCGCGACGGTCGCGGCCGCTTCGGCGCTTGCTTCGGTGAGCGGCTGCCCGATGAGCGCTTGCTCCGCCTCGACTGCCCGCCAAGGTCGATAGGCCATGCCGCCCAATCCGATGCGCGCCTGTCGCACCGTATCGCCTTCGAGATTAAGGGCAACGGCGGCCGATGCAATGGCAAACTCATAGGAGGCGCGGTCGCGGACCTTGACGTAACTCGAACGGCGCGTCCACGGGCCGGCAGGAATGCGAAAGGCGGTGATAATTTCGCCCTCCTTCAAGGTGGTCTCGATGTGCGGGGTGCCGGACGGCGCTCGATGCAGCGAGGCAAAGGCAATCGCGCGTGACCCAAGCGGTCCGAGCAGATCGACCTGCGCCTCCAACGCGATTAACGCAATGGCAAAATCGCCCGGGTACTGCGATATGCAGCTCTCATCCACACCCAGGACCGCATGGTTGCGATTGAAACTCGTGATCGCGGCGCAGCCGGAACCCGGAGCACGTTTGTTACAGGCGTCCCAAGAAGGATCCCGATAATAGGGGCAACGCGTGCGCTGCAGGACGTTTCCGCCGAGCGTCGCCATATTGCGAAGTTGCGCACTGGCAGCAAACTGCAAGCTTTGGGCAATGACGGGATAACCAGACAGAACTTGCGGATGCTTGCCTACCGCCGACATTTTGGCAAAGGCTCCCAGCCGAAGTTCGGTACCGCTGACTTCGATTTCCTGCCCGCCATGCGCCGAATTTAGATCAATTAGCCGGCGCGGCCTCAAGACATCCAGTTTCATGAGATCGACGACCGTCGTGCCGCCGGCTAAGTACAGAGCGGCGGCATCGGTTTGTCCCTGAGCCGTGCCATATCCAGACTTCGCGGCCTGCGCCAAGCTGGTTGGACGTTCGAATTTGAAGGCGCGCACTTAAACCTTGTCCAACTTCGGACGGGCTTGCTTGATTGCTGCCACGATCTTCGGATACGCGCCGCAGCGGCACAGGTTGCCGCTCATATATTCTCGAATGTCCGCATCGCTTTCAGCGTGCCCCTCACGCACACAGGCGACGGCCGACATGATCTGGCCGGGCGTGCAGAAACCGCACTGAAACGCGTCTTGCTCAATGAAGGCTTGCTGCATGGGATTCAAGCGCCCGCCCGGTGTACTCAAGCCCTCGATGGTATCCACTCGGGCGCCCTCGGCAGCTACCGCGAGCGTCAAGCACGAAAGAACTCGCTCACCGTTGATGTGCACCGTGCAGGCGCCGCATTGCCCCTGATCGCAACCCTTCTTCGTTCCCGTCAGCAGTAGGTGCTCCCGCAAGGCATCCAAGACCGTTGTGCGCGGATCCAGCGCAAGTTCACGCGGATAACCATTGACCGCTAGCCGAACGACTACTTTGCCGGACCGGGGCGTCTCTTTCCCCACCGCGCCGGGCACAAACGGCGGGCTCATCACCGCGCCGGCCAACGCTGCCCCGCCAGACAGGACGGTTCGTCGAGTTATTGATGTCATGGATAGCCTCGGAAACGGGTGGTACGCGATTTCCTCAGTGAGGCTAACTGTATTCGGCTCGCCGCCCCGTCGGTGAATGACGCGCGAGTCCGTCAGATTTCTCATACAAGCACAACGAGCACGCGCTCTCTTGCGCCCTGAAGTTGGCGATTGGTTGCCGAACTTGATAGCCGTCAGCCCCAGAAGTCCCCCGCCGCAGCCACAGTAACGGCATGTCATCGGGAACGGTAACCGCGATTTGCACTCCAATCGCGTCGAACACGGCATTACCGATCGCTGCGGGCACCATTGCCGCCGTCGGCTCACCGGCACCCCACGGTACTTGATCGGGACGGTCGATGAGATCCATCACACTGGTGACTTTGGATTGGCTAAACAGGACCTCTTCTTTGAGCACCCGGCTGACTGTCTGCACCACGTTACTTTCGATTCGATTGCGTAAACCGTCGGGATTGATGATCTGGCCGCAATTTTGGGCGACAAAGAAGCGTTTGACGGCGATCTCGCCGATATCGCGATCGACCTCGACCTCGCATACCACGCCGACGTAGGTTCTAACCAGTTCGTCGGCTCTGGGCGTGCCAATTCCGGTAATGTCCTGGTCCAGCCCGCGAATCCGATTTCTTGTTAATGCGGGTAGCATCGGCCCGCGACCTTTGATGGGATCAAGATGGCGACAGTGCCGCCGGAACAATGGGGCCCCTTCAGCGAATACCTCGATCAAGCGCTCGACTTGGCCGAGGCGGAGCGTGCGCCGTGGTTGGCAGCGCTTGCGCAGAGCAATCCCGATCTCGCCGCCGCTGTTGCCGATGCGCTATCCCAGCGCGAGCGCACCGGCTACGCCGAGTTTCTAGCGGAACCGTTCTTCCCTCGCGAGCAGATCGTCGGCTCGACTCTGATTGGACGCCACGTCGGCCCCTATGTTATCGACGCGGAGATTGGGCGAGGTGGCATGGGTAGCGTTTGGCGTGCACGACGCGCTGATGATCGATTCGAAACTACGGTTGCCATCAAGTTCTTACATCTGAGTTGGATCGGGCTGCAGGGCGAGCAGCGCTTTCGTAGTGAAGGTCAGATGCTCGGGCGCCTCGATCATCCAAACATCGCCCGTCTTATAGATGCGGGCCTCCTCGATGAGACACACCCCTATCTGGTTCTGGAATACGTCGAAGGCCAGCCGATCGACGCCTATTGCGCCGCCAAGAATCTTCGGGTCGAGGCGCGCGTCGAACTATTTCTCGGTGTTCTCGCGGCTGTGGCCCACGCTCACAGTCACCTGATCGTGCACCGAGACATCAAACCTAGCAACGTCTTTGTTTCACACGGCGGCTCGGTCAAGCTCCTCGACTTCGGGATTGCCAAGCTGCTCGATGACGCAACAGGTGCCGCGGCTCTAACTAAAGGCGGCATAGCGCTGACGCCGCAATTTGCAGCTCCTGAACAACTACTGGGCAAAGCCGTCACAACGGCAACGGATGTTTATTCGCTGGGCTTGGTACTGTACGTTCTGCTCACTGGCCGGCACCCCATACTTGGCGAATCCGATTCAAGCGCACAATTCATTCATGCGGTGCTCACCGAGGACACGCCGCAGGCGTCAAGCCTCACCAGCATGCCTCTAACCTGGCGCCGATCGCTGCAGGGCGATCTCGACAATATCCTGGGGAAGGCCTTAAAGAAAGAGCCAGCGGAGCGCTACGCATCCGTAGGCGCCTTCGCGGACGATTTGAAGCGCTATTTGACTCACGAACCTGTCAAAGCCTGTGCCGATACGGCAGCTTATCGATTGACGAAGTTTGTGAGGAGGCATCGCGGCGGTGTTTTGTCGGCCTTACTCACCATGCTGGTTCTGTGCGCAGCGACCCTCATCACGTTCTTGCAGAAGCTCGAAGCCGACCGCCAACGAGACGCCGCGCAGTTTGAGGCGCGCCACGCAGAATCCGCGAATGAGTTCCTCGATTTCCTGCTCCAGTCCGATGGCGGCACAAGTCACGGGTCGCTCTCGCCCGCTGCGCGGGTTGAATTGGGCGCCCGCATGCTTGAGCTGGAGTATCGCGGCGATCCGCGTTTCGCGGGGCGCATGCTGGTTGAGCTCAGTGACGAATATCGCGGTCAGACCTTGACACGCCAGGCCGTAGAGTTGGACACCCGCGCCTATGCGCTAGGCCGAGACGCTCAAGACTCCGAACTGATGGCCCTTGCGCAGTGCGAAGCCGCCTACGCCGAAACCACCGCCGGCGTGACCGTGAACGCGTCGCAGCGCTTGGCCGAAGCGAAGCAGCTCATCACGAAACTCGACTCGCCACCCGCGGTCTTGCAAGTTCTCTGTCGTCGAGCCGGCGCAGAGTTTGCGATTCGAACGGGAAATCTCGCGGGGGCAGAGCAAATCCTCGAGAGCGCGCGACGCTTGCTTGAAGAGTCAGGGCAAACGTATCGGCTTGCATATACTTCGGTGCTCAGTGATCTTGGCGGCGTTTACAACGATACACGGCGCCTCGGACAAGCGCTCGCTATGGCGGAGCTCGTCGGAGCGACGCATGAAAAGTATGGCCGAGGTGGCACGAACGCGCGGCTCATGGCCCTGCAAAATGAAGCCGTGGTCCGATTCAATATGGGGGAAATAAAAGCGTCGACGACCGCCATCGAGGACGTCCGCAAGCGACGCCAAGCGATCCAAGGCGACGCCTCCGAGCCTTTGTCGATGACCATCACCTACGCCGATCGGCTTGTCAGGCTCGGCAGACTGAAAGAAGGTCTAGACTTGGCCCGCACCGCAAGCACGCGAGCGCGCACCTCAGGAAACACACTGTGGCTGCTCTACTCGTTGCGCACGATGTGCATCGCCTACATCGAATTGGGGCAGCTGTCCGAAGCGGAATCGATGCTCCAAGAAACGGCGATTGCGCTTGGCACCGGCACGCCTATAGATCTGCGCTTTCTAGGCGCGCTGGATCGGCTTCGCGGGCTGCTCGCGCTCAAGCGGGGTGACGCCGCTGCAGCGTTGCAGAGTGCTAATGCATCAATTGCGGCCATGGGCGGCGGCGCGAAACTCAAACCCACGGATGAACGCGCATCACTAAACCTCGCCGCGCGGGCGGCACTGGCGTCCGGCCAACCTGCGGATGCGGAACGCTACGCGCGCCAGCTGCTGGGCGTGGCCGAGGGTGTGGCACGCGGCCCTGAGACTAGCGCCGATGTCGGCGAGGCGCTCCTTCTCCTCGCACAGGCCGAGATTGCGCAGGGCCGAGTTACAGAAGCCCAACCCCTGCTCGAGCGAGCCGCGCGCTGTTTAACGAACGGACTGGGCGCAGAGCATGCCTTGACTCTCGAGGCCCTTGCCTTATCGACACGAAACAAGTTCTGAGGCGCCAACCCTTCTCGACGCGCCACCGCCGCAGAGCCTTCTCCGTCATCACAAGCAGAATCGCGAGCTTGATCGAGGCCGCGGAGAAGGTGTGCGACACAGAGTCCCGCAAAAGTCCCGCATCTAGAAAAGCACTATCCCGCACCCGACTTTCGAATTGAAGGCTGTTTCTCGATGGGCATCTGCAATGCCGGCAGTCCCTCGAATTGGGGTCTACCGAATAGATATCCTTGGAAAAGTGTCACGCCGGCGTTCTTGAACCACCAATACTCCTCGAGCGTCTCCACGCCTTCAGCGATGACCTCAATTCCGAGATCAATACATGCCTGCAGGATGGCTCGTACGATGGCTTGGCGCGGGCCGCTTCCTTCAATGCAGCGAACCAGAGACATATCTAGCTTGAGCAGGTCAGGCAGGAAGTCGGCAAGCATTGTTAGGCCAGCGTATCCGGCCCCGAAGTCGTCAATTGCAAGCTGAAGTCCGGAGCGGCGAAACTCATTGACAACCCGACCGAACGCAGCATGATCGTCAATCACTTCGCTTTCTGTAATCTCGAGCACCAAGCGATCAGGCGTAATGCCAAAGCGCCGCGCCGCTTCCAGCGCACTTCGAACCGCCATCGGTGACGTATATAAGCTCCGCGGCAGAAAGTTTAGATTCAGTTTGCACGGCAAGCGCAGCCGCGACGCAAGTTCGATCGCGGCGACACGGCTTTGCTGATCGAACCTATGTAGATCATCGGGCGGGACGCGCTCGAATACGCTCGCCGCCGGGACACCGTCAGGGCCGCGCACCAGCGCTTCGTAGGAAAATATGGAGCGAGCGGCGACGTCAACAATGGGCTGGAACGCGTAGGAATAGTCTTTGCCCGGCACCAGGATCGCTTCGATAGCCGCGGCCGGAGTTGCAATTTCCGGCGTCAGCACCGTGCCTACGCGGCGGACGACGCCCGCCAGCGGCCGTCCGCGAAAGCCGCCAAGAGCTTTTTCGCACGACCAGCACTGAGCTCATGAAAGCAACTCTTTTTCTGAAAGAAGTCGTTAGCGCCGATGATTGCCGCTACATCCTTGGATGCCACCGACGCGAACCCCATGGACCAGTCAGCAAATGATCGACTGGCAATCGGTTCTCGGACGATTAACACGACATTGGTGTGTCGCTTGTCGTGCCCGATTTTTGCGTACAGCGAGTCGATTGCCTCAGCGTCGCCCTCCAGCACCTGAAAATAGCTTCCCTCGGTGTGCAGCAAGATGCCGGTGATATCTAGCCGAGAATTCACAGTTCGCGCGCGCTCGAGAATGTCGCGGAGTTCTGCGTCGCTCATTTTTGAATCGGCGGAACTTGCGTAAATAACATGACTTAGGGTTTTCAAGAGTATCTCCAACGGCATTGTTAAATGCGAGGCATTCGAGAAGTGGTAAAAACGATTGAGTCGCTACGGCAGGTTTAGACTCTATCTCGGGTCTACGCGGCCGCCACTTGATGCGGCGGGTGCCTGGCAATCCAGTCCGCAACTTCGCCAGCCGGCATCGGACGACTGAAGAGATATCCCTGACCGGTCTGGCATCCCATTGAAATAAGGCGTTGCAGCAGTTCCTCGGTTTCTATTCCTTCGGCGACAAGCTCCAGGTGCAGACTGCGCCCTAGATTGACGATGGCACCAACGATCACGCTCGCTTCTTCCGAACTGGTCATGTCACGCACAAAGCTCTGATCAATCTTGAGCTCGGTAAAGGGCAACCGATGCAGCTGCACCAGCGATGAGTATCCAGTACCGAAATCGTCGATCGCGAGCTGAAATCCCTTGAGACGCACCCGGGTCAGTACCTCCAGCATCAGCGCGTGGTTGCCCATAGCGGCAGTTTCTGTCAATTCCAAGCGCAGCAAGCGCGGCGGGATGTCGTGATGGACGCAGAGGCGAACTAGTTCATCCGGCAAAGAAGCCACGATATTGGCGGCCGATATATTCACCGACACAAAGGTATTGATATCGAGTTTGCGCCACGCGGAGATTTGTGCAGCGGCAAGATTGAGCACGCGCTCGGTCAAGCGAGTGATGAGACCGTCCCGCTCGGCAATGCCGATGAACTTGTCGGGCATCACGATACCGAATTTCGGATGCCTCCACCGCACCAACGCCTCGAAGCCTATCGTCTGTCGCGTGCTCAAAGTGAGCAACGGCTGGTAGAAAAGCTCGAGTTCGTTATTTTCAATTGCTGCATGCAACTTTGCAGCGTCGGCCTCAAATACTTTGCTGCGCAAGCTTGAAAGGATCTCACGTAGTTCAGCCGGACGAAAAGGCTTCTGTACTGGCTCACCCATATCAAGCCCCAGATCGCGGCCAATTCCGCAGGCGAGCGTAATAACCCGGGCATCGAAGCCGCTCATCAGCACAATCTTGGCGCGGCACCCAGCACTTGCGAGAACACGAAGCATTTCGATCCCGTCACAACCAGGCATCTGTAGATCGAGGAGCACGACACTCGGAGGTTGCATGCTCAAGGCATTTTTGAATACTGCCGGGTCGGTGGTAACCGTGGCCGCAAAGTTTGCAGATTTCGCCACTGACCGGATGATGTCGAGGAAGGCAGATTCATCGTCAATGGCCAGCACTACATCATGCATGTTAATTCTCGCGATTCAGAGGCATCGAGCATCGCCTTGATGCGACGCGCCAAATCACTCTTGCGGTAGGGTTTACTGAGCAAGTTCGAGCCAAACTTATCCTCTATAGCGGCCGAGGCAGCTGCAGCTGTAAACCCAGACGTGAATAATATTTTCAATTCGGGCCGCAACTGCCGCGCCTCGACAGCCAGCGCCCTCCCGTCCAAGCCTCCCGGCATCACGACATCGGTGAAGAGAAGGTCGATCAGGGCGCCGCTTTTGATGATTGCGAGCGCACTGACGCCGTCGGCCGCTTGAATGGTGCGGTATCCTAAACTCTCCAGATGACGCACTGCCAGATCGCGAATGCCCGCGTTGTCCTCGACCACCAGGATAATTTCTTGATCTCCCGTTGGCATGCCGGCATGGAGGGTATCGGCCTCGGAAACCTCGCCGTCCAATGCACGGGGCAGATAGATCCGAATCGTCGTTCCCTTGCCGGGTTCACTGTAGATTTTGGAGTAGCCCCCGGACTGTTTAATAAATCCATGCACCATACTCAAGCCCAGCCCGGAGCCGCGATTGCCTTTCGTCGTGTAGAACGGCTCGAACACGCGCGCCAGCACTTCGGGAGACATTCCGGAGCCCGTATCGGAGACGGCGAGGAGCACATAGTCGCCCGGCGTTGCTTCTTGATTCAATTCCAACGCGTGTTTATCGATGCAAACGTTAGTCGCTTCAATGATCAGACGCCCGCCATTCGGCATCGCGTCGCGAGCGTTGACTGCAAGGTTGAGCAGGGACGAATCCAGTTGCGACACGTCGACCCGAACGGGCCAAATGCCCTCGAGTATTTGCAGTTCCAAAGTGATGCTTTCGCCGATACTGCGGCGCAAAAGTTTCGCGGCTGATTCGAGCAGAGGCGCGAGTTGAGTGAGCTTCGGAGCCAATGGTTGCCGGCGCGCATAGGCGAGCAACTGCCGTATCAGTTCGGCGCCGCGTAGTGCCGCTTGAATCGCCGCTTCGGTCAACTCCTTCTCCTCGCACCGTGTTTCGAACTTTTCGGCCAGCAGGTCGAGATTGCCCAAAATGACGCCGAGAAGATTGTTGAAGTCATGGGCTAAACCCCCGGTCAATTGTCCGATCGCCTCCATCTTTTGCGCTTGCCGCAACTGATCCTGAACGGCACTTCGTTCGCGGGTGTCCTCGATGGCGAACATGATGCCCAGCAAATTGCCCGCCGCATCATAGAAGGCGGATGCAGAGGAACTCGTGTCGATTGCGGTTCCGTCGCGGTGACGGCGATGCGACGCGAGATTACGCAGCACTTCCCCTGACGACAACCTCCGGAGCCTGTCGTTGAATTCTTCTTGCTCCCCCGGGAGGACGAGCGGATAGGGATAACCCATGACTTCCGCCGCCGAATAGCCGAACATTTTTTCAGCAGCGGCATTCCAGAGAATGACCCGCGACTTGGAATCGATGCAGACAATGGCATAGGGCGAAGCGTCAATCAGCGCCGCCAGCTGGGTGTTGATTTTCCTCAATTCCTCGGTTCGCCGCTTCACCCGGGTCTGGATCAGGGAGACCTGCCGAACTCGGCCGGTCACGGTGAATGCGAGCACTGCCGTGAGCAGCAAGCCGGCGAGCAGAAGGATGCGTGGACCACTCGACCGCTCCTCTGCAACCGCAGCGGCAGAGAAGTAAGACACCAGCCGCCATTGTTCGCCGTTGACCACGAACGACCGAGAGAACGAATACTCGGCTGTCGGAATCGGTGCGGACGATTGTGCGACCTTAAGCGAGCGGTCCTTCGGCGAATAGACCGCAACCGGTTGGAAGGAGCTCTCGGTGGCCCGCTCAGTCGGGTCGTTGCTGAGATGGAAATTGATTGTCGCTACAATGTCGGGTGTATCGACAAGAGCAACTTTGATGACATCGAGAACCCTGAAGACTCCAACGACATAGCCCTTCAGTTGCGCCCGCCGACCGTCCACGGTCTCGGGAACCGCGCCGCCGGCGTAGGTCGGCCAGAACACGAGGTAGGTGGGACCCACAGGGTCGCCGGTATAAGGAACTAGCATTGACTGGGGCGAGCCCAAGTCCCGCGCCAATTCCAGCGCGTGGCGCCGGGTCGGGTCCATCGACACATCGAAGCCAAGCCATGCCGGTTTGCCATCGAAGCGATTCTCGATGACGATCGGCATATAGCCATCCCGATTGGCTGCGGGGATCCGTTGGCCGTCTGAGCTGAGCTCGACGATTGGGAATCCAGCGCTCGCCTCGAAAGCTGCTCGCTGTGCGCGCGGCACGGGTTGCGCCCAGGCGAGTGACGAGATGGATTTGCTCTCGGCCGCGACGGCGCTCGTGAACTGATGGAATTCTTGAAGTTCGACCCGCGGTTCAGTCGCCACATCGGTTGCGGTTGCCAACAGGCTCTGACCGGTAAGGTTGATCTTTGCCTGTAAGTCCCTCGCACGCCACTCGACGCGAAATTCCAGCGCTCGAACGACATCTTGCTCTTCTGCCCGGTTTACCACTAGGAACGCGATTACGGTGATCGCGAGCCCGATCGCGACGACGAGCATCGCCGGAAGTGAAACTCTCACAAATGCGCGTAGTGTACGCCGTGACGGCTTCTTTACGGCTGCAGGGCGCTCCTCGATCAAGGGCCCTCAAGCTCGACGAAGGTCGCGCGATGATGCGTTGCGGTGATCATGAATACCGAATCCTTGGTCAGTCCGGCGACCTCTTGGCGGCGTTTGAGAGGATCCCTTTGGATCGGGTGCGGAAAGTCCCAGCCATTTAGGCATGCCTCTAGACATGAGGGGCGAACCCATGTCTAGGATCGCAGCTTGGAAACGTCTACCGACGCACATGCGGGTAGACCGTCGTGCAATTCTGGTTGAGTGCGCGATGAAATCGGCGTCCAAAATGGACCACCCGGCGAGTTGCCGTGCTCGGACGACTTGCAAGATTGGCCGACAGCGTTCAGGCGATCAGTTCGATTTGCGCGGGACCTTAGGCTATCGGACTATCGCCAACACACCGCATTTATAAGCTTTGAATGAGCAACCCTTTGGATTCGATCCCGTCGCCCGCTCCCCTTTTCGTTGGCCCACGTTAGCTTGCGTTCTCCTAGGCAGGGCACTCGCGCTATTCTCGATGCGGGCCAAAAAAATGGCCGTTCTGAATGCAGATTTTACGCTGGGCATCATCCGTACTGCATTCGGGCGAAGCCGCGTTTCGCGAAAACCGTGTGATGCGCTCCACAGAAGTGAATATTGTCCCATTCGTGCTGCTCGCTGATATGGTTTTCCCTACATCCCCGGCGGCCGTGTCTCTATAGGCTCTCTTGGATGACACTCGGTCGATAGCCGTTAAGAGACTGTTTGTCGCGCTTGCACGGACAGGCGCCCCGCCAAACTGCGCGAAATACAGAGGGTCATTCATGGAGCAAGCGCTAGTTGGCGAGCTTGGGCGGGCGAGCCCTCCGGCACGCGCCCCATTGCGGGTACTCGGTGGCATTCAACCTCTGCGGACGCCTCTTCAGCCAGACGCCTCCGATACGAGAACGTCGGATCACCGAGTGCGAACGTGAATGTAACAAAGGAACTACCCTTGATCGAATCTGTCCGCCGTTTCTCGAGAGCAGATTGGATTGTCGCGGGCACCGCGCTGTTCATCATCTTCAACGGTATATCGGTTTGCATCGGATGGTGGGTGCGCATACCAATTCTGGTCCAACTATTCCCCGATGCGCCCACTCATTTCAATACCGCATTGCTCTTTATTTTATTGGGAGTGGGTGAGTTGGGCTTGGTGCTCCGGCGCCGAGGCATCGTGATGGCGATCGCGGTCGCCGTGACTTGTGTTGCGGGCGCCGAATTGGCTGAGTACGCGCTGCGTATAAACCTCGGTATCGACACGTTGTTTGCGATGCCGTTCGTTGGGTTCGATGCCCCTTATCCTGGTCGAATGTCGGGCAATACGATTGCGTGTTTTCTTCTCATATGCGCCGCGCAAATCCTCATGTCCAAGCCGGGGCGGGACGCCGGTGCCGCAACCACAGCCGCTGTCATTTTGAAAACGCTCGCGGGTGGTATCGCCTTCCTAGCACTGCTCGGTTATGAGGTAGGGCTCAAGAGCGCTTACGGGTGGACCGACGCTGTGGGCATGTCGATACGCTCATGTGCGGGATTTCTGCTTATGTTCATCGCCAGAATTGCCGCATTGTGGCAGCGCGATATTGTCGACAAGCCCAGCTTGCCAAGTTGGTTCCTGCCCTTTCTGGCCATCTCCGTCGTCACCATAACTGTCGGTCTGATCTGGATATTCGCCAGCCCCCTTGCCCGACCGTTCATGCTCGATCCTCTTTACGTGGAAGTCGCCCACCGAAGATCCATCGCAATGATGTTGAGCATCGGCACGCTCATCGTCCTTGGAGCGATAAGTGTGCTGGTTGCAAGGCACAAAGCGGTGACGGCACACGCGAGTGAGAAGAAACTATCCCTAGTGATGGAGAACATGTCCGATGGGATCATGCTCATGGATACCAAAGGGGATGTGTTCTACCAAAATCCGGCATCTCTACGCATCCGCGGCTTCCAACAGTCCAACACGAACGAGTTTACCAACGAAAGCCAAAAGGTAACCAACGAAAGCCACAAGGTAACCTGGAAAGCTTGGGATGAAAGTGGACAACTTTTGGATCCTAGTCAGTGGCCCGTTCCACGCATTATTCGTGGAGAGCAAGTTAAAGGCGAAGTGATACGAGCACGACGTAATGACGGTCACGAGTTCTTCGCCAAGTGCAACGGGGCATCTATCTACAACGATGGTACGCTCGCTTTCAGCTACGTTACGTTCGAAGACATCACCAAGCGCCGGCAGGCGGAACGGGAAGTGCAGGAAAGCGAAGAGCGTTTTCGGACGTTGGCCAACTCCAGCCCGCAACTCGCATCGATGGCCCGAGCGGACGGATTCATCCTCTGGTACAACCAGCGCTGGTACGACTACACGGGTACGACGCCAGAGCAGATGGAAGGCTGGGGGTGGCAGAGCGTGCATGATCCGGCCGTGCTCCCGACCGTGCTGAACAGGTGGCGCGACGCGATTGCGCTCGCACAGCCGTTCGAAATGGAGTTTCCGTTACGCGCGGCAGACGGAACGTTCCGCAACTTTCTCACCCGCGTCCAGCCGATGAAAGATTCGGAAGGTCGCTTGGTGCAGTGGTTTGGCACGACCACCGACGTCGATCAGTTGAAGCGGATCGAACAGTCGCTGCGGGTGACACAAGCGCGGCTGGAGTCGACGCTCGAAGCTAGCTCAGTCGGGACCTGGACCTGGGATATCGCCAGCGACCGTTTGATTGCCGACGAATTCACTGCCCGCATGTTTTCGGTCGCAGCCGACGCGGCGGCGAAAGGGCTGCCCGCGGCAGCCTACCTACAAGTCGTTCATGACGAAGATCGCGCGGACGTGGCCGAAGCCCTCGAAAGCGCGATCCAGCGCTGCGGCGCTTACGATATCGAATATCGAGTCCTGCAAAGCGAGGGAACATTTCGCTGGCTGCAAGCGAGGGGGCGCGTCGAGTCCGACGGTGCGGGCCACGCTACATATTTTCATGGAGCGGTGATTGACATTACCGATCGGAAGCTCTTGGAGTTGTCGTTGCGCGACAACAATCAGCAGTTGAAGAGGTCAAATCACGATCTTGAGGATTTTGCTTACATAGCCTCACATGATTTGAAGACACCGCTCGGCGGAATAAAAAGTGTCGCTCTATGGCTCGAGGAAGACTTGCAGGATCTGTCGGACGAGTCGCGAAAGCTCCTTGGACTCATGCGAAGCCGGATCAAGCGCATGGAAACACTGCTCGATGATCTGCTCACCTATTCACGCGTTGGCCGCACCGATACGGCGGCCAGTGAAACTAACTTGGCAGACATCTTCGCCGCCATCGTTGAGGTCTTGAATCCGCCGGCGCACATTCAGGTTCGCATTGAAGGCGAACTTCCGGTGATTGTTACGGCGAGTGCGCAGCTGGAACAGGTCTTAAGAAACCTCATTAACAATGCCATTAAGCACCACGATAAACAGAACGGCGAAGTTGTCATTTCCGGAAAGCTAGTAGGAGAATTCGTCGAATTCGTCGTCCGCGATGACGGCCCGGGTATACTGCCCGAATTCCACGATAAGATCTTTCAATTGTTCCAGACGCTGAAGCGACGCGACGAAGTAGAGGGCACCGGAATGGGACTCGCCATAGTAAAGAAATTGGTAGAACGACAGCACTGCCGAATTACGGTGCACTCTCAGGGAAACGGTACGGGGACGGAGTTCCGTTTTCGGTGGCCGACATTACCCTCTGCGATTTATGCCAAGGAGCTCGCAAATGCTTGAACCGCAAACCGCGCATCTATTGCACGTTGAGGACGACGATCTATGTATTATGGGACTGGTACGCGCGTTCAAAAAGGCCAAGATCGCGAACCCTGTCAGCTTCGCACACGACGGCATCGACGCACTGGAGATGTTACGTGGAACAAACGGTCGGCCGCGCTTTCCGCGTCCATTCTTGATTCTCCTCGACCTCAACATGCCGCGCATGGACGGAATTGAACTTCTCAAGGAGCTACGGAAAGATGAAGAGCTAAAGAAAAGCATTGTATTCATTATGACCACCTCTGACGCCGATGAAGACAAGGTAAAGGCTTATAACCTTGGCGTCGCCGGCTATATCCTTAAATCGAATCCGGCGAATGCATTTCTGGAAGCAACGGCGCTGCTGGATACTTATTGGCGGGTGGTCGAATTTCCGGCTGCATGATTTGCGTGCGCATTTGGCTGGTCGGCTCATGCAATTTTGGCCGCTTCGGGTCCGTGTAAGGGAATTCTTAGCGCGCCATTTCGATTTCGCGAACCTTTGGTTTGCGAGCGCGCCGCGCTAAAAGTCCCGAATCGACGCCACTAGAGTCGGCACACGAGCACTAACTGACGTCGCCAGCGCCCTTCTTGGCACGAGACGGGAGCATTTTCCCGAAAGGCGCTATCCTGTCCCCCAACAAACACTCGTCAGTTCTGTGGGAGAACAGTGATGGCCATTGATGTTGAGGTCAACGGTAAGGCGTTTTCAATCGACGCAGATCCCAATACTCCGCTCCTATGGGTAATCCGCGAAGAGCTTGCGCTTACCGGCACAAAGTTTGGTTGTGGTATCGGCGCATGTGGAGCGTGCAGCGTACATGTCGATGGCGAGATTACCCGCTCCTGCCGCATCCCAGTTGCTTCCGTTGCGGGCAGAAAGATTACGACAATTGAAGGGATTGCGGCGCCAAATGGTGCACTTCATCCGGTGCAGCAAGCATGGATCGATGCACAAGTACCGCAATGTGGATATTGCCAGTCAGGCCAGATCATGGCCGCCGTCGCGTTGATCAAAAAAACCGCCCAACCGACCCCGGCTGACGTTGATGAGGCGATGACCAATATCTGCCGCTGCGGAACCTATCCGCGTATCCGCCGCGCCGTCTTGGTCGCCACCGCCCAAGCTGCCGGCTCCGGGAAGGGAGACTCATAATGGGCGTAAAACGCAGAGCATTTCTGATCGGTGGCGTCGCATTGATCGGCGGCGGCCTGTTTGCGGTGTCCTGGTCCGAAAGATCGGCAACGCGCAGGGCGGCGAAACTTGTAGCGAAAGACAAAGCAGGCGTGTTTCAAACATGGATCCGCATTGCCGAAGACGACACCGTCACGGTCTTCTCGCCGCACGTCGATTTTGGCCAAGGCTCGGTGACCGGACTCGCTCAGATAGCGGCCGACGAACTCGACGCGGACTGGTTAAAGGTAGTGGTCGAAGCCGCGCCCGTGAATGTGGCGTTTGCCAATGCGCCGCTGGCGAAGGGATTCGCGGGGGAAATGTTGCCCTTTTCCGTTCCACCGTTTCTGAATGGGATTGTGGGTTCTGGTTTCGCCATGATCGCGCGCAACCTTCCGCTGCAGGTCACGGGAGGCTCCTCCACCGTTCGCGCGACTGGCCAGATGGGTATGCGCGTCGCAGGTGCCGCGGCACGGAGCGCATTGATCGCCACCGCTGCCAAACGCTTCGGCGTCCCCGAAGCCGAATTGACGAGTGCCAATAGTCAAGTGGTCCATGCGAAGAGCGGCAGAGCGCTGCGCTATGGCGAACTCGCCGCCGAGGCTGCCGACATGACGCTTAACGGCGAGCCCAAGTTCAAAGACCCCAAGGACTATCGCTTGATCGGCAAGTCGATTCCACGGCTCGATATTCCAGGGAAGGTCAATGGCAGCGCCCAATATGGTATGGATGTTCAACTGCCGCATCTACGCGTCGCCACGATTATGGCGGCGCCTGTGCGCGGCGGAAAACTCGTCAGCGTCGATCCTGCGCCCGCCTTAGAAATCACAGGCGTGGAAAAAGTCATCGAGCTCGACAATTCGGTAGCGGTTCTCGCTAAGGGTTATTGGCAGGCGCTGACTGGCCTACGGGCACTGTCGCCTCAGTTCTCCGATGGCGGACACGGCTCGCTGTCATCAAACTCCATCGCGGCGGCGCAAGTCGCCAAAATCCAAACCGGCAAGCCGAACAATAAGAGCGGCTATGGCGACGTGCCGGCGGCGCTTGCGGCGAGCGGCGTTAGATTGATCGAAGCCCAGTATGCAGTGCCATTCATCCATCACGCCATGATGGAGCCCTTCGCACTGACCGCCCACTTCAAAGATGGCAAGCTTGAGCTGTGGGGTGGCGTGCAGGATCCACTGCATAGCCGTAAGGAGGCAGCCGAAGCGGCAAATATCGGCGTGGACCAAGTGACCTTTCATCCGATGATGATGGGCGGCGCCTTCGGTCGTCGCTTGCCAGGGTATTGCGAGATTATTGGCCAGGTGGTTCAAATCGCCAAGCAGACCCCCTACCCCGTCAAGCTGATCTGGTCGCGTGAGGAGGAAGTGAAACATGGCTGCTACCGGCCACAGGCCTCGGCTCACCTGAAGGCAGCACTGGATAAGAACGGACGAATTGCCGGTTGGACGACTGACTACGCGCAATCAGAGGATGTGACGCGCGAAACTCATTTTGTCTACGACGTTCCGGCCTTCGCCCTGCGTCACTACGAATTTTCCACCAATCAACATGATGGCCCCTGGCGTTCGGTCAATTCCAACCAGAACGGCTTCTATTCCGAAAGTTTCATGGACGAGCTGGCTGCAGCGGCGGGCGAAGATTCCTATCAATTCCGCCGCAAACATCTGCATCCGGGATCGCGCCATTTGGCTGTGTTGGATGATGTGGCAAGGCGCAGCGGCTGGGGCACGCCGCTCCCCACTGGGCGCGGGCGCGGCATGGCCCTGGTCGAATCCTTCAATAGCATTGTCGCGCATGTGATCGAGGCATCGGTCGGCGACGATGGTCGCCCCCGCGCGCACAAAGTGTGGTCGAGCGTGGATTGTGGTCGGGTGGTCAATCCTGACGGCGCCGCCGCGCAGGTCTCGGGCGGCATCATCATGGCATTATCATCGTGCATCGATGAAGCCATCACGCTCGACCAAGGCGCCGTGGTGCAATCAAACTTTCACGACTATCGAATCCTGAAATTAGCCGAAGCGCCAGACGTCGCTGTGCATTTTCTGGAAAGCATCGCCCCGATGGGCGGCCTCGGCGAGCCGGGGGTCCCGCCAACTGCACCCGCCCTCGCCAACGCCATTTTCGCCGCTACCGGCAGGCGCATCCGGGAATTGCCCTTTCGCAATCAGGCTAAGGCGTAGCATCCGGATGCAGCCGCTCATCGCGTATCGGATCAGCCAGCCGCGATGGAGAGCGTGGTTCCTGCGAGAGCCCCCACTACGACCGCAATCAGCGGCGGCGTGCGCCACGCGACCAACAAAACAAATCCAATCAGCGCGATGGCAAAATCGGCTGAGGTCTTAACCGAGCTCGTCCACAAGGGATTGTAGAGTGCTGCACCGAGCAAAACCACGACCGC
>Ga0302325_10012538_pt1 | contig 18170 bp, 14 predicted proteins | sample Palsa_T0_2_FD_201948 | JGI IMG/M metagenome (GOLD analysis project Ga0302325, IMG submission 201948) | Peat permafrost microbial communities from Stordalen Mire near Abisko, Sweden - Palsa_T0_2 | ecosystem: Environmental > Terrestrial > Soil > Palsa > Peat permafrost | place: Sweden: Abisko...
TTAATCGCGCCCGGCGCGGAAGGACCAAACTGGGTGTTGTAGGAGTTGTCGCTCAGGGCATAGTGCTGGGCGTAATTCCACATGGCAGTGACGGTATTGCCGTCATAGTAGCCCATGACCAAGCCGGCGCCGTGACCGTAGTCGCAGCTGCCACCGACGCCGGTAAACTGCACGAACATGTCCATCGCCCCCATGTCGAATGCCTGTTGCTCGGGACTATAGCTGTGGTTCTGGTCGCAGGTCACAGCCTGGCTCCGGTCGAGCCGGAACGGCTGCACGGAGTTGGGATTTTCAGTAAGCAGCCCACCGCTCAACAAGTTGTTCACCGTCGGCGTATTCGGCAGCGGGGTAAAAGCTGGTTCGCCGGTCGGATTCGTAGCATTCGGGTAGGTGGCGAAATAATGGTCAAAGGAGATGTTTTCTCCGAAGATGACCACCAAGTGCTTAATGGGAGTAGTGGTGGGATAACTTTCCGCGGGATTGGGCGCGTTTCCCGCCCAAGCATCTGTGAGTGGATTGATAATCATGCATACGGCACACAGTGCCGTCGCCATGTTGCGAAAATGCTTACCGATCATCGGTGAATCCTCCTCGATTGGTTGAAACTTCGCCATATGGACAGGGATTGACGCACGCCCACCGCAAACTTTTTCCGGAAGACCCCAAGAGAACAGAATGTTGGAAGAAATTAACTGGCGAGTCTTACAGGGAGATGACGGGAAAATAAAATTTCTGTGAACATCTATCGCGAAGCGTGATTTCCTGTGGATTTCTCGGCCGTTTGTGCGTTCACATCCCGTGCTTCGACTCGGATCGTTCCCATCATTCCCCCGTCCTCGTGTTCGAGAAGATGGCAGTGATAGACGAAAGTGCCGACGATGTTGGGATCGCGGAAATCCATGCGCAGCTTCACGCTGGGATAAACCGGGCTGTGCCCATCCCAATACGCGACGTTCACTGTATCCCGGAGATAGGGCTCGTCCACGGGCACGCCATTCCATTCGAGAAGTTGGAAGTGCGATTGATGGATGTGGAAATCGTGCAACTCCTGCGACCGGTTTTCGATGATCCAGTCTTCGACGTCGCCCTGTTTGACCGTTATGTCCGGTTCAGTCGAGTTCGGATCAAACGCTGTCGGAGTTTTTCCCTCGACGGTCAAGAAAAAGACGGTCGGGCTGTTTGGGTTCTGCGGGTCTCGCGCTTTCTCGGAGAAGTAGAGCCTCCGCACCCGCGCCGGCGCAACCTGGTTCAACGGCGTGGCGTGCGCCCTAGCCAATATGGCTGGAGATGCAGGCAGGCGCGAGCTTCGCGGCGGCGCATCGGCGCTGGTTACGATGGTGGCCAAAGGCCGCGTGGGATCGTTTTCGCCCGCGGGACCGCTATCCACGGTTCTCGTTACCAGGCTGGCAGGGACGCCTTGCTTCGGACCAATCACGGCAAATTCTGCTCGCCCACCCGGCGGAATCAGCACGTGTCTCTTCCACACGATCGGCTGGTCGCGGTTTCCGTTCTGGTTGACGGGCACGCCGTCCAAAGCAACCACGCCCAGCATTTGTTGCCTGCTTTTGAATAAAACCTGCAAATCCAGATAGGTGATGGCAGAGGCGTTCAACACCCTCCACAATTCCTTTTCCGCCGGCTTCATGGTGATGGTCGCGGGTTGATATTGCGGATAAGCGACGGGAACGAAATTAATGGAGAGATCCTTGGCGGGTTTTCCCGTCCCAGTGCCGGTGTTGAGAATGTCTCCTTCCGCATCGCGCAGGACTTGCGGCGCCGGCATGGAATCGGTTTGCACGGGCGCCGCATCAGGATTGACCAGTTCCTGATCCCGGATCACCAGCACACGCTCCGCCAACCCAGACGCCTCGTGGTTAACCGTCTCAATGCCCTCGACAATCAAGGCGCCGGAAGCACCGCCGAGTACTTGCGCTTTGGTAAAACCGTGAACATGAGGATGGTACCAATACAAGCCCGGCGGCTGGTCCTGCGGAATTTCAAAACTATATTCGAAAGGCGAAGCTGAAGGCTGAACCAGGGTGCGGAGCACGTCATCCTGGTGGCAGGTTGGCGGGATCAGGAGACCGTGGAAGTGCAGATTGGTCGAAGCGGCCGTCATGGGGCCGCCTGTGCAATCTTCTCCCTTGGCGCCTGCGTGTCCCGCCATGTTATGGACTCGCTCGGAAGCAGGCAGCTCGTTGCGGAGCTTCAAGGTCAGGCGGTCGCCGGGTTTTACACGTAGGGTGGGGGACTGATTGCCGGCGCCGTCGACGTAGCAATATCGAGTCTGCCCCTGGGAATCCGCAAAACTGCGGAAGGCAAGTTCCACTTCTAACTCACCGTTCCTACTGCGAAGGTCGGCAGGTTCTGGTACCGCACCACCCGGCGCGCCAGGGAAGCAAACGTCGCCAGATTTGGCTCCTGCGAAAGACCTGCACGGGAGCGCTAAAACCACGCCGATCAGACAAAGCGCGAAAGCCCTGCATCGGGGGATACGATCAAAACGCATGATTGATTCCGGAAGAAGCCCAGATGGAATGCTGAGGACCAAACGGCCGACGACCGAAATGAAGTCTAGCAAGGCAGGCGAGCCAGAATTGTTAAGGGAACGTCAATTTTTTGAGAGCATCTGAGACTTTCGCCTATCAGGGTTGATTGCCGGCCCGCTCCAGGCGCGCTTGCGAGCCTTGGAGCATTGACCCGGCGGGTCCGCGAGCTACTTGTTGCTCACCCAAGCGGTCGACGACTTTGTGCAGCAGCTTCCAGTCCCTCGCCACGTCACTTTCGGAAACCTTGGACGGAGCGCCGTGCCGCAATTCCTCGCGCAGCCGGTTCTCCAGAATCTGCTCCCGGATTTGCCCGACACCACTCGCGCCGGCTTGACTCGCAAGCTCATCACTTTCCTTCTCAAGAATGTTGCTCTCAGAAACTCCTACATTTACGACTGCATCCCCCAATCGTATCGCCAGAACGGGGCGCCCTTGCGCATCGAAGCCCGGAGACGCGTTGCGCAACAAGCGTCCGAATTTCTCGATTCGCGGGCTTTCTGCTTCGGAAGCATTTTCTGCCTTCAGTCGCTCTGCCATCAAGCGGTTCAACTCGCTCTGGTAGTAGCGCCGATCCTCGGCCGCCAGAGGTTTTTCGAGGGGACGGTCTGCGTTGTACACCCGCGCCTGCCGCGCCGGATCGAAGCGGCCCATGCTCGTGCCTATATAAACCGCAGCCACGCTGCCGGCGAATATGGGGCTGACCACTGCGCTTGGCAAGATGTATTTTTTCGATTTGAAGAACGATTCAACTACCCCATGCACCGGCGTGCTGCGGGCTTCGCTGCCCGGCACCTGCGGAATCACAAAGCGCGAGAACTGCAAATCCGGATGCCGCGCGCTGAATTTGACCATGGTTCTCGCCATTTGCTTGGGTGTCGTGATTCCCACGTCGGCGACCACGCTGCGATGCAACGATTTCGGATAGTAGAAGTTGATGACGTGCTTGGCGAAGTCGGCACAATTCGATGACACCGTCCGGAAGTGTGAGCGATTCGGCGCCGAGTTGTACGCGCGGATAAAAGCTGCATCCTGCTCCGGTGAGGTTTCGATCTCAAACCCGTACGCCGAGCGGTCATAAGCCGACCCCACCAGTTCATACCAGTTCCCGCCCGGAGTCTCACCACCGGCCAGGTCCGGCGCAACCGCCTCCAGATGGGCGCGGCGGTATTGGTCGCGCAAAAAGTTGACCATCTTCGGGTCGGCATAGAGCGGAACATCTTCGGGGCGATCGAGCGCATAAAGATAAGGAATCAGTGGGATCGCGACCCAGTCGTAGCCGCCCACCCCGTTGTAGCGGCTGATCACGGCCCCAAGTTCGCCCGGACCGCAGGCCCGCAGCACGAGAGCAGTCTCGGCGCAAACCCCCGAGAGATAGACCGCCGCGTGTCCCGTCGCCGTGAAAAATCCCAACTTGCCGTAAGGCTCCTCCAGCAACAAAGTCGCCGAGGCGTGGGCCAGGGGAAAGGGGGAAGAGGCGTACATCAACACGGAGAGAATCGCCGGCACACACCACGTGCCCAAAGCGCGCCGTAATCTCCCCCGACAAGGCATAACAGTCCCCCCTTTAAGAACCCCTTTTCTAGAGATTAGTTGTCGCTTGTCAGCACCGCGAGTTACGGAAGTCAAACCACCATCAGGATGTCTGGGGTGAGCTCCGTAGCTGTCAGACAACAAAGCAGTTAGCCAGTGTTGAGGGCGGGTTCATTTCCTCGATTCCGCGGGCAACCGCGAGGCAGCGGGTTGCACCGTCCACTCTGCGCAGGTAGCGAGCGAATCGGACATTGAAACGGGGTCTCGAAGTAGGGAGAAACGGAGCAGATTCCGAAGTAAACAGAGACCAAAATCAGGGCGTGCTTTTGCTGGGACCCAGAATACCAACGGCCCAGGCGGCACTCTCGCGTACGACTTCATCACCGTCGCTCGCCAGCTTTTCGAGCAGCGGGATGAACCTCCGCTCTCCGCTGTTACCCATCGCGATGACGGCATTCCGCCGCAAGCCGGAGCGCTTCGCCCGGCGCACCGGAGATCCGCGGAAGCTGGCGCGGAATTCTTCCTCACTAATCCCCGCCAGCCATTCGAGAGCTGGATTCACCAGCTCCTCTCGGGGCTGAAACTCGGCAGCGTTCGTCGCCGGAGCCCTCCTGTTCCAGGGACAAACATCCTGGCAAATGTCGCAGCCAAAGATATGACGCCCCATCCCCTCGCGAAGTTCCTCGGCAATCGCGCCACGCTTCTCGATCGTGAGATAAGAGATGCACCGGTTCGAATCGAGCTGGTAAGGCGCGATCAATGCATCGGTCGGACACGCGTCAATGCAGCGCGTGCAACTGCCGCAGCGATCGGGCGCCGGAACGCCGAACGCGGCGGTGTCGATCCCGCCGCCGTTGCTCGCCAGATCTTTTCTCGCCAGATCGGCGCTGCCCAGATCGAGCGACGCAAGAATCACACCCAGGAAGAGCCACGAGCCCAGCTTCTGATTGATGATGCAGGTGTTCTTCCCAATCCAGCCAATGCCGGCATACTTCGCCATCACCCGCTCCACAATCGGTCCGGTGTCGACATAACAGCGGGTGATGACGTCCTTATTCCTACCCTCATTATTGCCGGCGCCGCAAGCTTTTCTCAGCGCGGCTTCCACCTCCCGCAGTCGCGGCATCACCGATTCGTGATAATCCTGCTGACCCCACGCATAGCGCGAAATCCATCCCCGCTCGCGCACATCGCTGCGACCATCGGGACAAGAAAAAATGGGACTAGAAGGATTCGGATGAGCAGTCGGAGCCTGAAAGGAAGTCGAATAAGGCTTGTCCGTGTTGTAGTTGATGGCGCAAAGCACTACACTGCGCGCCCACGGCACGGCATGCGCCAGCGATGCACGCTTCAACCGGCCCTGCTCGTCGCGCGCTTCCAGATACTTCATCTCCCCGGCGTGCCCATCCTCAATCCACCTGGGAAAGTAGTCGAGCTCCGGCGCGTCATCGACTGGAGCAATGCCGACGAGATCGAATCCCGCATCGGCAGCAGCTTGCTTTACCGTGGCCGAGATCTCAGCAGATCGAAGCAAAGAGGGTCCGATCATAAATGGAATGACTCAACGATCGTAGGCAACGCACAGAAGTATCGTCAGCAGCTGCAGAGCAGCCAGAAACGGCGCGAAGCCGCCTAAAAGCTTTCGACGAGCTTTCCTCCTTTGCGCCCCGGGCGAAATACCGTGGAGCTTTTTTGCGAGAGAAATCCTCGTGCAGCACGAAAAGTGACTGGTAATCATTGCTCGGCATTCGCTGATGTAGCTGGCCAGCAGCCACTGGACCACTGCTTTGTCACACGCCCAGCTTCTTCACTTCCTCGTTGTAATACTTGCGGTAGAGGATATCCCACTCCTGCGAGCCTTCGAGGATGGTGCGCTTCTGGCTTTCGATCTTCTGCCGGGCGGCCTGATCGATTCGCTCTTCGTGATTGAGAAGCTCTTCGAGAATCTTGCGGGTTTCCTGGCGGATGGTGTTGGGGTCTTCGATGAAATCCACTTCATCCATTGTTTTGAGAGCGTCCGAGACCGCTCGCGCCAGTACGTTCACTTTGTCACGGCTCAATCTCACAGCACCGCCTTGTACTTGCGCACCAACTCGCTCTTCACCTTGCGGAACATCTCCTGGTAGTTGGCGCCGGTCTTGTTCATCTCCTCGGAATAAGCTTCGAGGATGACCCGGACCTCGTCATTGATGCGGTCTTCCAGGGTCAACTCATCCAAGAGCGCGGCGTGTACGCGCTCGGTGACTTTAGGCGCGGCGGAAGTCTCGATAGCCTTGCCCGCTATTAATTTCTTGGTAACTTCGCGGGCCAGGTAGCCCACATATTCCTTGGAAAGAAGCATGTGCGGATCGGATGTCCTGTATCAGCAGGGGTCTGTTCGCGAAAATAAAGTGTAACACGGCAGCAATCTTGGCCGGTTCGGCATTGCCTGTTCTTCACTCGACTACGCCCCGCCTTCGCGGCCTGAAGCTGCAGGTCTTTCCTCGGCAAAATTGAATCCCGGTCGCAATTTATGATCATCTGATCCAGATGCCGGCGAGGAGGCCGAGTCGTTCATGATCCGCCCATGTGAGGATAGCGATTTTGAGACGATCTGGACCATAATCAACGACGGTGCGCAGGCTTACAAAGGAACCATCCCGGCCGATCGCTGGACAAAACCGTACATGTCCAAACCGAAACTCCGGCGTGAAATCGATGAGGGTGTCCTGTTCTGGGGCTTCGAGGAGACCGGAAGCCTGGCCGGCGTGATGGGCATTCAAAGAGTCCAGGACGTAACTCTCATCCGTCATGCCTATGTTCGCACCAGCGTCCAGAAGCGAGGAGTGGGAGGACGGTTATTGTCCTACCTGCGGGAGCTAACCACCGGGCCGGTGCTCATAGGCACTTGGGCGGACGCGTCTTGGGCGATCCGCTTTTACGAGAAGCACGGCTTTCAAGTGGTTAACCCCCGAGAGAAGGATCGCCTGCTCAAAAAGTATTGGACGATTCCCGAACGCCAGATTGAAACCTCTGTTGTTCTCGCCGATCGAAAATGGAGGGAACTCGGAGACCACCACGAGTGCCGGTAAAATGCGGCCCAGGGAAGAAAATTGCGACCCGCGGCGGGCCCACGCCGTGAAAATGCGCAGAGGCTTGCACACTGCTTTGGATTCAGATCGCCGCCGCGGCTTCTCCAGCTTCGCTTCTGGGTTCTCTTGGCAAAAACATCGTGGATACGGCCTTCCAGACCCCATTTTTATTGACTTTCATCGCGACTCAGGAGCATACTTCTGCCTCGAATTTCCGGAGGGGGTCATGGAAACTGCGATCGGTGTTTTTTCATCTCGGAAGACCGCTGAAACGGCCGTAGAAGAATTGCTAGCCAGCCGAGTGCCAGAAGAGTCGATTATTTTCCTGACCCGATCTGAACCTGAGGTTACGACCCAGGGCAAACAGGCGGGCGCGGCGGTCGGCGGTTTCATGGGCATGGCGACCGGAATGTCTGCGGGAGTAGTTGCCGCCACGTTGATGGTCACCGGTATCGGAGCGGTGTTCGCGATCGGCTTCGGAGCGGCCACCCTGCTCGGTATGGCTGGCGCCGGTACGGGCGCAGCCGTGGGCAAGGCTATGGCCGACGGTGGCAGTGGTCCACAACCGACCCCCGATGAAAAGTGCTCCGAAGATGTGACGTTTTTCCGCGAGGTCCTCAAGGAGGGCCGCTCCCTGGTCGTGGTGCGGACAGAATCCAAGGAGACCGCGGCTTCCGCCTCTGCCATCCTCGATCGATTGGGTCTAAGTATCGAAGGAAAAACGCCGGTCAAAATGCAAGCCGCGACCCGCCAGGTTGAGGATATCGTGATCATCGACGTAAGCGGCCGGATCACAATAGGCGAAGGCAACGTGATGCTTCGCGATATCGTCCGCCAATTACTTGACGCCGGCCACAAAAAGATCGCCATGAATCTCCACGAAGTGGGATATGTGGACAGCTCAGGCTTAGGAGAGCTGGTCAAAGTGTATGCCACCGTGCGTAACCAGGGTGGCCAGTTGAAACTGGTGAATCCCAGCAAGCGCGTGCATGACTTGCTTCAAATGACCAAGCTGGCTTCGGTCTTCAGCCTGGAACCTGACGAAGCTTCCGCCATTCAGTCGTTCGAGGCCAACCCCACAAAAGCGGTTGCGTAGGCCTTCTATTGTTTTCTGAAATGTGTGAGGCGGAACCTGCTTTCCGCCTCCGCGAAGTTCGCCCAACGCAAAGTCCGGTCACAGCGGGGCTTTGCTGAGTCTGCCTGAGTCTGCCTGCTGCGCGCTGGCACCTTAGTTCCGAACAGCATACAATATCTTTGCTTAGCGGTTATTTATGTCGCCCATTCCTGACGATTTGTCCACCATCAAAGATGACATGATTGCCTTCATCGAAGGCCACGGCATGAGCCGCTTCCACGGCTATGTCGATTACGAGGAAGTCCAGTGCATCATGTGGGAGATGGGAAGCAATCCCGATGGCTGGAAAGACTTCGTCGAGCTGGCTAAGAGTTCCGGTGCGCCGTTCCTTACCATGCATTCCTGGAAGCTCGAGCGCGCTGAGCTCGACGAATTGGTGCAACGGCTGTCGTACTCCGAATTCACCGATGGCGACGACGTCGAGGACGCGCGTTGGCTGCGCGCCCACGTCGGCAAAGTAGGATTTTTGCAGCTCGGCTGGGCTTACCAGGGATCGATGTTTCTGTGCGAGACCAGCACCGATTGGTACGATCGCTACCAGCGTCTGCTGGAGATGTCGGAAGATTTCGGGGGCATTCCCATCGACGACCAGGACGACGAGAGCTAGCGGTGCGCTGGGAGCTGGCGGCGGATGACCCGGTTCGTGCCCGGACCCTGGCAACCTCCCTTCGGGATGTGCCCGGTCTTTTTTCCGGTTTGCCCCTTAACCGCAGCGTTCTCGCCAATGGCTCACGTCGCAGTCCGATCGAGACGCTCGCGGGCTTGCTGATTCGGCGTGGCATGGCGGAGCCCGAGTCCGCTGCGCGCTTCCTTGCTCCCTCTCTTTCTCACTTGCACGCACCCGAACAAATGGCTGGCCTCGGCGCCGCCGTCGACCGCCTGGATGCCGCCATCGAACGCAAAGAGCCAATCCTGATCTACGGCGATTACGACGTCGATGGCACCATGGCAATCGTTATTCTGAAGAAGGCCATCGAACTCTGCGGCGGTGCGGCTGACTTTCATGTTCCCCACCGCATTCGTGAGGGCTACGACCTCCGCGATGATGTGATCGAGAGCGCTGCCGCCGCCGGCGTTCGCCTTATCGTCAGCGTTGACATGGGCATTCGCGCCTTCGCCCCAGCGCAAACCGCACAACGACTCGGTGTTGATCTCATCGTGACCGACCACCACTTGCCGGGACCCGACGGCGTTCCCCAGGCGCTGGCGGTCGTGAATCCCAATCAGGCAGGGTGTGGATATCCTTTTAAACAACTTTGCGGAGCCGGGGTGGCATTCAAGGTGGCGCAGGGATTGTTGCGGCGGCGGCTCGACGCAAAGGATCAGACGCGAATGCTGCTCTCGTTCATGAAAGTGGTGGCCATCGCCACGATCGCCGACGCTGTGCCTCTGACGGGCGAGAATCGCGTGTTTGCCAGGCTTGGACTCGATGCCCTCCGCCGTGCCGTCAACCCCGGGTTGAAGGCGCTGCTCGAAGTGGCGCAGATTTCCACCAAGCGCCCGCCAAACTCCACCGAAGTCGCGTTCCGCATTGCCCCGCGCATCAATGCTGCCGGACGAATGGATATCGCCCGCGACGTGATTGAGCTCTTTAGCGTGAAGGATGCCGATCGAGCCCGGCTCTTGGCTGGCAAACTCGATCGCCTCAACGCCGAGCGCCAGGAAGAGGAGCGCCGCATAGTGCGCGCAGTCGAAGAGCGCGTCAGTGGCGACCCCGCGTTATGCGAGGCGTATTGCATCGTGGTCGATGGCGAAGGCTGGCACCGCGGGGTCATCGGCATTGCCGCAACCCGAGTGGTCGAACGCTATCGCCGTCCGGCCATCGTCATCTCGCGCGACGGCGAACAAGCCTTCGGCTCCGGCCGATCGATCCGCGCTTTTCACCTGCTTGACGCCGTCGAGTCGAGCGCCAGTCTTTTTACCCGCTACGGCGGACACTCCCAGGCCTGCGGTTTCTCCATGCCGGCCGCGAACGTCGCTCCACTGCGAGCGCAGCTCGATAGCTTCGCGCGAGCGCGCCTCACTGTTGCGGATTTCGATCCGGTGCTGGTCGTAGAAGCAGAGCTCGAACTCGACCAAATTACTCCCGCGCTGTTTCACATGTTGGGTCAGCTGGAGCCCTACGGAGCAGGAAATCACGAGCCGGCATTCTCAGCCCGCGGAGTGCGCCTCATAGCTCCGCCGAAAATCCTGAAAGACAAACACATCAAACTGAAATTGAAGGCCGGGGAAACAAGCAGCAGCCGCGCCACGTTTTCCGAGACCGAGGAATCAGAACTTTCCCCAGCGGCAATTTTAGCCATTCCACGCTGCCATCCAGATGGCGCAGCCATTGGTCGCAGCGAAAGGGCCGAAGCGGCAAGTATCCACCAACCGACAACTGACAGCCGCCAACGGAAAACTGTTTTTGATGCCCTCGGCTGGCACATGGCTGAAAGGCTCGAACAGTCGCCGCTTTTGGCCGGAGACGCAATCGATATCGCTTTTACCATCGGCCTCAACGACCATCCTGACTTCGGCGGATTGGAACTGTGCCTGCGTGACTTTCGTTGCGGCGAGCGCTAACAAATTACTTGCATTAAACTGAGGCCATGCCTCTTCCGGTGTACCGCCTGCGCCGCTGGCTGGTGGTGATCGCGATGTTGTTTATCGCGGTGGTCGCGGGTATGTATCTTTACGCTCGTTTGCGCCAGCTCAGCGTTCTCCGGGGATTTCCCGGCAAGATCGGCTTCGACATCAAGCAGACGGCCAGCGGCTTTCAGTTTTCAAAATCGGAAGCTGGCCGCACAATTTTCTCCATCCGCGCCAAGGACGTGAAGGAATTCAAGCTCAACGGCCATGCCGAGCTCCACGATGTCAGCATCATCCTGTACGGGCGCGACACCTCGCGCTTTGATCAGATTTACGGTGACGACTTCACTTACGATTCGAAATCGGGTGACGTTGCCGCTCGTGGGGAAGTGCAAATCGATCTGGAAGCGAACCCGTCCGGTGTGACCTCGCCCGACCAGGCGACTCCGAAGGAACTCAAGAATCCCATCCACCTCAGGACCAGCGCTCTGGTTTTTAATCAAACCAGTGGAAACGCTTCCACCGATGCACGCGTGGATTTCAGCACGCCGCAGGCGAGCGGCTGGGCCATCGGTGTGCAGTATGCGGCGAAGAGCAACACACTCACGCTCACGTCACAGATTCACGTCACGTTGACGGGAGAGCATGCCGCCACTCTCTTCGCTACCCGGGGCAGAATTACGCGCGAGCCGCGCCAGATCGTCTTGGAGAGTCCACGGCTGGTTCATTCAAGTCAGGTTCATTCAAGTCAGGTTCAATCAAGTCAGGTTCAATCGACGAAAGCCCAGCCCAGTCTGGATCACGAGAGCGGGACCTTGCAGGCCGATGCCGCCACGCTCTTCCTCGGGGAGGACAATGCGGTTCAACGCGTGCTGGCAACCGGGAATGTGACCGCCGAATCCGCCGCGCCAGACTCTGACCCGGTGCGAGCTCGCGCCGACGAAGCCGAGCTTTTGCTCACTGGCAAACAGAATTTGCTTCGCACCGCCACGCTGACGGGCAATGTCCACGCTGAGCGTGGCGGAGCGCAACCGATCGAAGGCGATGCCGGGCGCGCGGTTCTGGATTTTCACGGGCAGAACGAGCTGCAGAAAGTGCGTGCGGCTGACGGCGTCCACCTGGCGCAGCACGCCGCCCATGCGGGACAGCTCGGGCCTGAAGACTTGTCACCCCAGCCCTCGCCGTCCCAAATCTCGTCACCTCAGGATTTCGATCTCAAGGCGCCGGTGGTCGACTTCTTTGTTGCTGATGGCCGCCGGCTCGACCGCGCGGAAACTTCCGGAGCCGCGCAGATCACGATATCGCCGGCAAAAAATCCACCTCCGGCCATCCTGAAGTCTTCCCCGCAACGCACCGTCATCACCGCCGGCCGCTTCGACGCAAGATTTGCCGCAACCGCCGAAGGCAAAAGCCGATTGACTTCGATCCATGGTGCTCCCGACGCGAAAATCGTGGACTATTCTCCCGGCCTGCCCGAGCGAGTGAGTACCAGCCAGACGTTGGATGCTGTCTTCCTCGCCGAGGGTGGGATTGGGTCGATCGTCCAGCAGGGAGGCGTTGCCTACAGCGATGGAGGGCCGCCTGAAAAGCGCACTCAGGCATGGGCCGACAAGGCGCGGTACACTCCCGCCGACAGAATTCTCCTCCTTACCGGAAGCCCGCGTGTTTCCGACGGCGGCATGGTAACCACGGCCAGAACGATTCACATCAATCGCTCCAGCGATGTCGCCGTGGCGAACGGCGACGTCAAGAGCACCTACAGCGAACTCAAAGAGCAGCCCAATGGTGCGCTCCTGGCTTCTGCCTCGCCGATTCACGTCACCGCCGCGACGATGACCGCGCACAGCTCCACCGGAATCGCGCTCTACCAAAGCAACGCACGTTTGTGGCAAGACGCAAACCTCATCGAGGCCCCTTCCATACAATTCGACCGCGACCGCCGTTTCCTGCTGGCCCAGGGCAGTGCGGCGCAACTCGTCTCCACCGTTCTGGTGCAGGCCAAGCCCGCGCCGCCAAAGCCGCTTCCCGAGAAACCAGCTGAGGCGAGCCCGGTTCAGCCCCCCCCAAGTCGAGATACAGCACTTCAACCCAAGACGAGGGCGAAGCCCAAGGAGAGGCAAAAGTCAGACCAATCCAGCCCAATCGCCATCACGGCGCAGCGACTTACATATTCTGATTCCGAAAGGAAGGCACACTACGAGGGAGGCGTCACGGCTCGAGGCATCGACTTCTCTGCTACCTGCAATGACATGGATGTTTACCTTCTTTCTAGAAGCCAAACCTCGGGCAGTCAATCACTTGCCGGAGCCAACGTGGCTAAACCGGATCTGCTGAAAGCGGATCTGCTGAGACCAAGCCGGCTGGATCGCATGGTTGCCCAAGGCAACGTCGTCGTTGACCAGCCCGGCCGCCGGGCGGTAGGTCAGAGCTTGCTTTATACAGCTTCGGATGACAAGTTCGTCCTTACCGGAGGACCACCCAGCATTTTTGATGCCGAACGTGGCAAGATTACTGGCGTTTCGTTGACTTTTTTTAGACGCGATGATAGGGTGCTCGTAGAAGGCGAAGTAAAAGCTCCTGTAGTAACTCAAACCCGAGTGGCACGATAAATGCGGGCACGATGATGCGCACCCTGGCCACGGATGAAATTGGCAAATCCTACCGCGCCCGCCGCGTCGTAAATGGTGTCAGCCTGCGGGTCGAGCAAGGTGAAGTTGTTGGTTTACTTGGTCCTAACGGCGCTGGCAAGACTACAACGTTCTACGCCATCGTTGGCCTGATCCCCCCTGATACCGGCCGCGTACTGTATGACGGCCAGGACATTACTGCCGTTCCTATGTATCTGCGGGCCCGCCAGTATGGCATCAGTTACCTCCCACAAGAAGCTTCGGTTTTTCGCAAACTTACGGTCGAAGAGAACATTCTCGCCGTGCTCGAGGCTCAGCCCATGTCCTGGCATGAGCGCCGCGAGAAGATGGAGAAGTTTATCGATGAACTTGGCTTGGAGCACATTCGGCAGAATCGCGGTTATGCCCTCTCTGGCGGCGAGCGCCGGCGCGTCGAAATCGCCCGCTGCCTGTGCATCAATCCGACGTTTATCCTGCTCGACGAACCCTTTTCCGGCATCGATCCCATTGCCGTTCTTGACCTGCAGAAAATCATCAGCGGTCTGCGCGCCGGCGGCATTGGCGTGTTGATCACCGACCACAACGTGCGCGAGACGCTCTCCGTGACCGACCGCGCCTACATCATCGACGACGGCAGGATCTTCCGTCATGGCCAGCCCGAGCAGTTGGCCAGCGACCCGGAAGTGAGAAGGGTCTATCTCGGAGAAAGCTTCTCGCTCGTGTGAGACAACCGTCGTTCGTCGCTCGTCGTGAGTGGTGGCTAAGCAGGAAACGCCAACAGCAACGATGAATGGCGAACGACTAACGACCAAAGAACAACAGCATGGTTCTACTTCAGCACAAACTGAGCGTCAAGCTGTCCCAGCGCCAGATCCTCACCCCGGGTCTGGTGCAGATGGTCTCCGTGCTCGCGCTCAACAAGCTTGAGCTCAAGGACATGATCAATGCCGAGATGGTCGAGAATCCGGTCCTCGAAGAGCTCGAAGAATCCGTCCCCTTGATCGACGAGCTTGGCCGCAAGGAGGAAGACCGCGACCGCGCCTCGACTGCCGGCACGGAAGAAAATCCCATCACCGCCGTCGAAAAGAAGGATCCTTTTGAAGAGATCGACTTCGGATCGTTCTTTCAGGAGTATCTCGATCCCGGCTACCGCACCCGTGGCGAGATGGAAGAGATCGAGCGCCCGTCGTTTGAAAACTTCCTCTCCAAACCTACCAATCTCACCGATCACCTCGCCTGGCAACTTGGTGCGCTCAGCCTGCGGCCCGAGGTGCGCGAGGCCGCCGAACAGATCATCGGCAACTTAAATGAAGACGGTTATCTGATCGCCAGCGATGAGGAGATGCTCGGCGTGGCGCCACCCGCGCCCCCGGAAGCTGACGCCGCCGCCGCAAGAAATATTGTCACCGAAGCCCAGGCACTGGGTTTAGCCCAGGACGAATTGGCCCAGGAAGAACTTCCTGCCGAAGCCGTCTCTGATGAAGTCGCGTCCGATGAAGTGATGCCGGATAAAGCGATACCCGGCGCGGGCCCGTCAGACGAAGCCTTGTCAGACAAAGCAGCGTCCGAACCATCGAATTTCAGCACCGCCATCGGTGAACAACGGTTGGACGGGCCGATCGGCTCGGCCGCCTTCGAGCTTCCCGGCGCTCACGCCGCCGCTCCTTCCGATGCTGCGAGCTTTCTTGGCGACCGAGCTGTTCGGTCGGCATCCGAGACGCCAGCCGAAATCGTTTCGTCGTTCGCCTCGAGCCCGGGAGATGGCGCGGCCGCCGCTCCAGCGCCCGAAGCCTCTGCGCCTGGAGCTCCGTCCATACTCCAGCGCACGGTTTACCAATCCAGCTTCGCCGTCGCTGATCTCCAGGAAGCCCTCGAGGTCATCCGCCAGCTCGACCCTCCGGGAGTGGGTTGCCGCGATCTGCGCGAATGCCTGCTGCGCCAGTTGCGCTATCACCAGCAGCAGCTTGCTCTCCCGAAAAACGGAGAGAAAAACGGCAACGGCACCGCGCAGCTTTTGCAGGATGCCATCGCCATCGTCGACCAGCATCTGCGCGCCGTACAAAGCAAACAGCATCGAGAAATCGCCAAGGCAATCAGCCGCCCTCTCGATTCCGTGCAGCAGGCCATCGATTACATTCGCACTCTCGACCCCCGACCCGGACTGCAATACAACAAAGGCACGGCGCGCCTCATCGAGCCCGATGTCGCCTTCATCAAGCACGGCGACGAGTGGCTGGTGCTGATGAACGATGACGATCTTCCGCAGCTCCGGCTTAACCCGGCCTACAAGAAACTGCTCACCCGCGACACCAACGACAAGAACACCCGCGACTATGTGAAGGAACGCTACAAGAGCGCCATCCAGCTCATCAAGAACATCGAGCAGCGCAAGCAGACCATCACCAAAGTTTGTTATTCCATCGTTGCGCGGCAGTATGATTTTCTGGAAAGAGGCATCGATTTTCTCAAGCCCATGATGATAAAGGAAGTCGCCGAAGAGATCGGAGTGCATCCCTCCACCGTGAGCCGCGCCGTCGCCAGCAAATATGCGCACACCCCCCAGGGCGTCTTCGAGTTGCGCTACTTCTTCAGCGAAAGCGTGCAGGGCCCCGAAGGCGGCAACACTTCGTTGCTGATTCTGAAACGTCGCGTCAAGAAATTGATCGAAGAAGAAGATCCCAGCCGTCCCTTGACTGACGAACAACTAACCCGCATCCTGCAATCGCAGGGCATCCAGGTCACGCGCCGTACCGTCGCCAAGTATCGTGAGGATATGCGCATCCCCAGCACCCATCAGCGCAGGGTGAAGGAATGAACTCGATGAAAGAATAAAACCAATTGTCATCCGGAGGTCGCCGCTTTTGCGTCCGAAGGATCTGAGCGAGCCGCGGGAAGCAGCATCGCGGGTTTGGCTGGCGTCGTTACAATGCAGTGCCCAATTGAATCTCGAGCAAGAACTTAAGGAGGGGCGCTCTTGAACGTGGAATACACCGGACGTCATTACGAAGTAACCTCCACCATCCGCAAAGAAGTAGAAACCGGCCTCGCGAAAATCCGCAAAATCCTGGGCGACCGCTTTGAAACCAAGGTGATCCTCGCCGTCGAGAAGCACCGCCACAAAGCCGAGATCACCATCAGCCCGCGCAACGGCCCAATCGTCGGGCTGGCGCAAGCCAAAGACATGACCATCGCTGTCAACGAAGCCCTCGACCACCTCGAAAAGCAGGCGCTGAAATACAAGACCCGCTGGCAGTCCAAGAAACGTTCAGCCCGCAAGAGCGAAGAAGTGAAGAAGTGGAACGGCCATTCTCCGCAGGAAAGCCTTCAGACAGCGGTGGGCCTCACGGAAAAAACCGCCGTACCCGTCGTCGTGCACCGCTATCCCGCCGTTGCCAAGACCACCGAGGTTCACTTGGTCCGCTCCAACGAAGCCGTAGCCATGCGCCCCATGACCCTCGAGGAAGCCATCAAGGAGGCCCACTTCCGCGACCGCGATGTCTTCGTCTTCCGCGATCCCAAAGGCAAGGTAATGATCCTGCACCGCACCCGAGACGGAAAAATGGAGCTGATCGAAGCCCCATAGAGGAAAAACTCATGTGGGACAGCCGCCCTCGGCTGTCCGGCGGCCCGGCCGTATCGGGCCGCGGTGCCAGTCCTCGCCACAATTAAGGTTGCCGCTTGTCATCCTGAGCGAAGCGGCCGATCTCAAAGAGTATGAGCCGCGCAGTCGAAGGATCCCTGTTCTGCCTGCGGCGCCCGAGGCTGGGAGAGGAGTTTCCGCTTTATGCCTGAACACCCGAGCCTCCCCGAGTGCGAGCCGCTCGCCCGAAGCCCAAAGTACCGGGCCACTTTCCCATTCTCCTGAACGAAGCGTATGATCCTCCCGCCGTTCATCACACAATTCAGGAGACGCCTATGAGAAAACTCTATGGGTTCGTAGTATTCGTGTTGTTGCTCGCTCCATCGTTGTTCGCGCAAGAACACTACACCGAAGGTCCCGTCTGGCGCGTTCAGTTGATCCGCGTAAAACCCACTCACATGGATGAATATCTCACCAGCCTGCGCAAGTCCACCAAGCCCATCATCGAAGAAGAAAAGAAGCAGGGCGTCATCGTGGACTACAAGGTTTTTCTGAAAGAGACCAAAGTCAGCCCCGAAGACTGGGACATCTGCGTGGCCATCGAATACAAGAACCACGCGGCCATGGACGGTCTGGCGGCCAAAGGCGAGGAGATGCGGGACAAGATCCTGGGCGGCAAGGCGCAAGGTCAGCAACTCGGCGAGAAGCGCGCTGAAATCCGGGAGATCGTTAGCTCGGAACTGATGCAGGAAATCTTCCTGAAATAGTCGAACGCGGTTCGGTGGGGCGGGGGCGCCCTCGCCCGCCCGCTTTCAGGCGGCTTGTGTGTGCCGCCCTCGGCTGTCCTGCGGTCCAGGTGCATTCGGGCCGCAGTTTCTCAGGTGGCGCTGCCTCGGTGCTAAAATTCGCCGCGAGGGAGACTTGCCGATGATGACTCACGCGCGGTGGTTGTTCTTCTGCGTTTTGCTGACAACTCTGACCACCTCGCATCCCGCGCACGCGCGAGCCGCCGCGTCGCAATTGAAGCTCTCCGTCCACTGGGAGGAGCTCACCGCCAACGACTTCCGTGAAGGCATTCATCGTTCGCACGGAACGTGCCTGCTGCCC
>Ga0302325_10012541_pt1 | contig 18168 bp, 15 predicted proteins | sample Palsa_T0_2_FD_201948 | JGI IMG/M metagenome (GOLD analysis project Ga0302325, IMG submission 201948) | Peat permafrost microbial communities from Stordalen Mire near Abisko, Sweden - Palsa_T0_2 | ecosystem: Environmental > Terrestrial > Soil > Palsa > Peat permafrost | place: Sweden: Abisko...
TCCATGACGCCGCTGCCGTACAGACGCAGGACCGCCTTGGCCTCCGCCTGGAACATGAGCGCCGGAAACGTCGCTGTGCCCATACCCCAGCCGACGAGCAGTCCGTCACGATCACGCATCTGCCGGGGTGCGAGCGGGCGGTGCGCCCAGCCGAAACGCTCGGCGCCTTGCGCGTAGCAGTCGCGTAATGCCTTTGAAGAGAAAGGCCGACCAGAGATCGGCTCGACCTCGGCATAGTTCGTCAGCCGAAAGGCCAGCGGATCTACCGCGCAGGCGTGCGCCATTTCATCGATGGCGCTTTCGAGCGCGATCGAGCCGGTCGCCTCGCCGGGTGCGCGCATGAAGAGCGGCGTTCCGGTGTCAACGCGAACCGCTTCATGAGATGTCGCTATGGCTGTGCTCGCATAAAGCGTGTGAGAAGCATCGGACGCCGGCTCGAAGAAGTCATCGAAACTGCTCGACGTGGTCTTTGTTCGATGATCGAGCGCTGTCAGCTTGCCGTCACTATCGGCGCCCAGCCGCAAGGTCTGCCGTGTCTCGGCCCTATGTCCCACTGGACCAAACATCTGCTCGCGGCGGAGCGCCAGCTTCACCGGTTTGCCCACCATGCGGGCTGCCATGATGCCGAGAACCTGCGGGCCTGAAATCATGCCTTTGGAGCCGAAGCCGCCGCCGAGGAATGGACTGCGGATGTGGATTTTGCCCGGAGCGATCCCGAAGAGTCCTGCGATGCGTCCCTGCGCCATGGCAAGACCTTGGCTCGGGGTATCGACCGACAGCGTATCGCCGTCCCATGCGGCGACGATCACATGCGGCTCCATCGCGTTGTGATACTGGGGAGCAGTCTCGTAAGTCGCTTCGATGCGCTTCGACGCTGCGGCGAGACCGGCCTCAATGTGACCCCGATGCGCCGCTGCCGGATGGCCGGGGCCGACGGCCTGCGGCACGAAACTCTCGGCCGCGTCCAGCCCGACCCTCGCCGACTCGGTCTCGTAGCGCGGCGACAAGAGCGCGGCGCCTTCGGTCGCGGCTTCGAGCGTTGCCGCGATGACGACGGCGATCGCTTGGTTAGCGTACCGGACCCGGTCGTTTTGCAAGAGATCGAGTCGGAACATGAAGGGATTGGTTTTTTCGTCCGGGTCCTGGGCAAGCGCCGGTTTGTTGGCCGGCGTCATCACTTCAACGACGCCGGGATGGGCTTTCGCCGCCTGAACATCGAGAGAAACGACGCGGCCGCGTGCGATGCTACTCACCGCAAGAACGGCGTAGAGCATGTCGGCCGGATGGTGATCGGCGGCGTATCGGGCGGCACCCGTGACTTTGAGGATGCCGTCACGGCGGGTGAGGGGCTGACCGATGCTCGAGCCGTGGCGAAGGTGCGCGGGATCCCGCGTAAGTGAGAGCTCAGGCATGGACGGAATCTCCGGAAATGGAGGCGAAGGGGGAAGCCGGCAGCGCCGACACACGCGCGGGCGTGCCGGTTGCGGCGAGGTTTAGAGCCCGCACCACGATCCGCCGCGCAAGCTCGATCTTGAAACTGTTGTCGCCGGCGGGCTTTGCGTCGGCCAGCGCGGCCGCGGCAGCGCGATGGAAAACCGAGCAATCGGCAGGTGCGCCGGCCAGCATCGATTCCGCTTCACGGGCCCGCCAGGGTTTCATGGCGACGCCGCCGAGCGCGAGCCGCGCCTCTACGATCGTATCGTCGAGGACGCGAAGCGCGGCCGCCGCTGATACGACCGCGAATGCGTAGGAGGTGCGTTCGCGAACTTTCAGGTAACGGGCATGGCCGGCGAACTGCGCCGCCTCCGCCGGCAAGCGCACCGCGACGATCATCTCACAGGGCTCCAGCATGCTCTCGCGCTCCGGCGCGTCACCCGGCAGCCGGTGAAACGTTTCGAGCGGGTTCTCCCGCCGTCCTGCTCTGCCTTCGACCTCGACGACAGCGTCGAGCGCGACCAGAGGCACGCAAAAATCGGACGGGTTCGTCGCGATACAGCTCTCGCTCCACCCCAATATCGCGTGAAGCCTGTTTTCACCGCCGCGGGCGTCACAGCCCGAGCCGGCATCGCGTTTGTTGCAGGCGCCGGCGACGTCGTAGAAGTAAGCGCAACGCGTGCGCTGCAACAGATTGCCGCCGACCGTGGCGGCGTTTCGAAGCTGTGCGGAGGCTCCGGACAGAAGCGCCTCAGCGACTGCCGGGAAGCGCCGGCTAAAAGTCACGTCGTGCGCGAGGTCAGCGTTCCGAACCAGCGCTCCAATCCGCACACCGCCGTCGGCAAGTTCTTCGATGCGATCGAGGCCTGGAAGGCGGCTGATGTCGACAAGTCGGCTCGGACGGGCGATGCCGCCCTTCATCAGGTCCAGGAGGTTGGTGCCGGCGGCCAGATAGGCAGCGCCCGGTTGCGAGGCGGCGACAACGGCTTCACGCACCGTTGCCGGCCTGACGTAATCGAAGGTCTTCATGCGACTTTCCTTCGGCTTGCCGCGCCAATTGCGTTTTGAGCCTCCAAAATGGCCTCAGTGATTCCTTGATAGGCGCCACATCGGCAGAGATTTCCGCTCATGCCTTCGCGCACGCGCTCCGGATCGGCGCCGGCCCAACCTTCCTGGATCAAACCGATCGCACTCATGATCTGGCCTGGCGTGCAGAAACCGCACTGCAAGCCGTCGTGGGCAACAAAGGCTTCCTGCACCGGATGAAGCCGGCCACCCTGTGCCACGCCCTCGATGGTGAGGACGTCGGCGCCGTCGTGACTGATGGCCAACGCAAGGCACGAATTGATACGTCGTCCGTCGACAATGATCGTGCAGGCGCCGCACTGGCCGCGGTCACAGCCCTTCTTGGTTCCGGTCAGATCAAGGTGTTCGCGGAGAAGATCGAGTAGCGTAACTCGCGGATCATCGATCTCGATCGTTCGCTTTACGCCGTTCACGGTCAGAGTGGTCGGGATGCTCATGCAATGCTCCGAAGCGGGGGCTTAGAGGCCGGTGCTCAAGGTCACCGCCCAAGGTCACGGCGTTTGCTCGAGGCCGGTACTATATGTCAGCGTGTCTTGACCATGAGATACGGAGGCACCCTCCGTTTTACAAGCCCCTTTATCGAGATTTGGCTATCGGAATGAGGCAATTGGAAAATCAGTCGCGAAAGCCGCGGGCCGATGCGGTTCGGAACCGCGAGCGCGTGCTTGAGGCCGCCAAAGCGGTTTTCAGCGCCGGTGGCGCGGAGGCGAGCCTCGAAGCTGTCGCGCGCACTGCCGGTGTCGGCATTGGCACGCTTTATCGGCATTTCCCTACGCGCGAAGCCTTGTTCGAGGCGGTATATCGCCGCGAGGTGCAACAACTGGCGGATTTGGCCAAACAGTTGAAAGAGGAGGCGGAACCTATCGAAGCGCTGCGGCGATGGATGCGCTCGAATGTGAAGTTTGTCGCCACGAAAAAGGGTATGTCGGCGGCACTTGCGCTTGCTTTCGATAAAAACTCGGACCTCTTCTCATATTCATCGGATGTACTGACACGGGCCGTAGGGGGCCTCTTGGACCGAGCTGTCGCGGCCCACGAAATCCGCGACGATATCAGCGCGCAGGACCTTCTTCGCGCCCTTATCGCGATGTGCTACATGCACGATCAGCCTGGCTGGCAGACAAGCGTCCTGCGACTTGTTGACGTTTTCATCGACGGGCTACGCATTCGACCCGATAATCCCCACTCCAAAACAAAGCCGAGGAAATCGAAGTGATGATACCGGCTTGAGCGGATGACCGCAGTTAGGGGGCTCGCCGCATTCCGATTTCCAGCGGACCTCAAGACCGAATTTCAAAAAGCGAATGTTTATCCGATACAATTTTTCATCGAGCCGCGCAGCGTTTCAGCGTAGCGGCTTTGCGTAATCCGAACGGCGCTGACAGCCGTTACTTAGACTTTCGGCAGCAGGCAATGCGCGCCCTTGGCGGCGTTAACGGTCTGGGTCGCATGCAGGTCGGTGGCGAGGCCGCGAAGCGTGTACGCATCGCTCTTTGGGCGTCTACGCATCGGTCTTTGACGAGCCCCGCGACTCGCCGATCCAGCGGATCACAAGGGCGAAATCTGTTTTACCGGGTGGTTCAGCAGAACTCGCAGGCAATGATTTCGTGCTGCCTGGGTTGCCTTAGCGTGTGACGCTTCGGTGCGTTTCAGCTATTCCCGCGACGGCATTCCTTTTGCCAAGGCGATGTGCAACGTTTCCGCTGCAAGGCGACCTCGTTTTCAGAGAGCGTCGCCACGGGAGGCCTCGCGTGCGATTGACAACGCTACAAGTGGCGGACGTCGAACTTGAATTGTTCGAATCCGGCCAAGGGCGCCCCGTCTTGTTTCTGCATGGCAGCGAAGGCTTTGATCCGCGGCAACCGTTCGTAGCTTCCCTTTCCGAGAAGCGCCGGATCGTTGCGCCGTCGCACCCGGGTTTTGGCAAGTCGAGCCTGCCTGACTGGCTCGACAGCGTGGACGATATTGCGCATCTCTATCTGGAATTGATGGATTTCCTGAAGCTCGATGGGGTGGACCTCGTCGGCTGCTCGATCGGTGGCTGGATCGCAGCCGAAATGGCGACCAAATCGCCGGAGCGTTTTCGCCGCCTCGTCCTGGTTGGTCCGGTAGGGATCAAGGTCGGCCCGTCCGATAAACTTGATATTCCCGACGTCTACGCCATGCCGGAATCGGAGGTGCAGAAGTTGCTTTATAAAGACCCCGAGCGGATGAAGCCCGATCTCGCAAAAATGCCGGACGACGAGCTTGCCGCCGTGTTCCGCGCGCGCGAGACGCTCGCGTTGTTGACCTGGGAGCCGTGGATGCACAATCCTAAGCTCAGGCGGCGTCTGCAGCGCGTCGCTAGCCCGGCACTGTTCATCCGCGGTGAAAGCGACGGCCTCGTGTCGCAGACTTATCTCGACGCTTATTCGCATATGCTGCCGGATGCGCGTACGCTGACAATAAAAGCCGCCGGCCACATGCCGCAGTTGGAGCAGCCCGTTGCCTTCGCGACTGCGGTACTCGAATTTCTCGGAGAGTGAGATGAGAGCGTGGCACTTCAGCGAAAATGCCTATCCCTACCTGCCGCCGGCGGACAGCTATCCTTCCATTCGGGTGTCGCTGCCCAATCGCATCTATGATCCCGCCAAGGGTGCGGCGCTGTACGACCGCTTCATTGATGAATGGCTGGTCGCTGAAGACGAGGGCGTTGAGATCATGCTCAACGAGCACCATCAGACCGCGACCTGCGTCGATCCTGCCGCTCCACTGATGCTCGCGGCGCTCGCGCGCTTGAGCAAGACGGCCCGTCTCTTGATCCTCGGCAATCCAATCGCAAACCGCCGGCAGCCGGTTCGCGTTGCCGAAGAGATGGCGATGATCGACGTGCTCTCGCACGGCCGCCTGGAGGCTGGATTCGTGCGCGGCGTGCCGTATGAGATTTTGCCGGCGAACAGTAATCCGGTGCGGATGAACGAGCGTCACTGGGAAGCGCTCGACCTTATCGTCAAATGCTGGACGCACCACGACGGCCCGTTCAGCCACGAGGGCCGCTTCTTCCATCATCGGTCGATCAACATCTGGCCGCGTCCCATACAGCAGCCGCACCCGCCGGTATGGGTCAGCACAACAAGTACGGGCGGTGCTGCGCAGGTGGGAGCGCAGGGTTACGTCCAGGCGACGTTTCTTACCGGATACGACGCCACCAAGCGCATTTATGAGGCCTATCGTCGCGGCTGGCGCGAGGCCGGCCGCGATCAACATGTGCCGATTGACCGGTTGGCCTACGCGGCGCTGATTTACGTGGGTGAAACTGAGGCGCGGGCCCATGCCGGTGCGGAGAAGTTATTGTGGTACGTCACCGCCAACAAGGTACCGCCCCACTTCTCGAATCCGCCGGGCTATGTGCCTGTCGCAATGAACGTGCAATTGGCGCGCGGTGCGCACAACGTGGTCAGCGCCTACGGAACCAGGCAGGCGACAGTCGAAGGTGCAATTGAAGCCGGCACGATGTTCGCGGGAACGCCCGACCAGGTCTTTCAACAGATCAAGAGACATTGGCATCATGTCGGCGGCTACGGCCACCTGCTCATCATGGGACAGGCCGGCTTTCTCGAGCACGACGATACCGTTCACGGCATCCGCATGTTTGCGCGTGAAGTCTACCCTCGCCTCAAAGAAATCTATCCCGACACTATGGCGTCCGGGATGGTGGAAGAATGCACTCCCGGAGACTCGACAAAAAATGACATCGAACGTGTCGATTGACAGTCAGCGCATATCCGCTTCCGTCATTAGTCATATCATGCGTCCGCGCAGCGTCGCGATTGTTGGCATATCCGCCAAGCCGGGTTCGGCCGGTCGTGTCGTTCTTGAGCTTCTGGACAACAACAAATTCGACGGCCCCGTTTATCTTGTGGGCCGCAGCGCCGCGGATATCGACGGCCGCAAGGTTCTTGCGAGCATCGATGAGCTTCCGCAAGACGTGGATCTCGCCGTCTTGACGTTGCCGGCAGCGGCTGTGCGCGAGGCGGTGGAAGGCTGCGTGTTGCGCAAGGTAAAGGCCGCGGTGATTTTCGCGTCCGGTTTTGCCGAAGTCGGCAGTGATGGTACCAGCGAGCAGGATCGCATCGGCGAGATCGCACGCGCGGGCGGCCTGGCTCTCGTCGGGCCGAATTGCCTTGGCTACATGAATTTCGTCGACGGGTTCGCGGCGGTCTTCTTTTCGTCGCAACCGACGCCTCGTTTGCCGGACGGCACAAGGGGTGCCGTCGCCATCGTGGCGCAAAGCGGCGGTCTCGGCAGCCATTTGCAGGGCGGACTGAACGCCCGCGGCGTTCCGGTCTCATGCTGGATTTCGACCGGCAATGAGGCGGGTCTCGGTCTTGCGGACTTCATCCAATATCTGCTCGACGATCCGGTGACGGAGGTCATCGCGCTCTACGCGGAGGACATAAGGCGTCCGCAGGAATTCATCGACATCGCCGGCGAAGCCTTGCGACGCGGCAAGCCCATCGTGATGATGCATCCCGGCCGCGGCGCAAAATCGAAGGAGGCGGCGCGCTCGCACACTGGTGCGCTCAGCGGCGATCACGCGGTCATGCGCGCGCTGGTTGAACATGCCGGCGTCGTCGTAGTCGACACGCTCGATGAGCTCATGGATGTGAGCGAGCTTCTCGCCCGTTTCCCGAAGCCGTCGGCGGGCGATCTTGGCATCCTCACCTTTTCCGGTGCATTTTGCGGTATCGCGCACGATTTCTGTGAAGATATCGGCGTTCGTGTGCCGCCGTTGTCGCCGGATACGCATGCCTATCTCACGCCCCTCCTGCCGGCGTTCCTTCCGCCGAAGAATCCGCTCGATCTTGGAACCGAGACAATCCGGAAGCCGGAACTCCTGCGGATTTGCGTGGAAGCGCTGCTACGCGATCCAGCCATCGGCGGTCTCGCGATTTCGATTCCACCCACCAGCCCACGCCACGCAGTCATCTATATGGAGGGCATCGTCGCCGCGAGCAAAACGAGCACCAAGCCGGTGGCGCTTGCCATCCTCGGGGACGGGTCGCCGCTTTCGCCCGAGTTCACGACGATCGCGCGGAACAACAATGTTGTGCTGTCGCGCTCGTCGGACCGGACATTGCGTGCGATAGGCAAAGTCATCGGCTACGGCAATCGCAACTCCGCCTTGGCGGAGCGTAAAGTCAGGCCTGTCGGGTCCGTGGCCATCCCGGCGCTCGGACAAGGCGCACAACCGGAATGGCTCGGCAAGAAGGTGCTCGCTGCCATCGGCATGCGGATTCCTGTTGGCGAACTCGCCCACAGCGCCGAGGCGGCGGTCGGTGTCGCCGAGCGCGTCGGTTATCCGGTCGCAATGAAGGCGCAGGCCGCGAAGCTCGCGCACAAGACCGAGGCCGGCGGTGTCGTCCTCGGGGTAGCCGATTCCGGCGCCGTGCGGAGAACCTGGGCAGAGTTGCATGCCAATGTGGAGAGCGTGCAGCCGGGCTTGAGGCTCGATGGCGTGCTGGTGGAAGCCATGTCACCGCGGGGGCTCGAACTCGTTCTCGGCGCGCGGCGCGATCCGCGATGGGGCCCTGTCCTGATGCTCGGGCTTGGCGGCATCTGGGTCGAGGCACTCGGCGACGTGCGGCTGATGGCGCCGGATCTCACGGAAGACGAGATCGGCGAGGAACTCGGCAAGCTCAAGACGGCGAAACTGCTGCGCGGCTTCCGCAACTCGCCGCCGGTCGACGTCAAGGCGGTGGCCGCCGCGGCTGCGGCGCTTGGGCGTCTGATGCGCGCGCGTCCGGACATCACCGAGGTCGACGTCAATCCGCTTATGGTCCATGCCGCCGGCCACGGTGCAACCGCGCTCGATGCCCTGATCGTGACCAGCGGCGGAGGGACGGGCGATCCCTGAACCGCCGTGGCGCCGTGCTGGCTCTTCGGGGACGTTGGTGGGCGCTCGACGGCCGCCGTCGGACTTCACTCATCCGCGTCGCAAAGGAAGTTGATCATGCCCTCTGACCTCATCACTTACGAACTCGACGGCGCAGTTGCGATCATCGGTTTGAATCGTCCCGAGAAGCGTAATGCGATCAACAATGATCTTGTCATGCAATTGCGCGACGCGGTCGTGCGTGCCGGCGACGAGGCCGATGCCGGCGTGATCTTCGGCCATGGTGTAAACTTCTCCGCCGGTCTTGATCTCGCGGAGCTGCTGAAGAACGTGGACCCCGCGACACCGAAGCCGCGCAAGAAACGCGACCACGCGTGGCATACTGTGTTCGATATCATCGCGCGGGGCCCCATACCCTTTGTCGCCGCGTTGCACGGCGCGGTGGTTGGCGGCGGCCTCGAACTTGCCGCCGCGGCCCATATTCGGGTCGCCGATCGCACTTCCTTCTTCGGCCTTCCGGAAGGCCAGCGCGGCATTTTCGTTGGCGGGGGCGGTTCGGTTCGCGTTCAGCGCATCATCGGCTATTCGGTAATGGCGGACATGATGCTCACCGGCCGTCTGCTGTCAGTAGACGAAGCCGAGAAACTCACCATCGTGCGCTACGTGGTCGAGCAAGGTCAGGCCCTGGCCAAGGCGAAGGAACTCGCCGCGCGCATCGCCCAGAACACGCCGCTGACCAACTGGCAGATCACCAACGTGCTGCCGCGCGTCAACGATCTGTCGCACGATGACGGCCTGTTTATGGAATATCTCAACTCCTCCATGCAACGGCCGCCGGAATCGATGCAGCGCCTCCGCGATTTTGTGGAAAAGCGTGCAGCCCCGCTCCAAGCCCCGGACAAGAAGACGCGATGAGCCGGCAGGTGCGCGCCCGGCTTTTGCCGTGGGTCATTCGCCGTTCTTGCACCGTGCGATCTTAAATCGGGCCTCCGCGCCAGCGCTTGACCACCCCGGACTCGATACCGAAAAGGTCCAGCAGCCGACCGACGGTCTGATTGATGATGTCGTCGACAGTGCGGGGACGGCTATAGAATGCGGGTACAATCGGAGCCACGATGGCGCCCATCTCCGCCAGATGCGTCATCGTGCGCAGGTGGCCGGCATGGAGCGGCGTCTCACGCACGGCCAGCACCAAGCGGCGGCGCTCTTTGAGCACCACGTCGGCGGCGCGGGTAAGCAATGAACTCGTCACGCCGGTTGCAATCTCGCTCATGGTACGGATCGAACACGGCACGATCAGCATACCGATTGTCGGAAACGATCCGGACGAGATCGATGCGCCGATGTCGCCGACCGAATGATGCGTTGACGCCATGTCACGGACGTCGCGGGGCTTGAGGTCGGTCTCATATGCTAACGTCATCTCGGCCGATTTGCTCATCACAAGATGCGTCTCGATTTCCATATGCCGCAACAGCTCCAAAGCGCGCACGCCGTAGATGACGCCGGAAGCACCCGAAATGCCGATCACGAGCCGGCGCGGTTCGTGCGCGTCAGTTCTGATCGACGCCGCGCGCTTGGTCTCTTTCATTTGAGATATTCCTCACGACCGCCCGCTTGGGACGGCTCTTTGCCCGCGATCCGCCCGCTTTGATCGTCTCGTAGCCGAGATCGACGCGAGGAACCAGATGTCAGTCGTCGCCGTGGTGTCAATCCCCGCCGCTTTTACCGCTCCGTGCCTCCCGCGGCGCTTCGCTTCGGACCGTTCCGGTTCGCGCATTGACATGAAAATACCATTCCGATAACCGTAATGTCATTACGATAGTCGTAATGGCCGGAGACGACAATCGTAGTGACCCGGGACAGAGCTTTTTTGCGAGCCCGTGCCTATGGTACGAGCATCGAAACCCGTGCAGGAATGCCTCAGCGCGGGCTGCCATGGTCGTCGCGACGTCGTAAGCCCATCGGAGAAAGCAATGGATTTCCGCACCTTCCTGGACACGCTGGAGCAAACGGGCGATCTCATCCGCATCAATGAGCCGGTGGCACTTGAGTACGACGCCGGCGCGATTTGCCGTCAGGTGTCGGACGCGAACGGCCCCGCTGTTCTTCTCAGCAAAATCGGGACCGCGAGCGCGCCGCTGGCCATGAATGTCTATGGCACGCGCGGCCGCATCGCGCGCGCGTTAGGCGTCAGCGAAAGCGAAATGCTTGGGCACGTCGCCCAACGCTTGAAGACGCGTGTCGAAACCACGTCGTTCAAAGGCGACAAACCGCGCTGTCAGGAAGTCGTCATAACCGGCGACGACGTTGATATTCGCGACTTGCCGTTTCCGCTGTGGAATTTGGGCGACGGCGGCCGCTATATCACCGCCGGCCTGGTGATTGCCCGTCATCCTGAATTCGGCTGGAACATCGCTCACCATCGCGGGCAAATCTACGGACCAAAGGAAATCGGCGTCTGCATGGCGCCGGAACACCATCTGCGCTTTGCGACAGACGAAGCGCGCGGGCGTGGGCGCGTCGAGGCTGCGTATGCCATCGGCGTGCGCCCGTCGGTCTCGATTGCAGCCGGGTCCGATTTTCCGCTTGGCGACTATGAATTGCACGTGGCGGGCGCCCTCGAAGGGCGACCGATTGAAGTCGTCAAATGCAAGACAATCGACGTCCACGTTCCGGAAGACACCGAAGTCGTCATCGAGGGCTATTTCGATGGCGAAATCCGCGAAGAAGGACCATTCGTCGAATATACCGGCTATCAGACGCCAATCATACAAAGCCCGGTATTTACCGTAACCGCAGTGACGCATCGCCATTCGCCGATCCTGCACGGCGTCTTTGCCGGCAAACCTCCGTGCGAAACAGATGCACTCTGGCGAGAGCTGGAAGAATCGGACGCCTTCGACGTGCTGCGCACGCGCTTTCCGTTGCTGACCGCGCTCCATCGTCCGCCCAGCCTGGCGCGCGACTATGTCGGTATTCTGCAAATCAACCCCGTGCGGCTGCGCAAGGGCATCGTGCGAACGCTGATGCTGGCGACGTCGGCAGTCATGCCACGCCTCAAATACGTCATCTGCGTCGACAACGACGTCGACATCTACAATCTCACGGACGTGATGTGGGCGGTCGCGACGCGGTGCGATCCCAAAAACGACATGGCTTCGGTCAACGGTACGATGACGTCCTGGCTCGATCCGTCGAGCGGCGGATTGTCAGGCAAGGTTTTCTTTGACGCGACCAAGAAGGAGGGTTTCCGCGGACGCCTCCCGACCTATCCGGAGGATTCGATGGATCGCGCGCGTACCTTGATTGCTGCCGCCATGAAGAGCCAGATGGGGCCCGCTGTGTAGGAAGGGCCCCGATGCCGTGCTCGGCGGCATTATCAGGAGAGAATGAAGTATGATCGCGTCCCTTAACAAGGCGGGCTCACTCGCGCTGTTGCTGTTGGTGGGATGGGTATATTCCGCCACGGCCGAAGATACGCTCAAGATCGGCTTTGTATCGACGTTTTCGGGCAATACCGGCGTACTCGGGCAGCACATGTACGATGGCTTCATGCTGGGCGTGGATCATGCCGGCGGCAAGCTGGGCGGCATGACAACGGAAATCATCAAGGGCGACGATCAATTCAAGCCGGACATCGGGCTTGAGGTGACACGCGAACTGGTTGAGCGCGACAAGGCAAATTTCATTGTCGGCTTTGCTTTCTCCAATGTGTTGCTTGCCGCTGCAAAGCCGGCGCTCGACTCGCAGACCTTTCTGATCAGCGGCAATGCCGGTCCGGCCCTGCTCGCCGGAGCGCGCTGCTCGCCCTATTTCTTTTCCGTCTCTTACCAGAACGACTTCAACGACGAGGGCGCCGGCATCTACTACACCAACTCGGGCTACAAACACGTCTATCTGATGGCGCCGAATTATGTCACCGGGCGCGAGGCGCTTGCAGGATTTAAGCGGACCTTCAAGGGTGAGATCGTCGGCGAGGTCTATACCAAGCTCGATCAGGTCGACTATTCGGCAGAGCTCGCCCAGCTAAAGGCTGCCAAGCCCGACGCCGCTTACGTGTTCTTCCCGGGCGGGTTTGGCGTTAACTTCATCAAACAATTTTACCAGGCCGGCCTGCGCAGCCAGATACCGCTGTTGTCGAAGGCGACTGTTGACTTGACCAACATTGCCGCGCAGGGCGACGCGGCGGTCGGAAGCAAAGAGGTGACTCATTACAACTGGGACCTTGACAATCCGGCGAACACACGCTTCGTCACTGACTTCATCAAAAAATACGGCTACACGCCGTCGATCTTTGCCGAATCGAGTTACGATGTCGCGCAACTTATCGACAGCGCCGTGCGTCAGGTCAAGGGCGACCTTTCTGATAAAGACGCCTTGCGTAAAGCGCTCGAGAGCGCGCAGATCCAGTCACCGCGCGGGCCCTTCAAGTTCAATACGAACCACTTTCCGATTCACGGCAATTATGTCGTCGAGGCGGTCAAGAAGAATGACAGCACCTTCACGCTCGTCACCAGACAGAAGTTGCGCGACGAGGCGGGCGACAGCTTTGCGTCACAATGCGCGATGAAGTGAGCGGCATTATTGCCAACGGACTAGAACGGGGATGAACTGGACGCTGTTTGCAATCCAATTTCTCAATGGCCTGCAGCTCGGCACTACTTTGTTCCTGATGTCCGCGGGGCTGACGCTCGTCCTCGGAATCATGAATTTTGTTAATCTGGCGCATGGCTCGTTCTACATGGTCGGCGCCTACGTTGCCGCCGCTGTCTATGGCGCCACGGGGTCGTTCTTGATGGCGGGAGCCGTTGCGGTTCCGGCCACTTTTTTGCTCGGCATCGGAGTTGACCGCATCTGTCTGCGCCGGCTTTACGATCGCAATCATCTTGCGCAGGTACTCGGCACCTTCGGCCTGCTGATGTTCTTCAACGAGTTGGTCCGGGTCATTTGGGGACCGGCTGCTCTCTTCGCCGCGGTTCCCCCCGGCCTGGAAAGGGAGGTGGAACTGCTTCCCGGGATGGCTTTTCCGCTTTACCGATTGTTGGTCTTGCTCGCCGGCCTGCTGACCGGATTTGTGCTTTATCTGTTCATCGCCCATACCCGGTTGGGTATGCGGATCCGCGCCGGCGCAAGCGATCGTGGCATGGCGGCATCGATGGGCGTTAACGTGAGCGTACTGAGCATGCTGGTATTCGGGTTGGGTGCGGCGCTCGCGGGCTTTGCCGGATATCTCGCGTCGCCGATCGTTGCCGTGCAGTCGGGAATGGGCGATCCGATCCTCATCACGACCTTGGTGGTCATTGTGATCGGTGGCATTGGTTCAATCCGCGGCGCCATATTGGCGTCGATGCTTGTGGGCGTGATCGACACACTGGGGCGCGTTTACCTGCCGTCCTTATTGAACGCGGCTCTAACCCCGGCGACATCGAATGCACTCAGCCCGGCGATTACCTCAATGCTGACGTATCTGATGATGGCGGCGATCCTCGCCTTCCGTCGGCAGGGACTATTGGCCGCGCGCACAGGTTAGCCATGCTGCGTCCTCGTACTGTCGCCGTCGCGGTTGTGCTTTGCGCTTTTGCCGCTGTGCCGATCATCGCCGCGACCTTCGCCCAACCACATTATTTGACGGTGTTCGGTCGCATTTTGATTTTCGCCATCGGCGCCGTGAGTCTCAATCTGGTGCTTGGCCACGGCGGGCTCGTCAGTTTTGGCCACGCCGCCTTCATCGGTATCGGGGCTTATGCCGTCGGCATCCTTGACACCTACGGCATCGACAACGGCTGGATACAATGGCCGCTCGGCATCATCGGCGCGGGGTTGGCGAGCTTGATCATTGGCGCCATCTCGGTGCGCTTGAGCGGCATCTATTTCATCATGATTACTCTCGCCTTCGCGCAACTCCTGTATTTTCTGGCATCCGGCCTCACCGCCTTTGGTGGCGACGATGGCATGACACTGGCCGCGCGCTCGTTCTTTGGCTCTTTACTCAACCTCAACAATCAAGTCGTGATGTATTACGTGATTTTGTTGGTCCTTCTGTTGTTCTTGCTGTTCGAGCAACGCTTCGTAACCTCGCGACTTGGTATCGTTATTGCCGGCATCAGATCGAATGAAGTGCGGATGCGGGCGCTCGGCTATGCGACCTACCGCTACAAACTCATCGCGTTTGTTATTTCGGCGATGATGTGCTCGGTGTCCGGGCTTCTTCTCGCCAATTTGACCGATTTTGTCACCGCGCAATACCTCACCTGGGGACGCTCGGGCGAACTGCTCATCATGGTGCTGCTGGGCGGCATGGCGAGCACGTTTGGCCCGGTGATCGGGGCGACCGCGCTGCTTCTGTTCGAGGAGGTGGCGAGCACCTTTACCGAGCATTGGCAGCTCGCGCTGGGTCCGCTTCTCCTCCTGGTCGTCATCTTTGCGCAGGACGGCATCTGGGGTTGGCTGGGCGGCCGTGAAAAAAGGCGCACCGGGTGAACCCGATCCTACGCGTTCGCGGTCTCAGCAAGGCGTTCGGCGGCGTTCTCGCGAACAATGCAATTGATCTCGACGTCGGCAACGGCGAGATCCACGCTATCATCGGTCCGAACGGCGCCGGCAAGACCACTCTGGTTGCCCAGCTCACCGGCGAAATTGCGCCGACGGCCGGCTCCATTGAATTCAACAACCGCGACATTGTCCGGCTTCCGATGCACCGGCGTGCCGCGCTCGGCATCGCCCGTTGTTATCAGATCACGAGCGTATTCGTTGATTTTCCGGCGCTCGACAACGTGATCATAAGCCTGATGGCGCGTGAGCAGATTCTTTGGCGGTGGTGGCGACGGCCGCTCTCCGACCCGGATCTGATGAAGCGGGCCGAGACCCTGCTGGAGAAGGTCGGGCTGGCGGGCCGCATGTATATCGTTGCGGCCGATCTGTCTCATGGAGAGCGTCGCCAACTGGAATTGGCGATGGCGCTTGCGACCGAACCAACGCTGTTGTTGCTCGATGAACCGATGGCGGGGATGGGTCCGGCCGAAACGAGGAGCCTCATTCAGCTTATTGCCGGCCTGCGGCAACATCACTCGATCCTGCTGATCGAGCACGACATGGAAGCCGTCTTTGCGCTGGCGGGACGTATCAGCGTGCTGGTCAATGGTTCGGTGATCGCGTCCGGCGCGCCGGCGGCGATCGCCGCCGACCGGCGCGTGCAGGACGCCTATTTGGCGACGGAGGCGGCCGGACCGCATGCTTGAGCTTGAGAATGTGCATTCGTTTTACGGCTCGAGCCACGTACTTTTCGGCGTGAGCTTGAGTGTCGGCGAAGGTGAAGTCGTCGCCTTGCTCGGACGCAACGGGATGGGCAAAACGACGACCGTTCGGACCATCATGGGTGCGGTGCGTGCCCGCGAGGGCGAAATCCGCCTTGCCGGAAGCTCCATTCAATCGCTGCCGACTTATGCGATCGCCCAAGCCGGCATCGGCCTTGTGCCGGAAGGGCGGCACGTTTTTCCGAATCTCACGGTATGGGAAAATCTCGTCGCGATGGCCGCCAACAGGCAAAATCGTGCCAGTCCCTGGACCACTGACAAGATATTCGCAATGTTTCCCAATCTGGCGGAGCGAAGAAACATTCTTGGCATTCGGTTGTCCGGTGGCGAACAGCAGATGCTGGCCATCGGTCGCGCCCTTATGACCAATCCGCATCTTCTCGTGTTGGATGAGGCCACCGAAGGCCTGGCGCCTAAAATGCGCGAGGTGATTTGGAGTTGCCTGAGGTCGTTGCGGCGGACACGACAGTCGATTCTGGTCATCGATCGCAACACCGATGCGTTATCCGAAATCGCCGATCGGATGTGTATCATGGAAAAAGGTGCTATCGTCTGGTCAGGATCGCCCGCGCAGTTTCGTGACGCCCGCGGCCTCTTGGAAACCTATCTTAGTGTTGCTGCGACCCAGCCTGCGCATTGATGGGATGGCTCGGTCATGCATGGGCACGGCGCTTTTCAAAGCGCGCGATGATGACGACATAGCGAAAATCCATGCGGGGGTAGAGACAATGATCGAGAAAGTCCGGCGTCAGAAGGGCGACGCGCAGGCCGGTATCGAGACGATCGAAACTGGAATGAGCCTGTTGAATGCGCTCGGCGAGTTCAACAACGCGCAAATGCTCAAGACTATCGCCGCCGCCGTCGGCATGCCACCAAGCAAAGCGCATCGTTATCTGGTGAGCTTTATTCGTACCGGATTTGTCGATCGCGATCCCGAAACCGGCAGGTATCGGTTAGGTCCGGCTTCGATGCAGCTCGGCTTGTCCGCGCTGGGCAATACCGACGCGGTTTATCTGGCGACGCAGGCGCTCGTCGATCTGCGCGACAAGCTCGACGAAACGACGTCGCTCGCCGTCTGGGGCAGCCACGGCGCGACCATCGTGCGGATCGAGGAAGCGAGCCGCGCCGTGACGATCAATGCCCGCCCGGGAACGGTCCTGCCGTTACTCGGCTCGTCATCCGGACAGGTCTTCGCCGCGTTCCTTCCGGAGACGATGACGGGGCCGATGATGCGCAATGAAATTCGCGCGAACCATACGCGCGGCGACGCGCGGCTGGTGCGTTCGCAGGACGACGCCGAGCGTTTGATCGCCGACGTGCGGCGGCGTGGATTGGGCCGGGTCACCGGCGAGATGATGCCCGGCGTGCATGCCTTGGCCGCGCCGATTTTCGATTACCGCGGGCACGCGGTCGTCGTCATTGCGGCGATGGGATCGAGTGACACGTTCGATTCACGTTGGAATGGCGAAGTCGCAAAGGTGATCCGGGACATCGCCCAGCGGGTTTCGACTCAACTGGGTTATGCGCCGGAGCGCTTGCTGTCGCGATCGCCTGCTGTTCGTCGAGCCGTGTCGGAAAAGATGGCTGCGCGAAGCAGCGAGAACGGTGCCGACCGGAAAGCTCGCCGTCCGCAGCAGTGACGGCGGCGGCTCTCGGTTGACACCGCGTCTCATTCTGTTTAGCGTAATTCTATTACGTTAAATGTAATATCCGACGATGGCACAGGATGGGCACTTATGAGCGCCGCGGAGGCTGCGACCAGACCGCCTAACTCCGGCACTGCTCCCCGATCGGCTCAAGAGCTCGTGGAGCGCTCGAGCGCTCTGATACCGATTTTGCGCGAACGCGAGCCGGCGGCGGAGCGGGCACGATGCGTGGCGCCCGAGACCATTGCAGACCTCAAGCGCGCCGGCTCGTTCCGTGTGTTGCAGCCGGCCCGCTATGGCGGGCTCGGCGGCAGCATCGCCGATTTTATTTCCGTCGCACACGAGATCGGGCGCGGCAGCAGTTCAGCGGCCTGGATCTTCGGCAACGTCGCGTTGCATAGCTGGATCATTGGCATGTTTGCGGAACGGGCGCAGGACGAGATTTGGGCCGATCAAGATACGATCACGTCGTCCTGCTTGCGGCCGACGGGTGCGACTGAACCCGTTTCCGGCGGTTATCGCATCAAAGGTCGATGGCCGTATGTGAGCGGCTGCGATCATACGGATTGGACCGTCACCGGCATCATGCTGCAAACGAACGACGGCAAGAAGCAACCCGCCTATGCCCTGGTTCCGCGCGGCGACTACGCCATCGTGGACGAATGGCAAGTATCTGGATTGGCGGGCACTGGCAGCAAGGACCTCGTAATCGAGGATGCCTTTGTGCCGGAGCATCGCATCCTTACCGCGGCCCAGGCCAATTCCAAATCTCCGCCAGGGTTGGCGGTGCACAATCTTCCGATCTATCGGA
>Ga0302325_10012542_pt1 | contig 18167 bp, 21 predicted proteins | sample Palsa_T0_2_FD_201948 | JGI IMG/M metagenome (GOLD analysis project Ga0302325, IMG submission 201948) | Peat permafrost microbial communities from Stordalen Mire near Abisko, Sweden - Palsa_T0_2 | ecosystem: Environmental > Terrestrial > Soil > Palsa > Peat permafrost | place: Sweden: Abisko...
TCGTCGTTATGCGAACACGACGAGGGAAAGTAGAACCGATAGAATGCTTTTTGAACATACAAGGCGCGAAGAGCGCGAAGGGGGAGGGGAGTCGCCTTCCGGCAAGTTTTTGGGCCAAATGAGGTTGGCGTTGGGCCGGGGAATTGGGCGCAGCCAATGAATATCGGCCTGGTGATTTTCCGCGGCGATCCGCAGCGCGGTGGCGCGGAGCGCTACACCGCCGACATCGCCGCCGCGCTCGCTGAGCGGGGGCATCGGGTTGACCTGATTTCCACGCGATTCGGCGGCGAAATCCCGGGAGTGAATTTTATCCCCATCGCCACCAACTCCCCCACCCGAGCGGGACGGTATCTGGATTTTCTCAACCATCTGGAGACACATCTGTCGGGGCGGAAATACGACCTGATCCATTCAATGCTGCCGATTCGGCGGTGCGACCTGTATCATCCGCATTCGGGAATGGCCAAAGCCGCGCTGGAAACACATCTGGCCCGCGCAAATGGGCCAGCGCGGGTGCTGGGTCGAGTCGCCAATCGTCTCAACCGCAAACGCCGGGTTTTCGCGGAAGTGGAAAACGAATTGATCCACGGTCCGGACAAGCCGATGGTGCTTTGCCTTTCCGATTACGTCAAAGCAATCATTCTCCGGCATTACCCGGATATCACGGATCAACTGGTCAAACTTTTCAATGGAACGGACTTGAAACTCTTCGATCCCGCGAAGCACGCTCCCGCGAGACAAATAATCCGCGAGCGTTTTGGAATCGCGCCCGAAGCGACGGTAGCGCTGATGATCGCGCAGCATTTTGAGCGGAAGGGTCTGGCCGAGGTGATCGCGGCCACGGCCAATATCGCCAAAAGCTCCCGCGATGCGGCCCCGGTCGCGCTGGTCGTCGGAAAAGACGACCCATCGCGGAGCCGACAAATGGCAAAGCGGCTTGGCGTCGATGACAAAATCATCTTCGCCGGCCAAACGGATTCATCCGCCGATTTCTACGCCGCATCCGATTTCTTCGTGCTGCCCACGCGCCACGATTCGTGCAGCCTGGTCGTTCTGGAGGCCCTGGCCATGGGCCTGCCGACGATCAGCACGGTCTTCAATGGCGCTTGCGAGATCATGACCAATGGCCGGCATGGATTCGTTCTGCCTGATCCGGCCGATGTGGATGCGCTGACGACGGCCATGTCGAGTCTTCTCGACCGCAACCGGCTCCGCGAGATGCAGCAAGCCTGCCTGGCGCTCCGGCCAAGTCTATCGTTTGAAGCGCACATGAATCGTCTGGAAGAGATTTATCGAATGCGCTGCAAATCAGCCGGTCACATCCAAAGTCGTTCCGGTCGGCAATGAGCCGCCCAGGCTGTCTTGAGCGTCGTCGACGGCGGCCTTGAAATCGCTCTGAAATTGCTGCGAGGTGACCCCCACCGATTTGAGCGCGTTTTGAAATGACAACTGAGCTGATGGAGTGGATGAGCCGGCGGTGGGAGGCGGACTTTTTCCGGAAAAAATGTTCTTCAAAAGGCTGGCGATGGAATCTTCAACGATCTGGTTTGGATCTTTCGTGGAGCCGGTTGCCTTGGCTTGCTGTAAGGCGCTCGTGACGGTTTGCTGGATTTGACTGATAAGCGAAGAGCCGGTCGCGGCCGTTGACGCGGCCGGCCCAAAGCCGGTGGGCGCGGATGCCTTGGCGGCGGCCTGATGGGTCTTCTGTTTGGCGACGGACTTCAGGAGTTGGATCAGGCCCGAGCCGCCGATGCTTGAAATTGCCGACATAGCGTTGCCTTCTTCGCACGAAACCGGCCGAGCCGTGTTGGTAGGTATCGGACGCTGGGGTTGAATAGAGCCAAAAAAGGTGGGAAGCGGGTTATCGGACCAGCAATTCGGCCCAAACGTCGGCGGCGCGGTCGATGGAAAAATGCTCCTCGATGCGGCACCGGCCGGCGGTGCCGAGGGATTGGCGCTTGCCTGCGTCGCCGGCCAAAGCGGCGATAGCGTTGGACCATTCGGCTGGATTTTCAGGCAGGTAGCCGGTTTCGCCGGGCAAGATGATTTCGCGATTCGCGCCGACGGGGCTGGCGATCACGGGCAAGCCGGCGGCCATGTACTGGACGATCTTGAAGCCGCATTTGCCGAGGGTCCAGCGGTCCTCGGGCGTGGGAGCGATGCCGATGTCGCCGCGAATCAGGGCGGTGGATTCGGTGGACTCGGACCAGAGAATGTGTTCGGTTGGAAGCGGTGGATTGGGCAATGGCACATCGGCGATGGTGATAAGCCGAAGTCCGGAAACGCGACGGGCGGCATCGCGCAAGACTTCCGTGAATTGTTGTAGATACGGCAATGTCGATTTGCTGCCGATCCAGACTAGCGTGGGGTGATCGGTCTGTGCATGCGATTTGACCCGATAATGCGACGGATCGACGACGGTTGGCAGGATGGTCACGACGGCGCCCTCGGCGCGGAAGAGATTGGCGAGATAATCGTTGCCGGCAATGACGCGATCGACCGACCGGGCGACGGCGCGGAATCGCCGGCGGGTGCGCCAGCACTCGATCGGACCGACGGGCCGGCTGTGGAACATGACCGCATCGTCCACGTCATAAAATAATTTTTTGGAGTGCCTGCGAAGCAGCCGGAGATCGATCGGATCGAGCATTTTGCGCTGCAGGATGACCGCGTCGTAGTCGGCGGCCCGTTTCAGCAATCGTCTGCGGGACAAGATGGCGCGCGGGCGGACGTGGATGTCGAGAACCACATCGCGTGTTGCCAGCGGATTTCGCAGCGCGTCGATGCGCAATCGAAATGACGCCTGCTGGAGATTGTTGGTGATGACCATGACGCGGGTCACGCGGCCGATTGTCGCGTCGGGCGGCGCGCAATGCCAGCCATTGCATTTGGCGCATTGATTGAGTATTTCCGGCAAGGGTGAGCTTTAACGGGACAGATTATTCGCGCCGCGACTCGGACCGGACGTTCAGGATTCTCAGGGCGGTGGCGGGGCTTTATACGCGGACTTATCATCACGTCAAAATCCGTCAGCAGTGCAGGTTGCCGGTCACGGGGCCGGCCATACTCGTCTGCAATCACACGAGCAGCATCGATCCGATTCTGCTTCAGGCCCGTTCGCCGAGGCTCATTCGGTGGATGATGGCGAAAGAATATTTTGAGCTTCAACCGATGCGATGGGTTTTTGAAAAGGTTGGGGTGATCCTCGTGGATCGGGCCGGCCGGGACATGGCGTCCACCCGCGCGGCGATGAGAGTGCTGGCGTCGGGATATGTGCTGGGCGTTTTTCCCGAGGGGAGAATCGAAACGTCCCGGGAGCTCATTCCATTTCAAAGCGGAATAGGATTGCTGGCGATGAAGACGCGAGCCCCGGTTTACCCGGCGTATCTGGATGGAACCCAGCGGGGACTAACGATGATCGAGGCATTTTATCGCCGGAGCGACATATCAATCGCATTTGGCCAACCCGTGGAACTGGGCGATCTGGTGGATTCCAAACCCTCTATTCTGGAGGCCACTCGTCGCATTCAGTCGGCGGTCGAATCGATGAGGAACGGGTCAAAGGTTTAGAAACTCGCGCATGTGCTGATCGAAGATTTTCTGTGCCTGCGGATCGGACAGGGGAAGGCGCAGTTCGTTGATGACTTTGGTTCCCATGCCGATCCATTCGCGCCAGCAATCCGCACAGATTTTTTCGTAGATCATTTTCCCTTGCGCATTGCTAAAAGGTGGGCTCGGCATCTTGCGGGCGACGCGGCCGCAGCGATTGCAGGAGACCTGCCCCTCGCCGACCGGCTGCGCCGGTGCCGCGGCCGCAACAACCGCGGGAACGGGCGCGCCCAGGTCCTTTAGCATCTGCGACATTTCTTTTTGGGGCATCAGGTCGCCGCGCGCGGCCGCCACGTCAACTCCACGGGTCAGGCGCTCGATCGCTTCGAGCTTTCGGTTTTCCTTGAGCATGGCGGTGGCGAGCAGTTGGTAGACCTTGGCGATGTTGGGATTCAATTCCAATGTGCGTTGGAACGATTGAATTGCCGGAGCCGTCATGCCGGCGTCCAGGTATGCGTTGCCCAGGGAGAAATGGCCGAGTTCATTGCCGGGGTCGGCTTCGGCCATCTTGCGGAACTGTTCGATGCGCGCATTGAGGTCAGACATTCATTCTCCGTTATGGAGGATATCCTACGGCGGGCGACCGTCAAAAAGCCACTGTCAGCTCATCGGGTTGCCGCAGCGGCAGATAAATTTGCCGTCTTTGGCCGCATTTTTGGACGGTTTTTTTAATTCGATCTCGCAGCCGCATATGGAACAGGAAAAGCGCGGCGACTCGGTCGGGGAAGGATTGCTTTCCGGAAAATCGTCCGCATCTTCAACATCGGCGCGGCGATCCATGGCCAGATTGGCCAGTCGATCGGCCAGTGAATTGTGGTGGCGAAGGTTGTGCTCGAATCTGATGGATTCAAAACGGTTGGCGAGGGTCTGGGCCTCGTCGAACAACTGCTTAAGGGCGGGATTTTTGACGCGGTATTCGCCGCGCATCTGCTTGATGATTAATTCGCTGTCGCCGCGAACGTGGATTTTGGCGGCGCCCAGTTTCGCGGCTTCGCGGAGACCCAGGATCAGTGCCAGGTACTCGGCCGCATTATTGGTGGCGATGCCGATATAGCTTCCCCGCGTCACCAGCGGGGTTCCGTCCTCCGCCGACAAAACCACACCGATGCCGGCCGGTCCGGGATTGCCGCGGCTTCCACCGTCGAAGTTAATGGTGATCGTTTCGGTCATGCCGCCCCGCGTCACGAAGAGGGCGCCTTCAGCAGTAAGACAGGGACATTCACCCGGTGCTGGACTCGGCTGGCGGTGGTTCCCAGGAGCAGATCGCCCGGCAATCGATGGCCGTGGGTGCTCATGGCGATCAGATCGCAGCCGTGGTCGGTGACCCAGCGGACGATTTCCGTCACCGGATCACCGAATGCAAGCTCGGTTTCGATGCTGAATCCCTCGGCGGAAAGCTCATCGCGAATTTTGTTGAGATAGGCCTGGTCCTCGTCGATTTCCGGACTGACGGCGTCTGGGCCGTGAATCCGCGCCGCCCAGCCATCGGCAACATGCAGCAGCACGATCCGGCTATTCATGATCTTCGCCAGCGGCCTGACGTGATCGACAATCACGCGATCAGTCGGCGTCGTATCCAGCGTAATGAGAATCTTGTCGTACATTGCAATTGACCGGCCGTCATTATAGCGGCCCCTGTTTTTACCGCTAATTCATCCGTGAGATATTGCCGATTTCGAAGGAGTCCACTTTTTTACAACGGGACCAAGCGGGATGTCTGATAAAAGCGACGAAATCCTAATCGCCGCGGTCGCTAGAAACGTATCGACGGTTTTGTCGCTGCCGTCGGCGGGGATGTTTCGGAATCACAAGTCTCGATTTGTCTGCGGCATAGAAGGCGGAATTCTCGTGGAGGCCCCCGCCGACGATCGCGCTCTGATCGCGGAATTGGTGCGGGACCAGACCCCGTGCGTGGTTTCGTTTCGGAGCGGAGCGTACAAGGTCAGTTTCGCGACGCCGATCCGGCGGGCCGAACCCAGTTGGTGGCTCAACAATGAGACGGTAGTCAACGCGCTGCTTTTGGAGTTCCCGGCGAAGATCACGGCCAGCCAGAAGCGGTCCGACTATCGGGTTGAAATTCCTCCACATACCGATATCTCCGTTCGGATATGGCGGCTCGCCAGACATGAGGACCTGAAAATCGAACCACCCCCGGAACGGGAAGTCACCGCCGAAGTCCTGGACGCGAGCACGGGCGGCGTAGGGGTGAAGCTGATCGGCTCGGAAGGTCAGAAGCCCAAGATTTGCACCGAGGACCGGCTTAGAATTGTGCTGACGTTCAATGGCGAGGGTCTGATCCTCGAGGGACGCATGCGAGCGCCGTCGGTGCTGCCGGAGGGACACACGATCATCACCGGTATCCAGTTCAAAGTGCTGGAGGACAATCTGGAAGGCCGGAAAACCAAGGCCCGTTTACTGCGGATCGTTGGAGACCTTCAACGCGCGGAGCTTCGGATGTCGAAGCTGGGAGTGAAGAAGTCGGCGTGATGGTTGAAACTAACCCGGCCCGCGAACGGACCGGCTAAACGGGGTCGGACTACAGCGCGTTTTCCTGCTGGACGATTACGTCAAATATTTCCTGGGGTGTTTTCGCCAGGGCGAGGGCTTGGCGGAATTTGTCGATGGTCATCAATCGGCTGATCCGCGCCAGGGCGTGAATGTGCGGGCCGGTCTTGTCGGGCGGAGAGGTTAAAAGCCAGATCAGCGACACCGGGCGGCCATCGATCGCCTGGAAATCGATCGGCGTCGCGAGCTTTCCGATGGCCATGACAAGCTGCGTCGTCCCGGAGCATTTTCCGTGCGGGATCGCCAGGCCATTACCGATCCCGGTGGTTCGCGTCGTCTCGCGTTCCAGCACCGAATCAAGAACGGCCTTGGCATCGTGAATCTCACCGTTTTTTGCCAGCAATGCGACCAATTCGCCGATGGCTTCGTTCTTGGTCTTGGCCTGCATCGGAACGATGATGTTTTCAGGCTTGAGGATTTCGGTCAAACGCATTTTTGAATCGTACCGATGGCCATCCGGTGAAGCAACCCGAAAATATCTATCCACGACGCGTGGCCCCGGCCGACTCGCTGAATTTCCCGGCGGAAAAGCCGGCGAGCAGCGCGAGCAGGACGACACTCCAAAATATCCAAAGTTCCGGCCGGGATGGGTCCTGAAAATCAATCCGATCCGGATGAGCTTCGCTGTTGAACCCCCAGTCGATCAAGAGCTTCAATCCAATCACAGATACCAGATAATAAGCGCTGCGATGAAGACGGGGGAACCGCTCGATTATTTTCGCCAATCCAGCGGCGGCGAAGCGCATCAAAACGATGCCGATCATCCCGCCGACTGCAATCACCCAGAATTTCGGATGAATCGCGGATTTCGATCCGCGCGGCGGCGGGCCGACCAGCGCGACCGCCGCTAAAATGGAATCGATGGCGAACGCGAGATCGGTGAATTCGATGGCCGCGATCGTTTGCCAGAGATGCCCGGGCCTTTGAGGAATATCGATGCGATCCGCGCGGGAGCGACTTTTTCCCAGGAAATATCTGGCGGATATCCAGAGCAGATAGAGGCCGCCGAGAAGTTTGAGGATCGAAAATCGCAGCAGAATCGCCGCGGCGGCGATGCAAACCAGGCGGAGGAGAAACCCGCCGATCAATCCGTAAGACAGAGCCCGGCTGCGCAGCGGCGGCGCGATCCGCTGGACAAGGACGCCCAGCACCAAGGCGTTGTCGATGGAGAGGAGGCCCTCGAGAAGGACCAGAACAGCGATGGTCGCCAGATCGCCGGGAGCAAAGGTTTGTCCGAACATTTGGGATTCAACTGAGAATCGGCGTCAGGTTCCGAACAACCTGTCGCCCGCATCTCCCAGGCCGGGAAGGATGTAGCCTTTGTCGTTGAGTTCGCGGTCTACGGCGGCGCAGAATATAGGAAGCTCCGGATGCTGGCGGTGGACGGCGGCGATTCCCTCGGGAGCGGCGACGAGACAGACGAATTTCATGCTGGTGACGCCGGACTGTTTCAGGACCTGCACCGCCGCCGATGCGCTGCCGCCGGTGGCCAGCATCGGATCGATCAGCAGAACTTCCGTGGAGGCGATATCGGGCGGAAGTTTTTTGTAATATGTGACCGGCTCCAGGGTTTTCTCATCGCGAGAAACGCCCAGATGGCCGAGCCGCGCTTCGGGAAGCAGACGAAGAACGCCTTCGGACATTCCCAGCCCGGCCCGAAGAATCGGCACCAGCGTCACCCGCCGGGCGAGGACACGCCCGGTCGCGCGCTCCAGCGGCGTCTGCACCGGTTTTGCGGTCGTCGGCCAATCTCGCGTCACTTCGTAGACCATGAAGGATGCGATCTCATCCAGCAGGGCGCGGAACTTGCGATGATCGGTCGTATAGTCGCGCAGTTCCGTCAGCTTGGTTTGAATGACCGGATGGTCGATGAGAACGACGTTTTGCGCTTGTGCGGGCATTTGCGCATTGTCCTTGATTCGCCGGCGAACGCCAGATGGATTCCGGCCCCCTTTATTTGAGCATCCCGGCATTCCTGGCGAACGCGAAAATCCCGCCGGCCTCGATAATCGGCAAAACGTCCCCGAGCGGCCGAAGCTCGTAGCGCTCGCTCAGAGTCTTGTTGATGATGAGGCCCTTGTCCAGATGTACTTCCAGCTCATCGCCGGTGCGAATTTTATCCACGAGGCGATCTTTGGATTCCAGGGGAATCAGGTATCCGCCATTGACGCTGTTGCGGAAAAAGATGCGGGCGTAAAACTCAGCGATCACGCATTTGCATCCGGCCTCCGCCAGCGCCAGCGGCGCGTGTTCCCGGCTGGAACCGCTGCCGAAATTCTTGCCGCCGATCACGATCTTATAGTCGCTCTTGAATTCATCGGGGCGGACGAAGCGCAGATGGCCATCGGGTAATCCGGCGTGGCCGTCGGGCACGCTGCTCATCGCGTACATGCCGAAATATTTTCGCTCCTCTGGATTTGAGGGATCGTAGGAGAGATATACCGCCGGGATGATCTGATCGGTATCGACGTTATCGCCAAGGACGTAGGCTTTGCCGGTGATGATGTTTTGCATGAATTCTCTTTGTGAATGATTGTAACCGCCGCGGGTGGCTTCGTCATTCAACTCCGGAATCTTTCCGCTATCATCCTCCCCGTAATGCATATCGCGGGCTTACACAAGGTTTTCGACAACGACGTCGTCGCGATAGAAAATCTGTCCCTGGAGATTCAGCCGGGCGAATTCGTCGCAATTCTCGGCCCGTCGGGGTGCGGGAAATCAACTTTACTGAGGATCATAGCCGGATTGGAAAGGCCCAGTTCGGGAACCATCGAAATCGGCTCGGGAAAAATCGCGTATGTGTTTCAGGATGCGCATTTGCTCCCCTGGCGAAATGTCCTGCGGAATGCTGCGTTGCCACTGGAGTTGAAGGGGGCGGGAAGAAGCGAACGAACCGCCGCGGCCAGGGAGGCTTTGGAGCAGGTCGGCCTGGCGGATGCGGTGGAGCGGTATCCGGCGCAGCTTTCGGGGGGGATGAAGATGCGGGTATCGCTGGCCAGAGCGCTGGTCACCCATCCGGACCTTCTGCTGCTGGATGAGCCGTTCGCGGCGCTTGATGAAATCAACCGGCAAAAACTGGACGAGCAGTTGCGCGAACTCTGGCTGCGGCATCGGATGACGGTCGTGTTCGTCACGCATTCGACGGCGGAAGCGACGTTCCTGGCCAACCGCGCGGTGGTGCTCTCCAGCCGGCCCGGCCGCGTCGTGGCCGATCTGGCCGTCGATCTTCCGGAAAAGCGAATCTCCGCCGTGCGGTCGTCGCCGCGGTTTGGGGAGATTACCCACGGAATCTATGACGCCCTAGAACGGGGAGGGGCATGAAACCTGCGAGAACGATCTTTGGAGCGCTTTGGCCGCCGGGAGTGGTGCTGATCGCGGCAATCCTGACGCTGCATGTCTGGGCGAGAATTCTGAACAAGCCGTATCTGCTGCCAACGCCCGACGCGGTCGCAAAGATTACCATCGACCGGCGAGGCGATCTTCTGGCCTCTTTGTGGACGACGACCGAGGCGGCGCTGATCGGTTTCTTTTGCAGCGCCGGGGGCGGAATTGCCGCGGGAATGGCGCTGTCGGCTTCATCGCTGATTCGGCGGGCTTTTTATCCATATACGGTGTTCTTTCAGACCGTGCCGATCGTCGCCATTGCGCCGCTGCTGATGATCTGGTGCGGGCCGGGATTGGGGGCCGTAGCGCTGTGCGCGTTTATTGTTTCGGTTTTTCCCGTGATCGCGGGCACGCTCAGCGGATTGCTCTCGACGGATCCGGCACTGGAAGATTTATTTCGGCTCTATGGAGCAAGTCGATGGGCGCGGTTGTGGAAACTGAAGCTTCCGTCGGCGTTGCCGAGCATTTTTACGGGACTGCGTGTGGCCGCGGGACTGGCGGTCATCGGCACGGTCGTGGGCGAATTTCTCGTGGGACTGTTCGGACCGGGCGAAGGGCTGGGCGTTCGCATCGTGTCGGCAAAGAAACAGGGCCGCACCGATGAGGTCTTCGCAGCCGTTTTGATCGCGTCACTCCTGGGCCTGGCGATGTTTGCCGGGATCAATCTCGCGGCTAAACTGCTGCTGGGCCGCTGGCATGCCTCGGAACAGGATGATTGATCATTTATGTTTTGGCGAATCGCGATTTTATGCTCTTGTTGTGCGGCGCTGATCGGCGGTTGCAATAAAACTCCCGCCAACGGCCCCAGCGTCGGGGCCGTTCAATTGACGCTTGATTGGAAACCGGAGCCTGAATTTGGCGGATTTTATGCGGCGGGTCAGGACGGAGCTTTTTCGCGACATGGTCTGAACGTCACCATCACGCCTGCGGGCGAGGGGGCGGACACATGGCAGTTGGTCGCCACGGGCAAGACTGACTTTGCCACCTCCTCGGCCGATCAGGTGCTGATCGCGCGCAAGCAGAATGCGGATGTCATCGCGATCTTCGCGGTCTACCAGACATTCCCGCAGGGAATTATGGCGCATCAATCGCGCGGATTCAAAAGCATCAAGGATGTGTTCGTTCAGCCCGGTGTTCTGCTGGCGGAGGACAATTCCTGGCTGCATTTCCTCGAGAATAAATTCGCGCCTGTGAAGGTCCAGATCACCAACTACTCCGGCGGGATCGCGGAGTTCCTGGCCGATAAAAACATTTCCCAGCAGTGCTTCGTGACCAGCGAACCGATCCTGGCCAAACATCAGGGGGGCGATCCACAGACGTTCTTGATCGCTGATGAGGGGTTCAATCCGTACACCACCGTGGTGATCTGCAAAGGCGATCTAAGGCGTAACAATCCGGAGCAGGTGAAATCGATGGCGGCGGCCTGCCGGGAGGGTTGGCGAGATTATCTGGATCATCCGGACGCGATCAATGCGACTATGCACGGGTTGAATCCGGACATGGATTTGCAGACTTTTGGAGAAGCGGCGGAGGCGCAGAAGCCGCTGATTGAGACGGATGAAACCAGGGCCGCGGGGTTGGGGACGATGACGCTTGAGCGGTGGAAAGACCTGGCGGTGCAACTGGCGAATCTGGGGGTCATCGATTCGTCGGTTGATCCGGGCCAGTGTTTTGCGAATCCGTGATGTATTGTTGCGGGATTTTAATTTGGCGATAGGAGTCCGTTCAGCGTTATTTGAAGGGCGCGAATCGCGCGGCGAACCCGGCGACCTGCGGTCGCCCGCTAAATATCACCCCTCAATTCAAGGCTGACGGACCACTGACGGGTGTAAATTCACGATGACCCCTTTCCATCCGCTCGGTATTTGCCATAATGGAGACGCCTATAGTCGAGTGGTCGTGCGAGGTGTTCCCTTATGGGTCCGATCAATATCGCTCTTGTCAAACTATATCAAGCCGATCAGAAACTCCGCGAAGCCCAGGCCAGACTTGATGCCGTCAGCAGGAATGCCCGAATACAGGAACGCAAAGTGGCTGAGCTGGCTGAACGACTGCGGCTGGGGCAGGCGACGCTCAAGGAGCAGCAATCACAGGCGGGGCAATTTGAGCTGGATCTGAAAACCCGGGAGGCGAAAATCGAGCGGCTGCGGGCCCAGCAGCAGAATGCCAGCAACAATCGCGAATATCAGACATTTCTGATCGAGATCAACACGGAAAAAGTGGACAAGGGAAAATCCGAGGAAAGCCTGCTGGCGGTCATGGAGACGATCGAGAAGGCCCAGGCGGAAAATAAGGAGATGGCGGCCGCCCTGGAAGTTGAGAAGGCGAAGCTGGAATCAATCCGAACGGACATCGGGGACCGGGTGAAGCAATTGCAGGCGGAGGTCGATTCCCTGCGGCCGGCGCGCGACAAATCCGCCGCGGGGGTCACGCCCCAGGCCCGGCAGGCGTTCGAGCGGCTGGCGGATCGCTTCGAAGGCGAAGCCATGAGCGCCTTGGCCAAGCCCGATCGCCGCCGGGAGGAATATGTCTGCACCGCCTGCAACATGGACCTGGTGACCGATGTCTACAACAAATTGCACGGCCGAGATGAGCTGATGTTCTGCCCCAGTTGCCATCGAATTCTTTATATTCCCGATGATCTTCCGATTGAGTTGGCCGTGCACAAAGTGAAGGAAAAGAAAGAGCCGCGAGGGAAAACGAGCGATCTGAAAGCGTCCATCGGCCGGCAGACCGCGGCGGAGGATATTGGGAGATCGATCACGATTGAAGAGGATGAGCCGGAAACTCCGCCGACGGTTTAGAGTCGCCGCTTGTGACGCCTGTTTTGATTCTATCGCAACACTGCCGGAAGCGCTTTAACCCCCCTGAACGTCAACCCCTTCAGCCATCGAATTCGGTGTCTGGCGAGCCGAAGCGCTGGGAATCGTGTTGCCAATTCTTGAATGGCAATCGTCGCTTCCACGCGCGCCAAGGCCGCTCCAAGGCAATAATGAATGCCGGAGCCAAACGCCAGATGGCGGTTGTCGGATCGGCGGATGTCGAGACGATCGGGATCGGGAAATCTTTCGGGGTCGCGATTGGCGGCGCCAAGAGCGCCCAGAACGATTTCGCCGGGTGAAATGGACTGGCCGCGGATTTCGATCGGTTCTCCGGCGAGCCGGCTGGTCCATTGCACGGGGCAGTCATAACGCAATGCCTCCTCCACTGCGGATTCAATCAGTTCCGGCTCGCGAACCAGCAATTCCCATTGATCCCGGTTCCCAAGCAAGGCCAGCATGGCATTACCGATCAGATTGGTCGTGGTTTCATGCCCGGCCGACAACAACAGAACGCAATTGGTGAACAACTCCTCGCGATTGAGCCCGTTCGATTCGCGTTCCGCTTCCAAAAGTCGCGGCAACAGCGAGTTGCCGGGTTGGCTTTGAGCCAGCAATACAACCTTGTCGAAATATTCACGAAATTCCGTCCAGGTGCGGGCAGCGCGGGCCTGCTGATCCGATGTGGGGCGAAGCGATAGCGCTGCCGCCAAATGGTCGGACCACTGCTTGATCCGCGGATAATCTTCCGGCGGAAAACCGAGCATCTCCGCGATGACGATCACCGGCAGCGGATACGCCAGGTCGGCGATGAGGTCCATCCGACCGGCTTTGGCGATGAGGTCGATCCGCTGGCGGGTGATCAACTCGATCCTGGGCCGAAGCTCGGCCAAAGATGTCGGCGTGAACGCGCGGGCGAAAACGCCGCGGACGCGGGTGTGATTGGGCGGATCGAGAAACAGCATCGAAACCACCTCGGCTTCCACGCGCGATTCCTCTTCGGAAACGCCGAGCTGATTTCGAACCAGCCGGGGAAGCCGCTGGGGCGCGAAGGGATCTTTGAGAAACTGCGGGTTTCGCAACATCTCGGCGACATCGTCATAACGCGTCAAAATCCACACCGGCGCAAGCGGATCCTTCCGCACCGGCTCATGCTGACGCAGCCAGGCGTACAGCGGGTATGGATTGGATACGAAACGCGGATGAGCGAGACTTTTTTGAGCGTAAATTTTCCAGAGAAGCGGCGGCACGCGCAGGGCCTTTTGCAATGGTCGCAATGCCGCAGCCAGAATTCGTGGCCGAACCGGCCTCCATCCCCACCCGCCCCGCCGCCGGGGCATTCCATCGGCGATCCAGCGATGGATCGCTTCCTCGGCGCGCGCCGGGGTCATCCCCGCTTCATTGAGCCGTTTTCCCACCTCAAGATCGGCGGCCTGGGAAAGAGCCGCGATGACATGCTCGGTGCCGACGTGCTCGTGATGGAGTCGCGTGGCCTCGTCGGAGGCCGTTCGCAGGATTCGTAGCGAGGATTCATCGAGTTGATGCGCCCGGCGGAGAGTGGGCGACCCATTACCGGCAGTCGGTTCCGCGCGCGTCAGAATGCGGGAAGAATCGACGCCGCATTGTTCGAGGAGATAAGCCCCGGCGCTTTCAGGATCGGCGGCGATGCCCGCGAGCAAATCCTCAGCGTCGGCGACGTCGCGTCCGTGACGGGCGGCTTCGTCCAGTGCGGCGACTAATGCGCGCCGCATCCGGGGTGGGAAACGTTGCCACATAACGGGGATTGTATGCGCAAAAAACCCACGGTGGCGCCGTGGGTGTTGGGATCAGGGTGAAATGATAGCTCGAAAGCAACGCCGGCCCGGGGCTTCAATCCAAATTCATCGTCAGCAGGAACTGCGCATTGCTCGGCACTTTCGTCAACTGGCCTTTCAGACGCTCCACCGACTCCACGGGGCTCATATCGCTCAGCACGCGGCGCAGACGGTAGACGAGTTCCAATTCCTTGGCATCGAGCAGTAGCTCTTCGCGACGGGTGCCGCTGGAGTTGATGTCGATGGCGGGATAAATACGCTTGTCCACCAGGCGGCGATCCAAATGCAACTCGGCGTTGCCGGTGCCTTTGAATTCCTCGAAGATCACTTCGTCCATCTTGCTGCCGGTGTCGATCAGGGCGGTGGCCAGGATCGTGAGGCTGCCGCCTTCCTCGATGTTGCGGGCGGCGCCGAAGAAACGTTTTGGTTTCTGGAGGGCGTTGGCGTCCACGCCGCCGGTGAGGATTTTTCCGCTGTGCGGGACTTCGGTGTTGTAGGCGCGGGCCAGGCGGGTGATGCTGTCGAGCAGGACCACGACGTCTTTGCCGAACTCGACGTAGCGCTTGGCCTTTTCGATGACCATTTCCGCCACCTGAACGTGACGCGAGGCGGGCTCGTCGAATGTGCTGCTAACGACCTCGGCCTTGGTGTTGCGCTCCATATCCGTCACTTCTTCGGGACGCTCGTCGATCAGCAGGACGATCAGCACCACTTCCGGATGATTTTTGGTGATGGCGTTGGCGATCTTTTGCAGGAGGACGGTTTTGCCGGTGCGCGGCGGGGCAACGATCAGCATGCGCTGGCCCTTGCCGATCGGCGTCACCAGATCCACGATCCGCATGTTCAGGTCCTTGGCATCGTGCTCCAGAACCAGCCGGCGGTTGGGATGCAGTGGAGTCAGGTCCTCGAAGTTGCTGGTATCGGTGATGCGCTCGGGGTCTTCGCCATTGATGGCTTCGACGCGCAACAGCGCGAAATATCGCTCGGATTCCTTCGGCGGACGAATCTGTCCCTGCACGACGTGGCCGTTGCGCAGGCCAAATCGCCTGATCTGGCTCGGGCTGATGTAAATGTCATCGGGGCAGGGCAGATAGTTGTATTCCGGGCTGCGCAGGAATCCGAACCCATCGGGAAGGATTTCCAGCACGCCTTCACCGTACATCAGGCCGTTCTGGCGGATGCGAGCGCGGAGAATCTGGAAGATCAGGTCCTGTTTCTTCAGACCGACGTAATCGATGATCCCCTCTTCCTTGGCGATCTCGTGCAATTTATGCACGTCCATGGTCTGGAGGTCTTTGATATAGAGTTTGCCGCCCTTGACCTGCTCGTACTTGGCGTTGGTCTCGGCATCAAAATTGGCGACGTCGTCGGTGGCGCCGGCCTGGCCGTTGCTCCGCTCGGCGGCATCGTCCGCCTTGGGGGTTTGTTCCTCCACGGCTTGTGCGCGTGAATCCATGGGGGAATCCACCGCCACCGCCGAGATCTCGTTTTCCTTGATGTCGCGCACGTCACCCTCCGCGGATGATGACTGGTGTCCACCGGCTCTCCGTGGGCGGGTGCTGCTTGTCTTTGCCATGAAAGGCCTCCTGATTGTGAGCTAATATTCTAAGGGTCGCGCCGTATCGAACCGTTCCAAGTTATTGGGAAGGTGTGACTCTCGACCAATCTTCCGGGTCTGGATCAATTGATTATACCCTCGGAGTCCATCGAAGGCTCGATCCATCCTGTTTCTTTAATTCCATTAAAAGCATCGGTGAACGAATCCGCCCCAAATGCATTTTGAGATAGTCTTTTAACGCTCGTGTCAGGTCTGATCCGGAAATCGTTTAGCGAGAATTCGGAAAAGCACTTCTCTGACTTGGCCGCGGACATAATCCGCGTCAGCGGTGTTATCAATAATATAATCGGATATTTCTCTCTTCTTGTCCAGTGGCCACTGCGATTTTTCCCTTCGGCGAAGTTCCGCTTCATCCCACCGACGATCCCTGACCACCCGCTCCAGCCGCTGGGCCGCGGGGGCCTCGACAAATACAACCGCGTCGCATCCCCCGCGAAGGCCAGCCTCAAATAGCAAGGGCGTATCCCAAATTATTGCCCTCACCTGCGGATCATCCCCCGCTTCGGCCATTCGCCGGTCCCGAAGGCTGGCGACCCGGGGGTGCAGCAACCCTTCTAATTTCTTGCGCTGCTGGGGATCGCTGAATACAATATCCGATATCTTCCGTTTATTCAAGTGCCCATCCGCTCGTAACACCACATCGCCCCACCACTTGCGTATTTGCGAGATCACATCGGGATCTTCATAGGCCTGCTCTACCTGCCGATCGGAACTAATGACCAGGCAGCCGATCTCTCCAAACATCCCGGCCACGGTGCTTTTGCCGCTGCCGATCCCGCCCGTGATTCCGATGATCGGCTTGTCGTGAAACACATTATTCGCCGGATTGCGTCCAAAGGTCGCCGGTCACCCATCGCTAAATCGCGACGCGATATTCACCGATCGACACCGGATTCCCGGCGGGATCGCTGAGCAGCAGACTGTCCTGACCGGGGATCAATCCGCGTTGACGCTGAAATTCAATCTCCGCCTCGGTCAATCGCCGGGCCAGATCGTTCAGCGAATCCACGACCAGAGTCAGGGGCCGAAAATCCTCGCGGGACGCCGGGACCTCGAGAATCTGTATCCTGACCCGGAAATTTTCAGCTCGGTAGACCAGTTGATGCAGATCGTCATCGCCGGGGTTTTCTTCCCGCTCGAATTTCAAAAGCCCGACGTAGAACTCATCGAGTTGCCGTTCCAGGCCCGCCGGCGCCCAGAGCAGGCAGTCTTCGATCGACATGAGCCGAACCGGCGGTGGCTCTTCGAGGCGGGGTCGCCGATCCTCGCCAACATGGAATTCCTCCGAGGGCGGATCAAGCTCGATTTGTTGCGAGCGGTCGTTCATGAGCGGCCCCTGATCGCTTCAAATATAGCCCAGTTCATCATGCGAGTCACGGCTTATCCTGATGGATTTATTTCACTTCCTGCCAATTTTTGCCCCAGCCCACCTCGACCTTGAGGGGCGCGGCCAGTTGGATCGCGCCGGTCATTTCCTGCCGGATCATCTCCGCTTCGGCTTCCACCGCAGCCGCGGGGGTTTCAAACACCAATTCATCGTGAACCTGAAGCAGCATTCGGCTTGGACGGTTCTCGCGCTGAATGCGCCGATGAATGTTGTTCATGGCGACCTTGATGAGATCGGCCGCGGAACCTTGGACGACGCTGTTGATTGCCATGCGTTCGCCCATGTTGTGGATGGCCTGCGTATTGCTCTGGATTTCCAAAATCGGACGGCGCCGCCCGAGAATGGTTTTGACGTATCCATGGGTCTGCGCTTCCATGACGCACTGGTTGAGGAATCGGGTGATGGCTGGAAACCGTTTGTGGTAATCATCGATCAGTTTCTGGGCGGAGGGAACGGTTAATCCTTCGATTCTCCGCGCCAGGCCGTAGGCGCTGACGCCATAGACGATGCCGAAATTGATGATTTTCGCCTGCGCCCGCTGATCGCGAGTGACCTGTTCCAGCGGAACACCGAATACCTCGGCGGCAACCGCGGAATGAATGTCCTCATCGGCGGCGAACGCGCGCAGGAGGGCCGGCTCCTGCGTGAAATGCGCCAGGATGCGCAGCTCAATCTGACTGTAATCGGCGGTCAGGAGCACATTTTTTTCCCGGTCTCCGGGGACAAAGGCGAGGCGAATCCGCCGGCCCTCATCGGTGCGGATCGGGATGTTCTGCAGATTCGGGTCGCTGCAACTCAACCGGCCCGTGCCCGCGCCGGTCTGGTTGAAGCTGGCGTGAATCCGGCGTGTTCGGGGGTTGAGGAATTCGGTCAGGTTGTCGAGATAGGTGTTCTTCAGCTTCACCAAGCTGCGATAATCCAGAATTCATTTTGGAACCGGATGCTTGTCCGCCAGTTTTTCCAAAACCTCC
>Ga0302325_10012543_pt1 | contig 18166 bp, 10 predicted proteins | sample Palsa_T0_2_FD_201948 | JGI IMG/M metagenome (GOLD analysis project Ga0302325, IMG submission 201948) | Peat permafrost microbial communities from Stordalen Mire near Abisko, Sweden - Palsa_T0_2 | ecosystem: Environmental > Terrestrial > Soil > Palsa > Peat permafrost | place: Sweden: Abisko...
ATTCGCGCGCGTGAAGCGTCACCTGTCCGCCCACGCCGGCATATTTGCCGGTGCCGCCCGTGACAGCGAGCACGGAATCGCCTGCGTCGTAGAACGGTCCTTCCACCATGATCTGCCCACCCGCCAGCGTCGTCGTCCACGAGCATTCATAGGCGCTGCCCACCGCGACGCGAACGCAGAAGCCCTGGTCGGTGCCGACCTTCACCTTGTTCGCGGCGTCGAACACATCGTTGGTCCAGGTGAGCACGTCGCCGCGATTGTCGGGCTTGGATCCGATATGCGCGGTCGCATCCGATTTCGCGTGCTCGACAACTGTCAATTGCTCGGCGGCGAGCGCGGGCGAGCAGGACAGCACTGCCGAGGTTATGATTGCGAGAACAAGTTTCTTCATACCATTCTCCATCGAGTTTCAGGTTTTCGCGAGCTTCCACGCATCGCCCGCCGGCGCGTCGCCCCGATCGTAAGGCCGCGTGAGCAGCATATAAAAAGCGCCCGCCCCGATGATCGCGATCCAGGTCAGGCTCATCGACCAGTTCATGTACCACGGCGTGTTGGGCGTGCGTGGCCACGACATGTCGATGATCGCGCCCACGCCATAAGCGAGCGCCACCACGTTCACGGTCATGCCCCAGGCGCCGAGGCGGAACTGGCCCGACGGCTTCCAGCCGCGCAGTCGTGCCGCCAACGCGCCCAGCACGATCATCTGGAATGCCGCATAAATGCCGATGATGGCGGAGTTGACGATGGTCGCGATCGCGTTCTGGAAAATCAGCCCCAGGCAGATGATGACGGCCGCGACAATTCCGGAGAGCACCAGCGCACGTGTGGGCACATGTGTATGCGGCGAAAGACCGGACAGGAAAGTGCTGCCCACGATCATCTTGTCGCGCGCATAAGCGAAGATGAGGCGGCTCGTTGCAGCCTGCAGGCTCAGGATGCAGGACATGAACGACACCATCACGACAGCGACAACCAGTTTCGCGCCGATGGGGCCGAACACGCTGAGCAGCACGTTTTCCACCGGCGTCGAATTCTTTCCGGAAATGACGGAAGGGATATCGGGTTGGGCCAGAATGAGCGCGAGGCAGACGAACGCCGCTGCCGCCATGCCCACATAGATTGTCATGCGCATTGCGCGCGGAATGGCGAGGCCGGGATCGGGTGTTTCCTCCGCCACGTCGCCGCACGCCTCGAAGCCGTAACAGGTGAAAAGCCCCACAACGGCAGCTGCGAGAAACGCAGGCCAATACGCGCCGTTCTGCGTGATGCCGAATGTGTTGAACACGACGCCGAAAGGTTGATGGCGCACGAACACCAGCAGATATGTGCCGACAACGATTGCGCCGATGATCTCGCAGATGAATCCGAACATCGCCACTCTCGCCAGCAGCCTGGTGCCTGCGAGATTGACGAGGGTGGAGATCGCGACCAACGCCAGTGCAATTGCAGTCGTGATTCCCGGCGTCTGGTTGAAGTCCAGCAAGGTGGCGAGGAAAGGCCCCGCGCCCACGGCCACCGCTGCGATGGTCGTGAACAGAGCCCAGCCATAGATCCAGCCGGCCATCCAGGCCCAGCGCTTGCCCACGAGCCGCCGTGCCCAGGGATAGAGTCCGCCGGAAATGGGGAATTGCGACACCACTTCGCTGAAGATCAGGCAGACGAGAAATTGTCCGGCGCCGGCGAGGAAGTAAGACCAGAACATGGGCGGCCCGCCGGTCGAGAGGCCCAGATCGAACACCGAATAGACACCCACCACCGGCGAGAGATAGGTGAAGCCCAGAGCGAAATTTTCCCACAGGCTCATCGAGCGGTCGAATTTGGCGGTGTAGCCGAGCGCGGCCAGTTGCGCCGCGTCGGCGTCGGCGCGCGAATTGTCGTTGGCCTGCATTCCCGCTCTCTCGCTGAATCGGTCCCGGACAAATTAGGCCCGCCGGAGAGGCGGGTAATCCCTCGACCACATTTCTGGACCCGTGGCTGCGAAGGCGTCAACGCCCGCCCGGTTGCGGGGACGACCGCTGCCTGATGTAGACTTCGCGCGCGACGCCCGGAGTCTTTCGGAACGCGCCCGCAATGTGGAGTTCTCCAATGGATATCGCCTTGCGCATCGGAGGCCGATTCGAGACCGGCACCGGCGCGCCTGAACGCATTTTCAATCCGCGCAACGGCAAAGTCATCGCCGAAGTGCCGGAAGCCTCGCCCGCGCAGGTGGAGGAGGCTGTCGCCGCAGCCGCGGACGCATTTGAAAGCTGGTCGCGCACGACGCCGGCCGAGCGTTCCCTCATGCTCCTGCGGCTGGCAGACCTCATCGAGCGAGATGCTGCAGCCTATGCCGATCTCGAAGCGCTCAATTGCGGCAAGCCGCGTCATCTCGTGCTGGCGGACGAAGTGCCGGCCATCGTCGATTGCTTCCGGTTCTTCTCGGGCGCGGTGCGCACGATGCACGGGCCGGTGGCAGGCGAATATCTGGCAGGCCACACTTCGATGATCCGCCGCGATCCGGTGGGCGTGATTGCCTCCATCGCGCCGTGGAATTATCCGCTGATGATGGCGGCATGGAAGCTCGCGCCCGCGCTGGCAGCGGGCAACACCATCGTGCTCAAGCCTTCGGAGCAGACACCCCTTACCGCGCTCAAGCTCGCAAGGCACCTGGCCGAAATACTTCCGGAAGGCGTGGCCAACATCGTTTGCGGACGCGGCGAAAGCGTGGGCCAGAAGCTGATTTCCGATCCGCGCGTGGCGATGATCTCGCTGACGGGCGATGTGGGCACGGGGCGCAAGGTGCTTGCGGCCGCCCAGGCCACGCTCAAGCGCACGCATCTCGAATTGGGCGGCAAGGCACCGGTGATCGTGTTCGATGATGCCGATCTCGATGCGGTCGTGGCAGGCCTGCGCGGCTTCGGCTTCTACAATGCGGGGCAGGATTGCACGGCGGCGTGCCGCGTCTATGCCGGACCGAAAATCTATGAGCAGCTTGTGGCCGATCTGTCGTCGGCCGCGTCGAGCCTTGTCTTCAATGCGCGGGACGATTCGCAAAACGAAATCGGACCGCTGATTTCCGAACGCCAGCGCGCGCGGGTGGCCGAGTTCGTCGAGCGCGCCGCCGCCGTTAAACACATCTCGATCGCGACAGGCGGCAGGCAGCCGGACGGTCCCGGTTTCTATTTCCAGCCGACGGTCGTGGCCGGCGCGTTGCAGGACGACGAGATCGTCCGTCGCGAAGTGTTCGGCCCGGTGGTGTCGGTCACCCGCTTTTCGGATGTCGATCAGGCTGTTGGCTGGGCGAATGACTCCGATTACGGTCTCGCGTCGTCGGTGTGGACGAAGGATATCTCGCGGGGACTTTCGACGGCGTCGCGGCTCCGCTATGGCTGCACCTGGGTCAATTGCCATTTCATGCTGACGAACGAAATGCCGCATGGCGGGCTCAAGCAATCCGGCTACGGCAAGGAACTCAGCATGTACGCGCTGGAGGATTACACCGTGGCGCGTCATATCATGATCAACACCCAATAGGCGCGCGATGACGAAACGAAAGAAGAGTTCGCGTGACCGCAAATTGGGCATGGACCGCGATATCGACCGCCGGGATTTCCTCAACGGCGTCGCGATCGGCACCGCGGCCATTTCGCTGGCCGGTTCGACGGCGGCGCACGCGTCCACGCCGTTGTCGCAGGATCAACCGGGCTATTATCCGCCCGAACTTCACGGGCTGCGCGGCAGCCATCCGGGATCGTTCGAGACGGCGCACAGCTTGCGCGACGGCACGTTCTGGAAAAGTGCAAAGACGCCGGAGGATGCGAAGACCGTCTACGATCTTGTCGTGGTCGGCGCAGGAATCAGCGGTTTGTCGGCCGCTTATTTCTTCCGCAAGGCGAAGCCCAATGCGCGCATTCTCATTCTCGACAATCACGACGATTTCGGCGGCCATGCCAAGCGCAACGAATATCATCTGAACGGCAAACTCGAATTGCTGAATGGGGGAACGCTGCTTATCGATAGTCCGCGCCCCTACAGTGCGATCGCGGCGGGACTGCTGACCCATCTGGGGATCGATCCCGTGGCGCTCAAGAAGCAATGCGAGCGCCCCGAAATCTATGCCGGGCTCGCGCGCTCGACCTTCTTCGACAAGGAGACCTTCGGCGAGGATCGGCTGGTCGTGGGGCGATCGCGCGGCGAAGAGGGAAAAATCTCCTGGAAGGACTTTCTGGCAAAATGCCCCCTCTCGGATGGGACGCGCGCAGACATCCTGCGCGTGGAGGAAGGAGAGGTCGACTATTTTCCGGGCCTGACGTCGGACCGGAAAAAAGACGAGCTGTCGCGCATGAGCTACAGCGACTATCTGACGAAGATCGTCAAGGTCGATGCGATCGCGCTCAAATTCTACCAGACCATCACGCATGACGAGTGGGGCGTGGGGATCGACGCGGAGCCCGCGCTCGACTGTTGGGGATTCGGGCTGCCCGGATTCAAGGGCCTTAAACTTGCGCCCGGCTCCACATCGCGCATGGGCAATACCGCGGCGGGATATGAAGACAATGACGATCTTCCCACCTTTCATTTTCCGGACGGCAACGCGACGATAGCGCGCCTGCTCGTGCGCGACCTCGTTCCCGAAGCAATGCCGGGCAAGACCGTGCAGGACATCGTGACGGCGCACGCAAATTACGCAGCGCTCAATCGCACGGGGGCACGTATTGCCATCCGGCTCTCGAGCACGGTCGTCGGCGTGCGCAACATCGGTGACCCAAAGACCTCGCAAGGTGTGGAGATCGCGTACGCCCGGGCCGGCGACGTCTATCGCGTGCACGCTGCCAATTGCGTCATCGCGAGCTGGAACATGATGATCCCGTATCTGTGCCCGGAACTGCCGGAGACACAGAAGGCGGCGCTGCATCAGCTCGTCAAGATTCCGCTCGTCTATACGAGTGTCGCGATCCGCAACTGGCAAAGCTTCCATAAGCTCGGCATCCGCAGCATCTCCGCGCCGGGAAGCTATTTTCCGGCGGTCTCGCTGAATTGGCCTGTCGACGTCGGGGATTACAGAAGCGTCCGCTCGCCGGACGATCCGATTCTGCTGTTCCTTGTGCGTGTCCCCGTGTCTCCGGGATTGAAGGAGCGCGACCAGCATCGTGCGGGTCGCTACGAGCTTCTGCAAACGCCGTTCGAAATCTTCGAGGAAAAAATCCGCGAGCAGCTCGCGCGTATGCTGGCCGGCACGGGCTTCGATGCAGCGCGCGATATCACGGCGATCACGGTCAATCGCTGGCCGCACGGCTATGCCTACGAATTCAATCCGCTGTTCGACGATTTCGGCATTCCACCGGATAGACGGGCCAATGTGATCGGCCGCCAGCGCTTCGGTCGCATCGCGATCGCCAATTCGGATTCGGGCGCTCAGGCCTATACCGATTCCGCGATCGATCAGGCGCACCGCGCGGTCAGCGAATTGTTGGCCATTTGAAGTGCAATTTATGCCCGTTTATCAGGCACTTGCGACAGTTCGAGACGAATGCATCCTTGACGCTTTCATGACGAACGAACAACATGGCCGATGCATGATGGGGGATTCACATGCGCACCAAAATTGCTGGACTTGGTCTTTCGGCCGCTTCGGCCATTCTCGGGGTTATGTGCGGTGTTGCGCCCGCCGCGGCGCAGTCCGCGGGTGGTGCGCAGGCATCGAGCGGGGGTGTCGAGGAAGTGGTCGTCACGGCTACACGGCGCGCCGAAAAGCTCAGCAAGGTGCCGGAAAGTATCAGCGCGTTCACGACAGAGAAGATGGACACGCTGGGTGTCAAATCCTTCGCCGACCTCGCAAAGTTCACGCCGGGCGTGACCTATGACGAAGACAGCAAGGCCATTTCGATCCGCGGCATCAATTCCGATGCGGGTTCGGGCACGACGGGAATCTATATCGACGATACGCCGATCCAGATCCGCCAGCTCGGGTTCAATTCCAACGACACTCTGCCCGGCATTTTCGATCTCGATCGCGTGGAAGTGCTCCGCGGTCCGCAAGGCACATTGTTCGGCGCAGGGTCCGAAGGCGGCACGGTGCGCTATATCACGCCGCAGCCGAGTCTCACGGATTACAGCGTCTATGCGCGCAGCGAAATCTCTTTCACGCAAGGCGGTTCGCCAAGTTACGAAGGCGGCGTGGCCGTCGGCGGTCCGATCATCGATGACGAACTCGGATTCCGCGTCAGCGTCTGGGATCGGCGTGACGGCGGATATATCGACCGCGTCGATTATCAGACCGATCAGGTCACCGAACGCAATGCCAACAGCCAGGACACCTATTCGGCGCACGGTTCGCTATTGTTCCAGCCGACACCTCAGTTCTCGATCACGCCGTCCATCTATTTGCAGAACCGCGATCAGCACGACGCCGACGATTACTGGGTGAGCCTATCCGATCCGGATTCCGGACACTTCGTCACCGGCACGCCGGAGCATATGAAGGACAAAGATCATTTCTACATGCCGTCGCTGAAGATGGAATACCAGTTCACCGGCATGGAGCTGATTTCCAATTTCTCCTATTACAATCGCGAAGAGAACGTGAACGGCTATAGCGGCACGCTCTACAATCTCTCTTATTTCCAGCAGTCGGTGGACGCTGGCCAGGATCCAAACGGCAATCTCTGTCCCGGAGGTTTGTGCGCGCTCTACAACCCGATCAACCCGCCGCCGCCGGGGACACCGCCTCCTCCGGCGCTCCTGCAGCCAACCGGCCCGGATCTTCCCGGCTACCCCAACAATTACATTTCCGTCGCCACGATTACCAACACGCAGAAGAACCTGACGCAGGAAGTGCGCCTGCAATCGACCGACCCCAATGCTCGGCTGACCTGGATTCTGGGTGGCTTCTTTTCCTACAACACGCAGCAAAGCATCGAACAGATCAACGATCCCCAACTGCCTGCTTTGACCCAGTATCTGTGGGGCGAGGATATGCTGACCGCGTGGGACCAGAATCTGCTGGCCAATGGCGACGACTATATCAACGCAACGCTGGGTCACGACCGCCAGATTGCAGGCTTCGTCAATGCGACTTTCGCCGTCACCGATGAACTGAAGGTGCAGTCCGGCGTCCGCGTTGCCGAAACCCATTTCGATTTCAACAATTACGCCGACGGTCCGCAGAATTTCGGCTATTCGAGCGGCAGCGGCCACAAGGACGAGGCGCCGGTGACGCCCATGGTCGGCCTGACCTACCAATTCACGCCCGACGACATGATGTATGCCACCTATTCGCAAGGCTATCGCATCGGCGGCGCCAATGCGCCATTGCCGCCGTCCTGCGGCACGGTGAACAACGCGACGAGCTACAATTCCGACACTGTGACGAATTACGAAGTGGGCTCGAAGGGCAAGTTGTTCGACAATCGCCTGTCGGTCGATGCCAGCGTGTTCTATCTCAACTGGAACAATATCCAGCAGAACATCTACATCCCGGCCTGCGGCATCCAGTACACCGGCAATCTCGGCAGCGCGATCAGCAAGGGCTTCGATTTGCAGGCCGACTGGCTCGTCACGGACGCATTCGAGATCGACACGAGCCTTGGCTACACGAATGCCCTCTACTCAGGCGATGTTCCGGTCGGTGCGGGTTACGGCAATTATGTCGTCGGCAAGGGCGACACGCTGCCGGGCTCACCCTGGACGCTTTCGCTTGGCGGCGAATACACCTTCTCGGTGCTCGCGCATGATTCCTTCATCCGCCTCGACTATGAATATGCCAGCCACAATCCGGGTCTCCTGCCCGAGATGGACCAGGCAACATCGTCCTATGACGGGGGATTGGTGCAGGATCCTGCGACCAACCAGGTGTCGATGCGCGCGGGCACCAAGCTCGGGGATTTCGACGTTTCGCTGTTCGGCAATAATCTGCTGAACAGCCGTCCGCAACTGGACCTGAATCATCAGGACCAGTTCACGTTGCTTTACGAAGCGGAGACTTTGCGCCCGCGCACCATCGGCTTGACGGCGACCTATCGCTATTGAGACCGGGATGCATAGCGAACTGAAGGCCGGATCGCTCTCCTTCGTCGAATCCCTGGTGATGGGCGTGGCCGGCAGCGCGCCCGGTTTCACGATCGCGGTCACCACGGCGGTGCTTTTGGGTACGGCGGGTACGCTGTCGCCCGGCGCGCTTCTGATCTTCGCCGTGCCGATGCTGGGCATCGCCGTCGCCTATAAGGCGCTCAACCGGCGGCAGGTGAGTGCGGGCGCGGCCTACCAATGGACGACGGTCGCCTTCGGGAAATTCCTGGGCTTCTTTTCCGGCTGGGCGCTTTTGCTTGCGTCGATGGTGTTCATGGTCACGGGGAGCCTGCCGCTCGCCACCTCCACGCTCGATTTCATCGATCCGGCTCTCGCGAGCAACGTTGTGCTCAGCGCGGCCGTCGCGAGCGTGTGGTTTCTCGCAATCGCCGCGGTCCTCATCGTCGGCATCGAAGTGACCAGCCGCGTGCAGATGGTCATGACATCCGTCGAATTGCTGATCCTGACGGTCGTGGTCGTGGCAGCACTTTGGCATGGCATACATGCGGGTTCCGCCAATCCGTTCCACTGGTCCTGGTTCGGCTTCGGCTATACGCCGGCCGCGTTCGCATCGAGCGCGCTCGTCGTCGTGTTCTTCTATTGGGGCTGGGACGTGACGGCCAATCTCGCGGAGGAGACGGCCAACGCCCAGGACAATGCGGGGAATGGCGGTTTCGTCAGCATTTTCGTGACCATCGCCTTTTATGTCGCCTTTGTGTTTGCGGCGCTGTTCCTGTTTTCGATCCAGCAGGCGCAGAGCTTCAGCGACAATATCATCTACAATATTGCCGTCTCGGCCGGCTTCGGCCGAGCAGGTGGATTGCTCGCGTCATTCGCCGTGATCCTCTCCAGCGTCGCGACGCTCGAGACGACGATGCTGCAATTCTCGCGCACGCTGTTCGCGATGGGTCGCGACGGGGCAATGCCGAAATCGTTCGGCGTGGTCGATGCCCGCACGCGCACGCCCGTCCGCGCGATGTTCGCCCTGATCGCGCTGGGGTTGATTCTCCTGTGGGGCTCAAGCCTGATGCCCACGATCAACGCGATCATTGCGGATTCGGTACGGGCGGTGGGTGTGCTCGTCGCCTATTACTACGGCCTCGCCGGCCTCGTCGCAGCCACGGTGTTCGCCGGATTGCGGCGGGAATCGATTGCGCGTTGGCTCGTCCTTTGCGTCTTTCCCGCACTGAGCGGCGTCTCGCTGATCGTGCTCGGCATCTATGCTCTGACGACATTCGATCGCACGACGAACATCGTGGGCATCGGCGGTTTGATCGCGGGCATCGTCTTCTTCCGGCCGCGGCGGTTCGTGGTGACGGACCCGGCAGCGGCGGCAAAGCGAGACAGAAGCAGCGCCGCGTCATTTCCAGAATTTTCCAATTGAGAAACTAAATTTTCCAATGTAGTAATGTCGTCGCGAACAGAAGGCGGCGAGCGCAGATCATGAATGGCGGAAGTTTCGACGCCCTCGTCATAGGCGCGGGGATCGCCGGCGCCTCGGTGGCGGCGCTGCTCGCCCAGCACAGCCGCGTCGCGCTGATCGAACGGGAAACTCAGCCCGGATACCATTCGACAGGGCGGTCCGCGGCACTGTTCTCCGAGACCTATGGCAACGCCGTCGTGCGCGCGCTATCGCGTGCTAGCCGCGCGTTTCTGTTCGCCCCGCCGGAAGGCTTCGCCGATTACCCCCTGGTGCGCCGTCGCGGTACGCTTCATATCGCGCGCCGGGATCAGCGTTCCCTGCTGGACGTGTTTCTCGCGTTGCCGGATGTGGTGGCGCATGCGCATGCTGTCGATGCAGCCGAAGTCCTTAAATTGTGCCCGCTCCTGCGGCCGGATTATGCGATCGCCGGCATCCACGAGCCGCTGGCGAGCGATGTGGACGTGCACGCCCTGCATCAAGGCTATCTCAGGATGGCACGGGCCGCCGGAAGCGCGTTGATCACCGATGCGTCCGTTTCGCATTTGGATCGCAAACACGGACGCTGGATCGCGCGAACCCCGGCGGGCGCCTTCGAAGCTCCGATCGTCGTGAACGCCGCCGGCGCCTGGGCCGATCAATTGGCGAAGCTGGCGGGCGCGGCACCGATCGGCATCGTTCCGCATCGCCGCACGGCCGTGCTGGTCGATCCGCCACGTGGCCTCAACATCGATGACTTGCCCAACACCATCGACATCGAGGAGTTGTTCTACTTCAAGCCCGATGCCGGACAATTGTTTCTTTCGCCGGCCGACGAGACGCCCACAACGCCCTGCGACGCGCAGCCGGATGAAATCGATGTCGCGATTGCGATCGATCGCGTCCAGGCGGCAACGACGCTGGATGTGACGCGCGTGCGCCGCAAATGGGCCGGGCTCAGGAGTTTCGCGCCGGACCGCAGCCCGGTCATAGGTTACGATCCCGCGGTCGAAGGCTTCTTTTGGCTTGCAGGGCAGGGCGGCTACGGCATTCAGACGGCGCCTGCCGCAAGCCAACTCGCGGCCGCCCTCATCCGCGAAAAAAACGTCCCGCTCGAATTGGCGAGCTTTGGAATCAGTGCGGATGCCGTTTCTCCACGTCGGTTTTGCAAGCCGGTTTTGCCGCACCGTCAGGTCGTCGCCGGCTGAATGAAACATCGCGCCACGGTCGGCACGGCGAATACGCAATCGAAGAGCCGGGAGTGCCTTGCCGATCAGGCGCGGCGCTTGCGAGGCGCCTTTCCGGCGGACGTAACGGACGGCCCATCCTTGGCGTTTGCCGCCGCGGCTTTTTCCTCGCGTGGCGTTCCGCGCATGGCTGCGATCAATTGGGATTCCGCGCCCGAGCAGATCGACAAAACACGGCACGGGCCAGCGCTCGCGGCGAGATAGGCGTGCCCCATTCCGCTGTCGAAATAAATCGAATCGCCCTTGTGCAGAATGACCGGAGCATAAAGTTCGGAGTGAAACTCGACCGTTCCGTCAAGAACGAACGCATATTCCTCGCCGTCATGGCGAATCATCTCGCCGAACTCCGCAAGGGTGCGCGCACGCATTTCGGCGACAATCGGCACGAATCGTTTGTTGAGAAGCTCCGAAGCCGGGTAAAGATGGCCGTATTTTTCGGTCTCGATCGCCTGGCCCTGGCCCGCGCGCGTGATGCTGCGCCGCCCGCTGGGCACGCCGCCATTGGCGATCGCCACGCGGGGCGAAAAAAGCTCGGCGATATCGACTTCGAGGCCCGCACTGATTCGTGCCAGCTTGTCGTAAGTGAGCGACATCTTGCCGTTTTCGATTTTCGAGAGCGTCGAGACCGGCAGCCCGGTTCGTTGGCTCACATCGGCCAAAGTCCAGCCTTTTCGCGTTCGCAAAGTGCGCAGCGCCGCTCCGGGCTGGGCTACCGGATGCTTCTCTGTGCTGGTCTCGAAGCGGGCGTGCTTGGCCGACATGCCCAATCTGTAGACAGGAATACCACTCCTGCCAAGGCGGTTTCAGCAATCTCCATGTTAGAAAATTAGTTGCAATATCAGAAAGAGGTTGCGATAGTGGCCATTGGTTTAATAGGGGGCCGTCATGAAGAATCGTGCACACGTCGCGCTGCTGCTGGGCAGCAGCATGTTGGTGGGGGTTGCGGGTCACGCCGCTGCGCAGACAGCAAGTCCGGCAGGGGGCATCGAGACTGTCGTCGTCACCGCCGAGAAACGGTCGGAAGAATTGAAGAATGTTCCGATATCGATGTCGGTTGTGGGGGAGGAAGAGCTCAACAACCTCAATATCCGAAGCTTTGAAGACCTCATGAGCCAGGTGCCCGGACTTTCCGTCTCGGAAGCTGACCCGACGCATCCCGTGCTCATTCTGCGCGGCATCAATGCCGGCGGAGACGGAGCGACAGTCGGTACCTATTTCGACGAAACGCCCTATGGCTCGAGCAATGCGCTCGCAAACGGCACCGACACTGCGCCCAATCTCGATACTTTCGATATGCAACGGGTCGAGGTGTTGCGCGGACCGCAAGGTACACTCTACGGCGCCGGCGCCGAAGGCGGTCTCATCAAATTCGTGAGCAACGCGCCCGATACGAGCGGGTTCGATGACGCCTTCGAAGTTGGTGCCGTAAGCATGGGCCGCGGCGATATTGGCGACTCCATGCGGGGGATGGTCAACGTCGCAATTACGGACGATATTGCGCTACGCGTCGTTGGTTTTGACGTGCGTACGCCGGGATACATCAACGATCCGGCACTCGGTCTGAAACACGTCAATGACACAACGAGCTTTGGCGGTCGCGCATCGCTTCTCTACAAGCCGACAGAGAAGCTCTCCATTCGCTTCAATGTGCTGCAGCAACAGCTCGACACCGGCAACGACGCGGTTGAGGACGTCGTCGTCACGAACGGCAAGATTTCGCCACTGTTCGGAACCGACGATCAGGATCGTACGGCGCTTTCGCCCAGTGGTGTGCGATACTACCTCTACAACGCGACCGTAAATTGGGACCTGGACTTCGCCACGCTGACATCGGCCACGAGCTTCACGGCTCTTCACGACTACTCGTTCGCCGATGACACGGACTTATTGGGCGCAGATGTGCAGGGATTTCTCCGGCAGGGGAAATTCATTCAGGAACTTCGCCTGGCATCCGACCCCGGACAGGGTCCGCTCGAATGGCTGGCCGGTTTCTATTTCGCCAACGAGCATGATGGGCTCCATCAGGACGTCGTAACGACGTTCCATGGCTCGCCGATCGAGTCGCTCAACCTCGACTCGAAATATATCGAGACAACCGGCTTCGCGAACGCGACCTACCACATCATGTCCAATTTCGAAATCGGCGCGGGCGTGCGTTATGCGACCGACAGCCAGAGTTCCATCGAAGGCCTGACCGTTCCCGTCGTCGAAACCGTTGCAGGGGGCACATCGTCGCACAGCATTCTGACATGGTCTGCCGACGCCCGTTATCATCTCGACGACCAGACCATGCTCTATGCCCGTGTCGCGACAGGCTGGCGCCCAGGCGGACCCAACGACCTGCCACCCAACGCGCCGCCCACCGTGCCAAGAACGTTCAATCCGGATTCCCTGACCGATTATGAGCTGGGCGCAAAGAGCGACCTTCCAGCCGACAATCTCTCCTTCGATGCCGACATTTATTATATCCAGTGGAGCGATATCCAATTGCTGGAAGAGGTTGACAATTACGGCATAAATGGAAACGGCGGGACGGCGGACAGCAAAGGCGCCGAAGCGAATGTAACCTGGAAGCCGATCGATCGACTGACACTCAACGTCAATGGTGCCTATACCGACGCGTACCTGACGTCAGACGCGCCCGTGGTTGGCGGAGTAACCGGCAACGCACTTCCCTATTCGCCCAGGTGGAGCGGTTCGCTCAACGGCGACTATGAATTCGCCCCGATCGGCGCGTTCACGCCCTATGTGGGCGCGAGCTGGCACTACATGGGGGTTCGCGGCAGCGGTTTCGCGTCGGGATACAGCGAACTGACACTTCCGGCCTACAGCACGTTCGATCTTCGCGCCGGCTTAAGTTGGGACAAATGGTCGGTTGAGCTCTATGCCAAGAATTTGAACAACGCCAAGGGCATCGAAGCGTTTGCGCCCTATGGCGGCTCGTTCGCTTCCGTTGTCCCGCCAGGCTCGCCCACCAACCTGCCGGCGGCGACCGCCTCGCTGATCGAACCGGCCATTGTCGGCATCGTGTTGCGCGGAAGTTTTTGATTGAGACGCGACGCGCCTCGCCCGGGCGCGCCGCAATTTCTGACGCGGGTCCGGTTGGCGGATAGAGGAAGTATCGTGCTCGCGTTGGAAATCCAGACGGAATCCTGGCCGTTCAAAGTGCCGTTTCGGATTTCCGGTTACACATTCACCGCGGGCGAAGTGATCGCCGTGTCTCTGGCGGAAGCCGGTTATGTCGGAAGAGGCGAGGCGTCCGGCGTCTATTACCGCAACGAAACGCCCCAATCGATGACGGCGCAAATCGAGGCCGCGCGCGGCGCGATCGAAAACGGTATCGATCGCGAAGCATTACGGACGCTGCTTCCTGCGGGCGGCGCGCGCTGCGCGATCGATTGCGCATTGTGGGATCTGGACGCAAAACGCGCGGGCGCACCCGTCTGGAAAATTGCGGATGCGCCGCGTCCCGTGCCGCTGAAGACCACTTTCACGGTCGGGGCCGGAACGCCGGACGAAATGGCAAGCACTGCCCGATCTTACGAAACCGCGCGCGCCATCAAACTCAAGCTCACCGCCGACGATCCGGCCGCATGCGTTCACGCAGTGCGGGCCGCCAGGCCCAACGCCTGGATCGGCGTCGACGCCAATCAGGGCTTAACACGCCGAACGTTGGAGAAATTGCTGCCTGCTCTCATCGATGCGCAGATCGCCCTGATCGAACAACCATTGCCGGTCGGCGCCGACGCCGAATTGGAGGGCCTGAATTCGCCCATTCCGATTGCCGCGGATGAAAGCGTGCAGGGTCTGGCCGATATCGGCGCGCTGGTCGGGCGCTACGACGTGGTCAACATCAAGCTCGACAAATGCGGCGGACTGACCGAGGGATTGTCGATGGCCCGCGAAGCACGCAAGCTTGGGCTCAAGGTGATGGTGGGCTGCATGTCGGGCACGTCGCTATCCATGGCGCCGGCGTTCGTGCTTGGGCAGGTTTGCGATTTTGTCGATCTCGACGGTCCGACATTTCTGGCCAGAGATCGCGACGTTCCCGCGCTTTATGCCAATGGCGAAATCTGGTGCCCCGATGCGCTCTGGGGCGGGATCAACTAAATCCATGCCTGTGTACAGGGAGAAAGACATGATCAAGCGATTTGCCGTGTTGTCCGCCGCGTTGTTGGCTCTCACGCTTGGAGTGGCCCAGGCCGATCCGAACGTGACGGGCCCCGTTCCGGCAACGCCGTTGCCCGCGCATGCGGGCATCTCGGCTCCCATCCGCGCTCTGCCGACAATGCCCGAACCGACCCATACGCTCACGGCGCAGGATGCCGAGACGTTCTATGACGGTCTCATTCCCTATGCGTTGGCGCGCGGAAACATGGCAGGTGGCGTGTTCGTCGTCGTCAAGGACGGACAAATCCTGTTCGCGAAGGGCTATGGCTATTCCGACGTCGCCAAGCGCAGTCCAGTGATTCCCGATCAGACCATGTTCCGCCCCGGCTCGGTTTCGAAGACGTTTACCTGGACGGCGGTGATGCAGCTCGTGCAGGCGGGCAAGATCGATCTCGACCGCGACGTGAACGATTATCTCGATTTCAAGATTCCGCCGAAATTCGGCAAGCCCATCACCATGCGCAACCTGATGACGCATACGGCCGGCTTCGAAGACGGCTTCGACAAATCCTTCGTGAAAAAGGCCGATCAGCTCATTCCGTTGCGCGATTATATGATGAATTACATGCCCGCGCGCATCGAGCCGCCGGGGAAAGTCGTCGCCTATTCGAACTACGGCGCATCGCTTGCAGGTTATATCGTGCAGCGCCTGTCGGGTGAATCCTTTGCCGACTATATCGCGGATCACATCTACAAGCCGCTCGGCATGACGCATTCCACCATGCTGCAGCCTCTGCCCGCCAACCTCGCGCCCTTCATGGCGAAAGGCTATGTGCAGGCTTCGGACGAGAAGCCCGTCCCGTTCGAGTTCGTCGAAACCGCACCGGCCGGCGCGATGTCCGCGAGCGGCACGGATATGGCGCATTTCATGATCGCGCAATTGGAGAACGGGACTTATAACGGCGCATCCATCCTGAATCCGGCCACCATTGCGCTGATGCATTCGCCGCAATCTTTCATGGCGCCGGGCGTGAACGGATTCGATCTCGGCTTCTACCAGGAAAGCCGCAACGGCCTTCGCATTATCGGTCATGCCGGCGACACCGAGGCGTTCCACAGCGACTTGCATCTGTTGCTCGACAAACATGTGGGCGTCTTCATGTCGTTCAACAGCCTCGGCAAGGACGGCGCGGCGGAAAACGTCCGCGTGGCGCTGTTCCGCGCGTTCCTGGATCGCTATTTTCCCTATGCGCCGCCGGAAGAGAAAACCGTCGCCAATCCCAAGCCCGATGCTGCGCGCGTCGCCGGGTGGTATAAAGCCAGTCGCAAAATCGATAGCTCCCTGCGCATCCTCTTCGCAATCGGCCAAACCGAGGTCACTGCGCGCCCGGACGGCACGATCGAAATCGCGGCACTGAAGGATCTGGGCGGTACGCCGAGGCGTTGGCGCGAAGTGGGTCCGCTGGATTACCGCGAAGTGGGCGGCCAAACGCACACAAAATTCGTCACCGACGCGAATGGAAATGTCAGCTATTGGATTTCCGACGACTTTCTTCCGGTCCTGATTTTCCAGCGTGTGCATGGGCTCGAGCAGCTTTCGCTTTTGAAAATCATGGCGGGTGGTGCGCTCGCGGCACTGCTGCTGACGATCGCGATCTGGGTCGGCGGTTGGATCGCGCGCCGTCACTACAAAACCGCGCTCGAAATGTCCCCACAGGCCGCGAGATTGCGGCTTGTGTCGCGCCTCGGCGTGGTGCTGGTTCTCGCAATGCTGGGCGGCTGGATCGGGTTGTTCGCCGCGCTTTCGGCATCCGGCGGCGATCTCACGACCCTGCTCGGCGTGATCTATGTGCTTGGCGTGCTCGCCGCTTTGGGCGCGCTCGCGATCGTCGCGGAAGCGGTGTCGCGTATCCTGCGCGGACCCGGCGGATGGCTGGTGCGTAGCGGCGAACTCCTCCTGGGATTGAGTGCGCTCTATACGATCTGGGCGATCTGCGTCTTCGGCCTCGCGAACTTCAATTTCACATATTAGTCGAAGCGGCGACTTCGGGCGGGCTGGGTGAAGGAATGAAGACGATGGTCCGTGTGCTGGCGACAAGCGTGGCCGCTCTGGTCGGGGCCATTGTCGCTGCGCAGGCTCTTCCGGGCCCCACAGGACCCGTGCCTCCGCCGCAACCGCTCCACACGAGCGCCCCGTCCGGTGCGGCCACTCATTCGCTTGAAAGCAACGACCTCGCGGCGTGGCTCGACGGCATGATCCCCTATGCGCTGACCAACGGCGACATTGCCGGCGGAGTCGTCGTCGTGGTCAAGGACGGCAGGGTGCTGCTCGAGAAGGGATACGGTTACGCCGACGTCGCAAGGAAGGTTGCGATGGACCCCGAAACGACCATGGTCCGCATCGGCTCCACATCGAAGCTGTTCACCTGGACCGCCGTCATGCAGCTTGTCGAACAGGGCAAGCTCGATCTGGACCGCGACGTCGACGACTATCTGGATTTCAAGATACCGCACAAGGAGGGAAAGTTCGTCACGCTTCGCGATCTTATGAATCACAAGGCGGGGTTCGAAGAAGGGCTAAAGGATATCCTTGCCACCGATCCCGATGGCCTCGAATCGACCGAACAATATCTCAAGCAGCATCCCCGGCCTCTGCTATTCGCGCCCGGCGAGGTGCCCGCCTATTCGAATTATGGCGCGTCGCTTGCAGGTTACATCGTCCAGCGGGTCTCGGGCGAAACTTACGAGCATTACATCGAGAACCACATCCTTCTGCCATTGGGAATGCAGCACACGACGTTCGAGCAGCCGCTTCCGCCGCGTTTCCGGCCTTCTGTCTCGCAAGGCTATATGACCGCGTCTGGCCCGCCATATCCATATGAGCTTGTGGTCACGCGACCGGCAGGCAGCGCCACGGCGACGGCGGCGGACATAGCGCAGTTCATGATCGCGCAACTGCAAATGGGACGTTTGGACGACCATCAAATCCTGAGCGCCGGAACCGCGCAGCTGATGCAGAGTCCGTCGGAAACCGGATTGCCGGGCTTCGGCACCATGGCACACGGTTTCTTTTACGATATCCACAATGGGCGGATCGTTATCGGCCACGGTGGAGACACCGTTCTGTTCCACACCGAGCTCGATCTTCTGCCGCAGGAAAACGTAGGGATCTGCTATACGTTCAACAGCCGGGGAAAAAACAACGCGATCTATGGCCTGCGTGCGGCACTGTTCGATGGTTTCATGAACCGTTACTTCCCGGCGCCCGCGCGTTCGGTGCCGATGCCGACTTGGCCCGCGGCCGTGCACGACGCGCAGGACATCGCCGGGCTTTATCAAAGCTCGCGCCGGGTCGAGCATGGTT
>Ga0302325_10012544_pt1 | contig 18166 bp, 21 predicted proteins | sample Palsa_T0_2_FD_201948 | JGI IMG/M metagenome (GOLD analysis project Ga0302325, IMG submission 201948) | Peat permafrost microbial communities from Stordalen Mire near Abisko, Sweden - Palsa_T0_2 | ecosystem: Environmental > Terrestrial > Soil > Palsa > Peat permafrost | place: Sweden: Abisko...
AACAATGACTTACAAGGAGGCAAGAAGAAAGGCGCAGAACGGAACCTGGGAACGACGACTTCGAGGGCGGCGTTGGATCAGATCAGGTGTGATCGGAGGTCAGGCGTGTGCATAATTCAGGTTATAGTGAACCCCGGCGGCACCGGGCATCGGCTTTAGACGCGATAAATCCTATCCAGGCCGGCCCAGCAATCGAAATCGCCATCGAAGCTCAGAATCGATCGGATGCCGTGGCGTTCCATGACTGCGATATGGACAGCATCGCGGGCCGACATCAAAGCGCGGTTCTGAACGATCTCAGCTGCGCGTAAGACCTCGGCCCTTTCGATGGAGACGACTTCGTCGACGATATCCAAGGTCACTTGGAGCGCAGGTCCGATGGCTTCCCGCCTATCGATGGCCGTGTACCGGTGGAGTATCTCTTGCAGCACTTCAACGTCGGTGACGAGGCGCTGCCCCGACGCAATCAGGCGCTCCAGGATGACGTGTGCCTCTGTCTTGTGGGGATGTGCCGCGCCAATCAGGTACATGGCGATATTCGAATCGACGAATATTAACTCCGATACCCGCGCTCGATTTCACTGAGCATTTGGTCCATTTCGGCGGTGGGGAATGCGTAATTCGCGGCTTGCCGAACCGCTCTCAGTTTCGTCTCCGGTTCGATTGCGGGCCGGTCTGCGCGCGCTTCCCGAAGCACTCGGCGGACCCATTCGCCCACTGTCAATCGTTCGCGCTTAGCCAAGCACTGGATGGCTGACATTTCTCGATCGGGGAGGAGCACTTGAAGCCGTTTTGCTCATGGAGTGAGTATAACGTAATCATTGGCCGAGTATCAGGTTTGGGCGCCCCGCGAAGCGACGGCTTGCCGCACCATACTAGCACAGAATTTTCGAGATTGCGGCGAGTAGACCGTGGTTGACTATTCTGGTGTGCTGTCCCGCTTAAGACTTGACAATGATCGAAGAGGCGCGACCAGGGGGTCGCGCGCGGACGAGGGCGTCCGCCCCACTTGGCGCACTTGAGCATTGTCAAGAATTAGCCAGGACAGGACACTAGATATCGCGCGCGACGCGGAAGCCGAGGTGTTCGGTCGAAGTGGCGTGGCACAGGCCGAAGCCGCTCCGCCAAGTCAAGCGGGCGAGATAACCCATGCAACGCTCGCGTACTCGGAGGCGCGCGTCGCTTGGTAGCATGAATAAATGTACGATTTGTCTTGGTTTCGAGCGAACTTCGACCGCATTGCCGAGCGGCTGCAAACCCGCAGCAATCCGCCTAATCTGGATGGTTACCGGGAATTGGACGAACAACGGCGAGCCGCCATTGCTGAGTCCGAGCAGTTGAAGGCTCGCCGCAACGCGGAGACAGCCGAGATCGGGAAACTGCGCCGGGAAGGCGTCGACACCAGCGAGAGACAACAGCAAGTGCGCGCCATCGGCGAGCGGATCGCGTTGTTGGAGCAAGAGGAGAAGGCGGTCAACGAGTCCTTTCGCAAGATGCTGGAAGGGATTCCGAACCTGCCGCACGAATCCGTGCCGGTGGGAAGCGGCGAGGCGGACAACGTAGAAGTCCGGCGGGTGGGCGAGCCGCGGCAGTTCGACTTCGAGCCTAAGGCGCACTGGGACCTAGGTCCGGAGCTGGGCATCCTGGACCTGGAGCGCGCGGCGAAAGTCACTGGCGCGCGGTTCGCGGTGTATTGGGGCGTGGGCGCCAGGCTGGAGCGTGCATTGATCAATTTCATGCTCGATGTACACACGCGCGAACACGGCTACATTGAGGTGTTGCCGCCGTTCATGGTGAATTCGGCGAGTCTGTTCGGCACCGGCCAGTTGCCCAAATTCGCGCAGGATCTCTTCAAGCTCGAAGACACGGACTACTGGCTGGTACCCACGGCGGAAGTTCCGGTAACGAATTTGTATCGGAACGAAACGCTGGAGGGCGAGCGGCTGCCCGTGAAGCTGTGCGCCTATACGCCATGTTTCCGCAGCGAGGCGGGATCTTATGGGCGGGACGTACGCGGCATCATCCGGCAGCACCAGTTCCAGAAAGTCGAGTTAGTCAAATTCGCGCACCCGGACCACAGTTACGACGAACTGGAGAAACTGACGGCGGACGCAGAAGACATCCTGCGGCGGCTGGGGCTGCCCTTCCGGACGGTAGTGCTGTGCACCGGCGATACCAGCTTTTCCTCGGCCAAGACTTACGACATCGAAGTGTGGCTGCCGGGGCAGAACGGCTACAAGGAGATTTCGTCCTGCTCGAACTACGAGGCTTTTCAGGCGCGGCGGGCGTCCATCCGGTTCAAGTCCGCCAAGGGCAAGAGCGAATTCGCGCACACGCTGAACGGCAGCGGTCTGGCGGTGGGCCGCACGTGGGTGGCGATCGTGGAGAACTATCAGCAGAAGGACGGCAGTGTGGTGGTGCCGGAGGCGTTGCGTCCCTATGTTGGCACGGATGTGATACGGAAGGCCGAAAGACAGGAGACAGGAGACAGGAGGCAGAAGACAGAATGACAAGCGTGGGGGCGTCGCCGGCTCGGTCGACGCTGTGTTGATGCTCGGGCCGCTGTACCGCCTTTGCGCACTGGACGCGCGGCGCCAGGCGGTGGCCGAAGCGGCCCGCATTCTGAAGCCCGGCGGAGTGCTGTTCGCCGCGGCATCAACCGTCTGACTTACCTGCGCGACTTCTCCCGGTTTTTCCCGCACGTGGTTTGCGAGCGCCAGGCTTTCCACGAACAATACCTGCGCGACGGCAACCTGGATCCGGAGCACGCGCCACCCATCGGCTTCGCGCACTTGTCCACGTATGCCGAATTTCGCGCGCTGTTTGCGCCCGAATTCGGCGAGTTGGCTTTGGCGGGCGTGGAGTCCTTCAGCGCCGCGGGGCAACCCACGCTGAACGATTGGCGCCCGCGGAGTCCGAGGCGTGGCTCGACCTTATCGAGCGAACCGGGCAGACAGCGGAAGGTCTGGGGATCTCCGATCACTACCACGTGATGGATTACAAATTCATCTGCGTCAAGGCTGAACTCACCTTGCCCCATCCAACTGACGCAACCCCCACCGCGCGCATTCACCGACAACCGCCTCCGGCGCCGCAGCAAGTCTCTCCAACGGCGCGCGGAAGCGCTCCTCTCTGGCATTGCCCATGGCGACCGCCACGTTGCGCAGAAACCCCGCATATCGGGCGCGCGGGATCGGGCTGTCGCGGAATATCGCCCGGAACTCCTCCTCGGAGAGCGAGGCCAGCTTCTCCAGCGGCGGCGCGAAATGCGCGGTAGCGAAAGCCGGCTCATCCGTCACGGGCGCGCGCCGGTTCCACGGGCACACATCCTGGCAAATATCGCAGCCGAAAACGTGGCGTCCGATGGCGGGCCGCAGATCTTCAGGCGCCGCGCCGCGCAGTTCGATGGTGAAGTATGAAATGCACAGCCGCGAATCTAGCGCCCACGCCGGACCTTCGACGCGGCCGGTGGGCACGATGGCCTGCGTCGGGCAAGCGTCAATGCAGCGCGAACACGAACCGCAACGGTCGGGCGGCGGCTGGTCGGGCGCCAGGTCGAGCGAAAGCAGCAGCTCACCCAGAAAAAACCAGGAGCCCATGGCCTGATTGATGAGACACGTATTCTTGGCGATCCAGCCCAGCCCGGCGCGCCGTGCATAGGCGCGTTCGAGCAGCGGCGCAGTATCCACGCAAATCTTCCACTCGAACGGCGCAGGCGACGACGCGCGCAAGCCATCCACCACGCGCGCGAGGCCGCGCCGCAGCACCTGGTGGTAATCCTCGCCCCACGCGTAGCGCGAGATCCATGCTAGATCGTGTGTCAGGTCCGCACCGGCGAACTGCGTCGAATAGGGCTGCGGCCCGTTGTAGAGCTTGCCCACGCACAGAATCGACCGGGCGGACGCCAGCAAATAGCGCGGATCGTCCCGCAACCCGGCGCGCCTGTCGGTTAAGTAGCGCATTTCGCCGGCCAGGCCGTCCGCGATCCACTGGCCATAATAGCCGGCCTCCGGCGCCGGACCCGCCGCCGCGATTCCGGCCAGCTCGAAGCCGCACTCACGCGCCAGTGTCTTGATTTGTTCCGGGTGCATGAATCGCGAACTTCCCCCGGTATTTTTCCGGCATCCTGCACGGCCGCAGGTCCCGTCCCAGGAAGATATGCTTGGTTGCGCCCGTGGCCAGCTTGCGCCCGTCCGCCGCAAGGTGCATTTCGTAGGCGAACAGCACCATGCGCGGGTTGGCCTCTTCCACCCACGTGCGGATCACGACCTCATCGTCGAACCGCGCCGGGGAAGCGTAGCGGCAGCGCGCCTCGGCCACGGCCAGGTAAACGCCATCCTCCAGCTCCATCTGCTTGTACTCGAAGCCGCGGGCCTTGCAGTACTCCACGCGGCCGACCTCCATCCACACCAGGTAATTGGCGTAGTAAACCACACCCATCTGGTCGGTCTCGGCGTAGCGCACGCGGATGCGGGTTTCGTGGGGCGGCATTTGCGATCTCAGTGCAGCCGGATGGTGCGTGCGCTGCCATCGTCGGCTAACTGCACGTGCTTGCTGGCGCCCGCCGCGGCGTGGAGCACGAAGACAAAATTGCGAGAACCCGGTTGATAGCTCCCGGTTGGTGCGCTCACTTCGACTGCAGACGACCGATACGTCACGGTGGTACGCCGCTCGGCGCCATTGCGGTACGCAGGGCTTACTCCATCGTCTTCGTATAGTGACGCTTGAGCGTTGCCTTGGGCATCCGGGTAGATCTCGAAAGTCAGCGGGTCAGTGGATTTTTCTCCCACATAGTTCATTTCCGGCCCCATGGGGACGATGGCTCCGCCGCGCACGTAGAGAGGAACTGTTTCGAGCGGGGCGGCGGCATGAATCATGCGGCCACCGGCGATTTGCCGGCCGGTCCAATAGTCAAACCAGGTTCCTTCGGGTAAATATAACAGCCTGCCGGTCGTCCCCGGCTTAAGTATGGGAGCCGCTAACAAGTCGCTGCCAATCATAAACTCATCGTCGATGTCGAGTGTGTTGGTATCGTTCTGGTAATTGAGTAATAGTGGCCGGAAGACCGGCACGCCCGTGCGATGCGCCTCCTCCAGCGTGGAGTAGAGGAACGGCAGAAGGCGGTAACGCAGCTTTAGGTACTTGCGGACGATATCTTCGTAGTAAGTGCCGAAACGCCATGGTTCGTGATCGTACGCGTCTCTTTGCGCATGGTTCCGGCAGAAAGGCGTCAGAAACGCGATTTCGTACCAGCGCGTCAGCAGCTCCGCATCGGTGCGGCCGATGAAGCCGCCCGCATCTGCGCCCACGAACGGCTCTCCGGACAGCCCCAGCGTTTCGAACATCGGGATGCTCAGTGCCATGGCATCCCAGGTGGCCGTATTGTCGCCGGTCCACATGGTGGAGTAGCGCTGAATCCCGGCGTACGCCGCGCGCGTGATAACGTAAGGCCGATCATTGGGCCGCAACCGTTCCAGCGCTTCGTAAGTGGCCCGCGCCTCGTTCAGCGCGAACACATTGCGATTCCCGGCGTAGGGCGAATTGGCCCCGCCATCGTAAGTGACGACGTCCATCTGGGTCTTGCCGGTCTGGTCCAGAAAGTCCGACGGCTCGTTCATGTCGTTCCAAATGCCGGCCACGCCATGGTCCAGATAGGCGCGGTGCAAGTCGCCCCACCAGCGCGCGGCGGCGTCGAGTGTGAAATCCGCGTAGACGGCTTTGCCGGGCCATACGGCGCCGATCCAGAGCTTGCCGTCTTTGCGTTTGAGGAAGTAGTCCTTCGCCAAGCCCTGGTTGAAAACGTAGTAACTCTTGTCCTGGGCAGCCAGTTCCGGGTTAGTGCTCGCATCCGCGACGCCTGTCTCCGGTGGCTGATATTTGATTCCCGGATCGACGATCACGACCACCTTGACGCCCTGCTTCCGCAGGTTCTTAGTGAAGGCGCTGGGATCCGGATATCCGTGACGGTCCCAAGTGAAAACCCGGTATTGTTGCATGTAATCGATATCCAGGTGCAGGACATCCAGCGGCAGGTCTTCGGCCCGGTAGCGGCGCACCACTTCTTCGGCCACTGCGTCCGGATAGTAGCTCCAACGGCTTTGCTGATTTCCCAACGCCCACTTAGGGGGCATGGGCAAGTGGCCAGTGAGATCGGCATAGCGTCCCAATATCTTCTTCATGGACGGACCCCGGAAGAAGTAGTAATTCATCTCTCCGCCTTCCGCGGAGAACGCCACATACTCCGGCGATTCAGCCCCGAGGTCGAAATGCGTGCGAAAGCTGTTATCGAAGAAAATGCCGTACGCCTCGCCGCCCTGCCAACCAAGGTAGAAGGGGATGTCCTGGTAGATAGGATCGGTGCCTTCCTTATAGGCGGGAGTGTCGGAGTTCCACATGGTGAATTGGCCGCGCCGCTTGTCGAAGTGGGCGGCCTTCTCACCGAGGCCGTAGAAGTGCTCGTCGAAGCCGAGTTTCTTCACCGCCGCAACGGTGCTGAGGCCCTGGCCGTTCAGGCGAAGGTCCCACATCATGGGGAGCGCGTCGGCGTTGATAGTGCGATGGGTCTTGGCATCCCGGAACTCGATCAGCAGCGGCGACCGGTGCACGGCTACCTCCACTTCTTCGGTCGCGATCAGCAAGCCGTCCGGCTCGTCTTTTACACTCCATTTCGGAACGTCCCACGCCGTTTTGGCGATCGCCCAGGAGCGATCGCGCTCCGGCAGCGGCTGGCGGAAGGAGGCTCGCACGCGGATCAGATCGGGCGCCAGGATGTACAAGCGGACTTGGGACTGGTCGCCGCACGCGATCGTCACGGTATCGCGCGTGGAGGTGTAACTTGTCAGAGGCGCAATGGTGGCGAGGCCGTTGAGGTCGATGGCGGCGGCGAACGGGCACACCGAAACCAGGCCAAAAATCGATGGGATGAGCTTCTTCATGAGGCACCTGCCGAACGCCATTGTAGTACGGGGAGACGCGGGATGGTGCAGACCTCCGCGGGCGGGACTCGACATGGTAGTCTCGATTGTGACACAACAGAGGTGAGGCATTGGGAGACCTCCGGACCTGGGCGCGCGTTGGTTCCGAATGCGGCATTTGCTGCTGCGGCGGGTGCGATACAAAGTCACACGCGGCGGTGTGCTCTTTACGGCTGCCGTGGTGCTGGTGGGCTTCGCCGCAGTGGCCTCGGCCAACAACCTGCTTTTCCTGATCCTGGCCACCATGCTTTCCACGTTGATGGTGTCGGGGCTGGTGAGCCGCCTGTGCCTGGCCGGGCTGGAGCTGGATTTCCTGGTTCCCGAGCACGTCTCGGCCGGCCGCACGATTCCGGCGAAGCTCTACGTGCGCAATGTGAAATTCTGGATGCCGTCGTTTTCCATCCACGTGGCGGGGGTGGAGCAAGATGGGCCGCCGGTATTGCAATCACCCGTGTATTTTCCGGTGATCCCCGGCGGCGCCACGTTGGAAGAGACCGTGCAAATCCGGTTTGCACGGCGCGGCGAATACCGGCAGAACCACTTCGCCTTCCATACCCGGTTCCCGTTCGGGTTTTTGGAAAAAACCGCGCGGGTGGTGCTGCGGCGCGAAGTCGTGGTTTATCCATGTATCGACGCGCAGGCCGGGTTCGAAGAACTGCTGGCCGACCTGGCGGGCGAAATCGAAACGCATTACCGCGGCCTGGGCCGGGATTTCTACCGCATACGGCCTTACGAAGCCTTTGAAAGCGCGCGGCACGTCGATTGGAAAGCCACGGCGCATACCGGCGGATTGCAGGTGCGCGAATTTTCGCGCGACCAGGAGCAGACCGTCGAGTTGTTTCTGGATCTGGAAACGCCGGACGGTTTCGAAGAATGGTTCGAACACGCGGTGGATTGCTGCGCGTTCCTGGCCTGGCGGCTGGCGGGCAAGGCTGTGGGGATTCATTTCCGCACACAGGATTTCGACTTCCGGTTGCCCGAGGAGGGCGACATTTATACCATTCTGAAGTATTTGGCGGTGGTTGCGAGCAAGGAGGGGAAGCCGCCGGAAGCGCCGGCAGATGAGACCAGCTTTCCGATTGTGTTGACTGCATCGCCGCGGCGGTTTGGGGATTTGGGATGGGCGGCGGCGCGGGTGATTGGGCCGGAGGCTTTGGCGGCGGGGGGAGGTAGGAAGGGGGAAGGATAGGGGCCAACAAAGGTCGCGCGACAAGATATCACCTCACTGTGCGTCTCAGTTGCCTTGGGTACGAAACGTGGCGACCGTGCCAATAACACGGAGAGTCCCCGGCAAATCGTCTTCGGGACAATCGTGATTGTACAATGGTGGCCGACCACGCCACTCCGCAATGGCGCCGCAGATCGCGTACCATAAGAAAAGGGGACCAGATGCCCGATGTCTTCATTTCCTACTCAGCCGACGCCAAGAAGCTGGCGGAGAGGCTGGCTGGCTCGCTGCAAACTGAGGGTGTAGCCACCTGGAGCGATTTCGAGAACATCAGTCCCGGCGAGCGCTGGTACGACCAGATCCAACGAGCGCTCGACCAAGCCAAGCTCTACGTGATCGTGGTGGGATCCCGCAACATTATGCGGGATTGGCAGGACCGCGAATGGCAGGGCGCCCTTGAGCGCACTTGGGCGGATCCCGACAAGCGAATCATACCCGTTCTCGTCGGGCATGCGGACGCGCCGGCGTTTCTCAGGAACTGGGCGTCGTTCAGGATTGAGCCCGGCCGCCACGAAGCGGATTCTATCAAGAAACTTGCGGAAATCATCAAATGCCCACGCCGAGCGGAATCGCCTCCGGAAGACGGTCGGATGGGCCGCGATTGGCGAAAACGCATTCACCAGATAGAGAGCGCAGCCCAGCGTCTGAAGTCCCAGCAGGACCCGTCGCCCGCTAAGGCATAGTAAGGCAATTGGCACTTTCACGGCAGACTCGCCAACACTTCGGCAAGGGTTCGCTCGCATTCGACCGGTCCACCTCCGTTTTCATCAATTGTCCATACGACCGAGATTTCCGCGCCCTATTCGACGCGGTTGTGTTTGCCGCCGTGTGCTGCGGATTCATGCCGCGTAGCGCCTTGGAAACGGGGACGGTGGCGGAGCCGCGCATGGCCCGAATTCTGCGCGCCATCGTAGAATCCAAATATTCGATCCACGATCTTTCACGGTGCAAAGGGGAAGGCGACGCGAACCTGGCTCGATTCAATCTGCCCTTGGAGCTTGGTATCGCCATGGCGTATCGGCATCTTTCGCGGCGGGCCGAAGGCAGACACGACTGGCTTGTACTCGCACCATTCGGCCATCAATATCAGGCTTTCATTTCGGATATTTCGGGTTTCGATCCGGGCATGCATGATGAATCCGTGCCGGGAATTGTGACCGCCGTCATGGCCTGGCTGGCGACGCGACCGGACACGGTAAGGACCCCTAACCCACGGCAGGTCCTTTCCGTCCTTCCCGAATTTGACACGGTCGATTCGTGCGCTGAGAGAGACGTGGGGGCCGTCTCCACCGTGGGCCGATATCGTGATTGCCGGCCTGAAGGTCGCCAAGCAGTTCGAGACGGGGGTCTGACCTCAGGCTTGCCGCGGGCCGGGTTCGAAGAACTGCTGGCCGACCTGGCGGGCGAAATCGAAACGCATTACCGGGGTCCGGGCCGGGATTTCTACCGTATACGGCCTTACGAAGCCTTTGAAAGCGCGCGGCACGTCGATTGGAAAGCCACCGCGCATACCGGCGGATTGCAGGTTCGCGAATTTTCGCGCGACCAGGAGCAGACCGTCGAGTTGTTTCTGGATCTGGAAACGCCGGACGGTTTCGAAGAATGGTTCGAACACGCGGTGGATTGCTGCGCGTTCCTGGCCTAGCGGCTGGCGGGCAAGGCTGTGGGGATTCATTTCCGCACACAGGATTTCGACTTCCGGTTGCCCGAGGAGGGCGACATTTATACCATTCTGAAGTATCTGGCGCTGGTTGCGAGCAAGCCTGGGAAGCCGCCGGCAGAGCCGGCCGACGAGACCAGCTTTCCAATTGTATTGACTGCATCGCCGCGGCGGTTTGGGGGTTTGGGATGGGCGACGGCGCGGGTTATTGGGCCGGACTCTTTGACGGGGGGAGGTGGGGAGGGGGAAGGACGCCTGGAACGTCGCTAGTATTTGCGGGTGCGCGACACCAAAGTGGAAGTGGAAAGCCTGGCAGCCTGATGCCGCGTACTTTCCTAACGCCGGCAATTCTGCGGAATTCTTAGGGCGCGCCCTTGGGCAACCCCCTGATCTGCACGTCCGCCACGGACGCTGTTATGTCCGGAAAACGAAGGCTTTCGTTTCAAGCGCGAGAGGCCGACGGGGGCGTCGGCCGCGGTCCAGGGGGACCGCCCGGGGCAGACCCCAGGGCAGACCCCCAGTCTGCGCGGGTCCCCCTGGACCCGCTCTTTCGTTCGGATCTGCGTACTCATGCGTGCCGCACGCTATCGTGCCAGCATCTCCCGATAAGTGCGCAGAAAAAAACCATCCGTCATCCCCGCGATGTAATCGCAAACCACCCGATACGCCGGTTCCCCCGGAATCAATTCGCTATGTGACGCCGGCAGCCGCTCCGGGTCCTCCAGGAAAAATTCGAACAACTCCGCGATCATGGCCCCCGCGCGGTCGCGCTCCTCGCGCAACGCCGGCGCCGTATAAACCCGCCGGTGCAGAAATCGCTTCAAATCGCGATTGGCCGTTTCCGTTTCGGGCGTGAACGCCGCCACGCGCTCGGGATGCCGCCGCACATCCTCAACGTTTTCGATTCCGGCTTCGGAAGCGCGCCGCACCGTGCCATTGATCAGGCCTGACACCAGGGCGTCGATCAGGTAGCGCAGCGTCTCGTGGAAGTGTGCGCTCTCCGGCGCGTCGGGGAATTGCCGCTCGGCTGCCTCGTAGAGTTCCCCATAGTACGGCGCCTCCGCGGCCACCTCCTCGGGTCGCAACAGTCCGGCGGCGACGGCATCGTCCAGGTCGGCGGTGTTGTACGCGATCTCATCCGCCAGGTCGATGAGCTGCGCCTCTAGGGGCGGCCGTAAGCCCGGCAGATACTCCTCCAAATCGGGATTCTCCCCAGGCCCGAAATCGCGCGAATGCTTGGCGATGCCTTCGCGCACTTCGAATGAGAGGTTTAGTCCCGGGAATCGGGCGTAACGTTGCTCGAAAATCTCTACAATGCGCACCGCGTGCAGGTTGTGGTCGAAGCGTGCCCCGAAACGCTTCATCTGGGCGTCCAAAGCGTCCTCGCCGGCGTGCGAGAAGGGCGGATGGCCGATGTCGTGTGCCAGCGCCAGCGCTTCGGTAAGATCCTCATCCAGCGCCAGGACTGCGGCCACCGTGCGCGCGATCTGCGCCACTTCGATGGTGTGCGTCAAGCGGTTGCGGAAATGGTCGCAGAGGCCTGGCGTAAATACCTGTGTCTTGGCTTCCAACCGGCGGAAGGCGCGTGCATGCACGATCCGGTCGCGGTCCCGCTGGAACGCGTTTCGGTAAGGATGCTCGGATTCCGGGTAACGCCGCCCTCTGCTGCGTTCCACCGGAAACCGGAGATGGCCGAGCATGGCAAGCCCGGCTATTGGGGCGGCAGGTCGCCGTAAGCTTGGATGGCGCTCTGGCTTATCGCGCCTGGCTTTGCGCGCAGAGGACCGAGCAACTTCCGCGCTTCGGCCGGATCGGTGGGCGCCAGCACTGTCGCCAATACCACCGTCGCTTGGTCCTTGGAGACGAATATTGTTGGGTGGTCCATCAGCGATTGCAGCATTTGCTTGCCCAAGCCAGGCTTGCCTTCGGCGAAGTAAAGTTGGCCAAGCGAAAGCCGGGCCAGCGAAGCATACTGCTTGCCGGCGGAATTGGCGACCGAGCTAAAGCGCTTGTCGGCCTCGCCCAGCTTGCCTTGGTCGGCGGCGATGCAACCCAAATAATACTCCGCGACGTAGCCTTCGTCCGTTCCGGAATACTTGGTTGCCAGTTCGCTGAATAGCTTGATGGCTTCCTTATCCTTGGCGTCCTGGGTGGCGAACGTGAGCGGTGTTCCCGGCCCACCCTGTCCCACGGGTGCTTCCTGCACCTCGATGGCTTTAGCCAGCGCCTCCTGCCGGCCGGTTTGCCGATGGCTCCGGTACACGAAAAAAAGAACGGCGAGGGCGGCTACCGCAAGCGCCGCCGCTCCGTAGCGGAAGACCTCGGTATGGTGTTCTTCGAAAAAATCGACGGTGTGCCCCACTTCGAGCGCAAACTTGTCGGTCTTCAATTCTTTACGGGTGATTCTGGCCACGAAAACCTCAGGTCGGGAAACCCTTATATTAGCATAGTGGGACAGGCCTCCTGGCTTGCCTCCAAAAAAAGATCTACAATTGCCTATTGACATCGCCCGCCACTAAAGTACAATCCGGAATGGCGGGTATTTTTCCAAACCGAAAGCGGGGCGAAATGTTCAAAACAAAAAAACAGCGGCCTGCTGCTCTGCCCGGCAGCGGCCAATACACCAGCACGGACGTGGCCCGTATCTGTGGCGTCAGCCTGCGCCAGTTGCAGTGGTGGGACGAGCGCAGCGTCGTTTCTCCACGCCAGGACGGTCATAAGCGCGTTTACCTGGCCCAGGAGGTCTTGGAGGTCTCCGTTATCGCCGAGCTGCGGCGCAAGGGGTTTTCGCTCCAGAAAATCCGCCGCGTGCTGCGTTTCCTGCAGAAGGACATGGGCAAGCGGCTCAGCGACGCCCTCCACAGCGAATCCGAAACCCATCTGCTCACCGACGGCAAATCCATCTATTTGGAAGAGGCCCCGGACCGCATCGTCGATCTGCTGAAGAATGCCCGCCAGCCTATGTTTCTGGTGTGCGTTAGCGACCAGGTGCGGCGGTTGACGAACGCCATCAAGAAGCCCGCCCGCTCCGAAGCCGGCCGCCTGGTCCGCAAAACCCGCGCGGTCTAATGTATACTATTAGAGCGTGATACTAATTCTCTTGACGATTGTTCATGTAATAGTTTGCATCTTCCTGATCATTGTGGTGTTGCTGCAAAGCGGGAAGGCTGCCGATTTGGCGGGAGCGTTTGGCGGCATGGGATCGCAGACCGCGTTCGGTCCGCGCGGCTCGGCGACGCTGCTTTCGCAGGTCACTACGGCGTCGGCCATCGTGTTCATGATCACATCGCTTTCGCTTTCGATTCTGGCCACGCGCGGGTCGAACACAGGCGCGAAGACGGTTCTCGAAACGGCGCCGGGCAAGTCGTCCGTTCCGGCGCAGGCGCCCGCTCCGAAAGGGCCCACCCTGCAACTCCCGGGCGGCAAGGCGGTGCCTCTGAATCTCCCCGCCACCCGGCCGCCGGGTCAGCCCGCGCCGGCCCAACCGAAGAAGTAGCGCCCCTGCGGAGGTGGCGGAATTGGCAGACGCACTAGCTTGAGGTGCTAGCGGGAGCAATCTCGTGGGGGTTCAAGTCCCCCTCTCCGCACCATTTTTCCTCGCGTGCTTTCGTTGGTTTACCGCCCGGTTTTTTCCGAGTGGCATTTTTGTGCCTTAGCCGCGATCTCTGCCGGCTGAAAGTGGGATCCCGAGGCAAGACATCGGTTATGCGCGTTCGGAGGGCGGCGCGAGCCTCGGCGTGCGATACGGCGATTAAGCGCAAGGTTTACGGCGTCGGCGTACCCATAGGCTTGTGTGCGTAATCATCAAGAACAGTGATCTTGCCTATTCGCGCTTGAAATTTCACTTGCGGATCGAAGCCGTTGCGCGCTCTTGGCGTAATTTCAGGCTTTTCCGGAAGAATATCGAACTCGATCAGGAATGTCACAGATCTACCGCCACCAGGAGGCCCAGCTTTTAGTGCATACTGACGTGCAGACGCTTCGTCCACCGCGAGATATGTAAATGTGGTCATTGGCACAGTGACCGCGTATCGCGGCCCAGATCCTCCCGACAATAGCGAAGTGGGACGCCCATTCATGGCGGAGAGCGCAACGCCGCAAGTGTAACCCAGGCCAGTACGGTCGGGTAGCATTGTGAATGAATTAAGGGTGATAGGTGTTTTACGTTTGCCTGTTGCATCTACAAATGGAAAGGCCTTTTTTCCTCGATCATACTCACCAAGAAAAGCCCGGCTGGAATAGCCGATCCACAGCGGAATATTCTTAAGTATCTCCGGTGCTTTGGCTTTGTAGTAGGAAGCGAGCCTGGGATACTCAAACTCGCTGTTCATCTCTTTTATAATCGTACGGCTGTCACAATTGTTAAGTGCAATGAAATACCTCATGACATCCGGATCGTCCAACACCGCATCGTTCAGACGGAACCACACAAGATCGTCACGAACCCCAGCAATGCGCCCATTCTTCTCTATCTTTTCGAGGTCCAGAATACCTGCCGTACCGCTGGATTGCTGTGCGTGAGCAGATTGGTGACAGAACAAGAGTGCTATGCAAGGCAGTACGCACTTGACGAAGCTCATCCGGTATTTTCCCCCTGGTGCGCATATTCGGAATTTCGGTCAAGGCCGGCCGTCCCTTTCTGCGCCGTCGACACTCAGCCATATGCCCGATCGTTTCGGATCAGTTCCGCTGGACGTTTGAACTTTGAATTGCCAGTGTCCGCTTAATTCCAAAATGAGGACTCACTGCTTCCGACCACTCAGGCGCCTCTCCGCACGATTGGCTACACCTCGAAAATTATAGCACAACCTGACTGCGATGCCGATCGCTGCGCTGGCCGACTTGGGCGATGCGGGGGCGCTCGTGCCGATGCGGAGATTCTCCGTGACACGTTTGGTGTGCACCGCGGCCTGAGGTGGTGGCGGGTAGATCGTGGCGGGTAGGTCAACGAACAACTTGAATTTAAGCGGGTGAGGCTTTTCCGGGCCTACGAATCGAAGCGCGGTGTCCGCAAGCGCTTCTCGGCTTCATTGATGAGATCAAGCTGTACAAGCCTCCGGCCAAAGGTGGAAACCGACCGGCGCGCCGCGGAGGCAGGGGATCGGCGCATCGCGCTGGCGCTCAGCCAGGTGAGATCGTCAAGATGATCGTGCGGCAGGCTTTGCTGGCGGGCGCCGGCGTATCGCCGGGTATCGTGCTGACATGCGCCGCGGGCGGGCGATGGAAGAGCTTCTGGCGGGGGTGCGGCCGGCGGACGCACCCACTTTCGCGAGCGCCATCGGACTGTGGGTGTTGATGACCGTGCTGGGAAGTCTGCTGCCCGCGCTGCGGGCAGTGCGCATCGACCCGATTGCGGCAACCCGGTCGGAGTGAGGTCCAAGGGTCAGGCGGCATCATCATAAGCCATGACGACGCGCTTCCCAAGTGCTTCGAGCGCGGCCTGAATCTTCTCCGGCTTGGTGTCGTGGTTCGGGTCCAGCATGCGCCGCACGACGGTCTCGCGCACCTTGAGGCGGCGAGCCAGTTCCGACTGGCTCATGCCAAGCTTCCGGATCGCCCAATAGAGAGCAAGCTTAGCCACGATCCACGGCGGCACGGGCGCGAGCTTTTGCCCGCGCTTCAAACGGGACGGCTTGGGTACGTTTGCCTTGTCAGCCATGGCGAACGCGATGCTGCTGCCCCAGACAGTCAATCGCCTCCTCCATGGCTTCGCTCGCATCTGCCCCGTCCGTGTGGGCGGTAGGGAAATCGGGAAAGCTGACAAGCGATCGTCCGTCGTCGTCGCGGCTGAAAACCGCGGGGTAAGCGAATAGGAACCATCCGAGCTTTAGGATTCACCGGCACGGCAGCGGCGCTCGACAGCTTGAAACCGGCTAGTCGACGTCATCCCGCAACTCGTTCGTGTCGCTGGCGGCGTGGTAGGGGAAATGCTTGGCCAGATCCTCGCCGGCTGCTTCGATTCCGGCGACCAGGCCGCTGGTAAAATCACCCTGCTTAAACTTCTCGGATACGGTGCGGACGAGGTGATGCCAAAACTCCTGGCCAACCTTCTCGTGGATCCCGCTGTCGCCTAACACGACGAACTTGCGGCGCGCCGGCGCGACGAAGAATAACACGGCATTGCGATCCTTCGTCGCGGTCATGCCCAGTCGCTCGAAAGCCTTCTCGGCGGCTTTCCGAACATCGCCCCAGAACGGCGGCGACACCGAAACGCGGATCTCGCCGGAAGTCCGCCTCTCGGCTTTCTGAATCGCTTGCTTGATCCGATCCTTGTCGATGGTTACCATGATCCGCTCGCTCCTCCACCGCCGGACCGTCCGCCGCCCCCGCCAAATCCGCCGCCTCCGCCTCCGCTACCACTCCCACCACCGCCGGACACGATGCTAGCCAGGAAGTAGAAGGCCAGTGCCGGATGCGTAATCGCCAAGGCCAGGATCAGTATCCCGACGATTCCATAGAAGATCCATTGAAACAGGGTCCATGGCTTGGACTGCTCCGGCGTCCGCGTGGGCGGAGGCGCATCGGCCTGCCCGCCGATGACTCCGGTCAGCGAGTCGATAGCTGCCGTTACCGCGTCATCGGGATGACCGGCCTGAATCCGAGGCGCCATCACTTCGTTGATCACCCGGGACGCGATCGCATCGGGCACTACGGCTTCGAGTCCGTAACCGACCTCTATCCTCATCTTATGATCCTGGGGCATGATGAAAAGGGCCAGCCCGTCATCCAACCCCTTCCGGCCCACCTTCCATTTTGCGAAGGCCCGGACGGCCCAGTCCTCGATCGGCGCATCGCCCGTCGTGGGGGCGATGTACACAATCAATTGATGGCCCGTGGCTTGCGCGTAGGCGGCGAGGCGTGCGTCCAGTGAGCGCACCGCTTCCGGCGACAGGAAGTTTGCGGTGTCCGTGACCCACTCTGTGGGCGACGGGGGGATGGGCGTTTCAACCGCGTAGAGGAGCGCGGTCGAAGCGAAGACGATCAGGACCGGCAAACTTCGGCGCAGAAGCAACTTAGAACTTCACCTCGGGCGCCTTTTCGCTTCCGGATTGCGCCTGGAAGTAAGGCTTGGTTGCGAATTTATCCCCGAAGAAGCCCGCTATCAGCACTGTTGGAAAACTGCTCCGGCGGGTATTGAAGGCTTGCGCTGCCTCATTGAACCTCTGTCGCTCCACAGTAATGCGATTCTCGGTGCCCTCGAGTTGCGCTTGCAGGTCGCGGAAGTTGGCCGTCGCTTTGAGCTGCGGATAGTTTTCGGTGACGGCCAGCAAGTGAGACAGCGCCGAAGACAACCCTTGCTGCGCCTCCTGATACCGTTGGAAGGCTGCCGGATCTTTGGTGATGTCTGCCATCGCGGCCGGTGTGATCTGGCCGACCTTGGCGCGCGCCTCCGTAACCGCGGTCATGGTGCTCTGCTCAAAGTTGGCAGCGCCTTTGACCGTCGCCACCAGGTTGGGCACCAGATCGGCGCGCCGTTGATATGCGTTTTGGACTTGGGCCCACTGCGCTTGCGTGGCCTGATCGAGTTGCACAAGCGAGTTGTAGGTTCCGCTGATTGAGACTCCCACGATCAGCACGAAGACGAGTATCGCGCCGGCACAACCAAGGGCTATCTTTTTCCCCATTTACGCTCCATTCTTCGCTTCAATTATACTTGAATCCGGCGTGCCGACGATCGTTTTCCGCCGCCATCCAGGCGCGCCTTCCGCGCACCACGCTGAGCAACCCGAGTTCCGCGGCTCCACGCGCATGCTTTGCAGCGATTTGGAATCTGCAAGTCGCGGGTCCACCGCCGCATCGCGAAAGCGCCTGACGCTTTCCATCGAATCGGATTCTTGTTAGCATATTTTGACCGTGGCGTCGCTGAACCCATGCCACGAACGAAACGGAAAATTCTTCATGCGCGATCGACGCGGATTTCTGAGACTGTTCTATATTCTTCTCCTGACGTGCCCAGGCTTGCTGGCGCAGGCGCCGGTCCTGTTCTTCAGCGACATCGTCAGCGGACCCAACACCGGGGGGGAGAACGGCAACGGCGCCTACGTGACGATTTACGGCAATGATTTCGGCACGTCCCAAGGTGTTTCTACCGTCACTGCTGGTGGCGGTCCTATGGTCAACTGCCAGGTTTGGGGCGCCGTCTGGCTGTGGTATCAAAAGATCACCTGCCAGCTCGGCCCCAGCGCCGCGAGCGGCGGCCTCATCGTCACCGTCAACGGGCTGTCCTCCAATTCGCTGCCGTTCACGGTCGCGCCCGGCAACATCTATTTCGTCGCCACCACCGGCAACGACAAGAATCCCGGC
>Ga0302325_10012545_pt1 | contig 18165 bp, 19 predicted proteins | sample Palsa_T0_2_FD_201948 | JGI IMG/M metagenome (GOLD analysis project Ga0302325, IMG submission 201948) | Peat permafrost microbial communities from Stordalen Mire near Abisko, Sweden - Palsa_T0_2 | ecosystem: Environmental > Terrestrial > Soil > Palsa > Peat permafrost | place: Sweden: Abisko...
CTGGCGCCATCCACAATGTTGGAAAGCGAGAAGGCATCGAAGCTCGCCGGAGCGCTCGATTCCAGGAAAGCCGCGGCATCGGCGCACGCAAAAGCGATGGGCCGGGCGTTTGAGGAAGCCGGCTGGGCTGGCACGGCTCCTTCCTCACCGGCGAGCAGCCTCCAGGCATGAGGATTCACCCGATTCGGATGATTCGCCCACCCGCGCCGTAAACGTTCGCGGACCACAGCGGCAAAATTCGCCGGTAGAGCGGCTAACAGCGGCGCGGCGTAAACCAGCGCGAGCAGTCGGGGCGCCAGCAATACATTCAACGCGGCCCGCCATCGGCGAGTATCGAGGCGCCGGTCCCAGTATTCCGTCTGCTCCGCCGTGTCGCTGAGCGAGAGGAATTCGCGCACGGTGGCGCGCGTCCACCCGATCAGCGGAAGCATCGCGCGGCCGCGGGCTACAAGCCGCTCGACGGCGCCAGCCCGGGCCTGCGCTCCGCCGGCGCGAGCCTTGGCGTATTCCACCTGGCACGGGTTGATGTCTATGGCGGTGACGTCGTGTCCGGCTCCAGCTAACGCCATCGCGGTGCAACCGGCGCCGGCGATGCAGAAGACGCGTCTAAGCCCCGCGAAAGCGCCGCACTCGATGGCCGCATCCTCGTGAGTCCTGCCGAAGAGCAGTTCCGGCGAGCCCCGCCACAGCGAGCCAGCCGTCCAAAATGTCGTGGATGAATCAGACGCGTGCATGAATGGCTCCAGGTTCTTCGGCCGCCACCCATGCCAGCAGCACGAAGGCGAAGTCTTGCAGAAGCATGGCGGCCGGGTCCGAAATCAGGTGTCCGGCCCAAAGCAGGGCTCCGCCGTTCATTGCCGCCAGCATCAATGTCTGCGCCGCCGCGGCTGCGCGCAGATTGACGCCGGAGAGCGTCCAGAATGCGAGAGCACACTCAGCCGCTCCAATCGCGAGTAGCAGGCCGTGGGCCGCAGACGCGCCCAGCAGCGGGAGGCTTGCCACAATTTCCGCGTGGCGCCCGGCGCCGCCCAACAGCTTGCACCACAATCCCTGATAAAGCCAGACGGCAGCTACGGCCGCGCGGATCAGGGCGCGGTTCATACCGCCGCCTCGCTTTCCGCGATGGCGATCAGCTCGACGACCCGCTTGCGCAGCGGCCGCAACAACGGCAGCGCGGCGAACTTGATCGCCAGCGCCACCAGCCCGATGCTTTTTTCGAGCAGCAGCCGCGTCCGTCGCTGTTCCGGGGAGCGATCGTAAATCCAGAATAGAATCAGCCCCATTTGATAGAGCCACAGCAGGTTGGGAAGGTGCGCCGCAAGGTCCTTGGGGACGCGCATCGCACTGTCCTCTAGCACCGAGGCGAAATGTTCGAGATCGCGCTGGCGAATCGGCCGCGTCTCCGCGCTAAAGGGCGAGAGCGGATTGTTCGGGTCGGCCGCATGCTGGAAGAGCGCGCCCAGGAAAATCCGGTTGGGAGCGAAATATTCGAATTTCACTTCCAGAATGGCGCGGAGGCGCTTTTCAAGCCCCTTCGCGCCGGCGAGCGCGGCTTCGATGGGTTCCTCCATCTCTTCTCCCGCGCGTTGGTAGAAGGCCATCACGATGGACTCTTTCGACTCGAAGTAATAGTAAGCTGCGCCGGGCGCCACCTGCGCTTCGGCGGCGATCTCGCGCATGGTGGCGCGGTCGAAGCCCTTACGGCGGAACAGATCGAGCGCGGCGTTGAGGATGCGGACGCGGGTTTCGTCGGATTTAGGAGTGGCCTGAGATTTGAACATGTTCAAATATCAGCATAAGGGCAAAACCGCCAAGCGTCAAGTCAATTTTGAACATGTTCAATTTTGGGAACGGAGGTCACTCAAACCGTCGGCAAAACCGCCGGCGCTACATGAAGTAGTCTTTGACCTTCTCGAACAGCCCTTTTTCGGCCGGGGCGTTATCCACCGGCAGCGTGTCGCGCAGTTGTTCCAGCAATTTCCGCTGCTCGCGCGAGAGCTTATTGGGAACCTTGACCTCGACCCGAACCAGCAGGTCGCCGCGCCCGCTGCCGTTCACGATCGGCACGCCTTTATTGCGGAAACGGAACTGAGAGCCGCTCTGCGTGCCCTCGGGAATCTTGAGCTTGCTGGGCTCGCCCAGCGTGGGGACTTCGATTTCGCAGCCGAGCGTGGCCTGGGTGAAGTTCAGTGGGATGGTGCAGTGCAGGTCGTTCTCGTGGCGTTCAAAGAACGCATGCTCCTTCACCTTCAGGAACACATAAAGGTCGCCCCCCGGACCGCCGTGGAATCCGGGCTGGCCTTCGCCCGACAAACGGATCCGTGTTCCCGAATCGACGCCCGCCGGAATCGTGATCTTGAGTTTCCGCTGCGCCTGCCGATAGCCCTGGCCGCGGCACGCGGTACACGGATTGCGGATGATCTTGCCTCCGCCGTTGCACGTACTGCACGTCCGCCGAATGGAAAGAAAACTCTGTTGATACAGAACTTCGCCGCGTCCGTGGCAGGTCGGGCATATGCTGGGCGCCGTGCCCGGCTCCGATCCCGTGGCCGAGCAGCGGCTGCATGCTTCCATGCGCGGAACCTGAATTTCGGCCGTCACGCCGCCCACGGCGTCTTCAAAGGAGATCTCCAGGTCGAACCGCTGGTCTTCTCCGCGCTGCGCCCGGCTGCGGCGTTGGCCACCACCGCCGAACATATCCTTGAAGCCGAATAGATCGCCCAGAATATCGCTGAAATCGGTAAACGCCTCGGGGTTGAATCCGTTGTTTGACGCGCCGCCTTGCAAACCCACGTGGCCGAAGCGGTCGTAGGTGGCGCGTTTCTGTCCGTCGCTGAGCACGCTGTACGCTTCCGAGGCTTCCTTGAAGTTTTCCTCCGCGGATGGGTCGTCGGGATTCCGGTCGGGGTGAAACTTGAGGGCGAGCCGACGGTAGGCTTGCTTAATCTCCGGATCGCCCGCTTCCCGGCCGACGCCGAGGATTTCGTAGTAGTCTTTTTTTCCCACTGTACTCAAAGTGTTTATCGCTTCACCGCAACCTTCACCATCGCGGGGCGGAGCGGCTTGCCTTTAAAATTATATCCCCGCTGAAACTCCGCCAGAATCGACTGGTCCGGCGCCTCATCGGTCTCGACGCGCTCGACAGCCTGATGCATGTTCGGGTCGAACTGCCGGCCCACAGTCTCGATCGGCTCCAAGCCCAGTTTCTTCATGGTCTCGGCCATGCGCTGATAGATCAATTCGACGCCCTTCGCGTAATTCCGGTCGGCCGTTTCCACCTTAAGGGCGCGCTCGAAATCGTCGAGGATGGGAAGCAGATCCTTCACCAGATCCGTCGCGGCGAATTGAAGGTAGTCGGAGCGCTCACGTTCGGCGCGCCGCCGCGCGTTGTCGAATTCAGCGCGCGCGCGCAACAGACGGTTCTGCAGATCGGCCGTTTCGGCGGCGAGTTTGTCCCGGTCGGCGGTCACTGCCGCAAGTTGGCCTTCCGGCGAATCGGGCGCCGCATTTTCGCCCGGGGACACTTCGGAAACATTCGGGTTGGTATTCTGAGCTTCCACTGTTATCAGTTTATCAGAGCGGGAAAACCACCGGCGCAAGGCCCGGCGCTATCGAAGCCTCTAAAACCGTGCGCTTTCGAGCGCCCGGCTGGTCTCGATAACCGCCGACATCACGCGCTCATAGTGCATTCTCATGGGCCCGAGCACGGCTACCTTGGCGGGCAGACCGCTGGCCAGCTGGACAGTCATGCCGATCAACACCAGGCCCTTCATGGCGGGGTGCGCTGCCTCAAGACCCACGCGCACCGCCAACTCGCCTGGGGGCTGTTCCAAAAAGCGGTCTAGCAGTTCCATCAAACGGCGTTTCTGTTCGAGCGCGCCTAGAAGTTCGCGCAACGTTTCACGCGTGAGATGCAAATCCAAGCCCAAAAGGTTGGACGCGCCTTCCATGTGTACTTCGGGCGACGAATCCCCTTCCAGCAGACCCATACGGTAAAGCGTCTGCAGTTTTCGCAGCGCCGCATCGTACAATTCGCGATCTTCCAGCAGGCGCCGCAGCAGTTCGCGCCGCGCCGCGCCCAATTGCCAGCCGGCGAAGTTGCGGTTGACATAATTGCGGATCGAAGCCAATTCGTCAGGCGCAGCCGGTTCCTCGAGCGTTACCACGCGATTCCTCACCATGCGGTCGCGCGTCGCCAGAATCATGAGCACCCGGTTATCCGAGAGTGGCACCAGCTCAATCTGGTCGAGTTCCTGCGAGAGCGCCGGGATGGCCGCCGCGATGCCGACGTTTCGCGTTAACTCCATCAGCAGGTAGCTCGACCGCTCCACGCGCGCGCCGATAGTGTCGAGGCCGCTGAACTCGCGGCGCAACCGGTCCGATTCGCTGGAGAGCATGTGCTGACCTCCGAGCGACGCCACGTAGTACTGGAATGCCTTATCCGTGGGAACGCGGCCGGCGGAAGTGTGCGGTTGAGAGAGATATCCCTCATCCGCCAGATCTGCCATGACGTTCCGAACCGACGCCGGACTGAGCGTGTCTTCACGCAATTTCGAAATGGTGCGCGAACCCACGGGCTCGCCGGTTTCGATGTAGGCGCGTACGATCGCAATCAGAATTTCGCGGTATCTCGATCTAAGCGGCCCGTCCTGTCTCATCGAGTTAACATCCAACTCTACCCTATCTACGATTCTAATGGTCTGAAACCAAAGGGTCAATGTAGAGATTTTAATAATCCGAAGCTGATAGAATAGCGGATTGCGCCCCGAGGAGGCTTCCTGTTGGCAGCGCTGAAGACCGTCGTAAGCTGGTTTAGCTATCTCTTCCACTTGCTGCTAGCCCTGTTATTGCTGGGATTTGCGGGGATTGCGCTCGCCAACGGCCCACACAGCTTGCATCTGGACATGCTGCCCTGGAACGGCCCCACGCTCGAATATATTCTGGGCGGCGGCGCTCTGTTCGACCTTGTTTCCCTCGTCCTCGCCGTTACCGGACGTCTGCGCTTCTTATTTCTGCTGTGGAGCGTCTCCGTCGCCGTGGTTCTGACGAAGGGCTATATTTTCAGTAGCTATCGATTCGGTCCCGGCGAATTGCGACATGTGTCGTATCTAATCGTCGCCGCGTGGGTGGCGGTGGCAGGGGCGGCATTTCGATTGCGCCCTCGGCCAGACCGGGGGCCTCGAAAGTACCGCGTGAGGTAGGCTGCGCCCTTTTCCCAAGCTCCCCGCATGCATAAAGCAACCATTTATAAGGCAGTCATCTTCGATTTGGGGCGCGTAATCATCAATTTCGATTTCGAGCGCGGATATCGCGCGCTGGAAGGCCTGTGCCCTTACCCCGCCGCCGAAATTCCCGGGCGTATTTTTGGCGCCGGACTAGTGCGTAGCCTCGAGACCGGGCTGATCGAGCCGCGCGAGTTTTACGCGCAATTTTCCCGCCTGCTCAATCTGACGATTGATTACTCGCGTTTTTGCGAAATCTGGAACTGTGTTTTTACCCAACCGCTCTTGCCCGAATCGCTGCTGGAATCGCTTGCCGCGCGTTACCGTTTGGTGCTGCTTTCGAACACCAACCCGATCCACTTCGAGTGGATTCGCGCGGACATTCCCCACCTACTGCGGCATTTTCACGGCATGGCGCTTTCGTACGAGGTGAAGGCGATGAAGCCACAGCCGGAGATTTATCGGGCAGCTTTAGCTTTAGCGCAATGCCGCCCCGAGGAATGCTTCTTCACCGACGACATCCCGGAATACGTGGAAGGCGCCCGCCGGTTGGGAATCGATGCGGTGCAGTTCGAATCGGGAGAGCAAATTGAGAGGGAACTGCGGGCGCGCGCTATCCTTTAGGGACCACAAAATGCCAAAGACGCTTCTGACGCCCGAAGAATACTTGGCCATCGAGCGCGAGGCGCCGTACAAGAGCGAATACTATGACGGCGAAATGTTTGCGATGGCGGGGGTGCGTGCGCCCCACGACCTGATTGCCGGGAACGTGCACGGCACATTGTGGAACGCCTTCCGCTCCCGCCCGTGCCGCGCTCACACGAGCAGTATGCGTGTGCGGACGGTAGCGCGCCATTACACATACCCGGACACCAGCGCGGTTTGCGGAGAACCTCAGTACCTCGACGAACGTCAGGACACCCTGCTCAATCCGAGCCTGATTGTGGAGGTGCTTTCGCCATCCACCGAGGCGTACGACCGCGGAAAAAAATTCGAGCTATATCAATCGATTCCGTCGCTTCGCGAGTATCTGCTGCTGGCTTCCGACCGCGTCCATGCCGATCTCTACGTCCGGCAGGCAAGCGGACTTTGGTTGCTCAGTTCGGCGGGCGAACTGGACGACGTACTTACGATGGAATCTGTGGGCTGCACACTGAAGCTTGCTGATCTCTATGAGAAGGTGGAGTTCGACGCTGCGCCGGAACTCCAGTAACTATGTGGTTAGCCCGTGACCGGCCCCGCAAAGAGCCGATCACAAGCTTCGTACAGGCCGTTACGCCAGCAGGCCGCCGTGGCCAAGACCGCCGAGTTCCCACCCAGTAACCCGGTATCGCGCCAGCAGCGGAGGTAAAACCATATCGACTACATTCGTCTTGGCAGACCGGAAACATCCCGGGGCCGAGAGCACGGGAACATCGTCTTTGTACGCGAGCAGCAGCAGATTTCCCGGTTCCACCGGCGCCAGGAAGCGTTCCACCTGAGAGCCCACGTGGATCATCGCCTGACCCACCACATCTTCCGGGCCGGCGGGCGCCGTGGTGGAAGCCACCAGAATTGCGCACGGCTTCGAGCGCAGCAGGTGCTGCAGGCAGCGGGTCACCGAGTTCACGTCTTCCAGGCAGGAAAGAACGAAATTCGCCTGCGCGCCGAACTTCTCGAGGCGCTGCCGCATGATGTTTTCGAATAACTGCCGGGCGCGCTCGCCGCTGATGGGGTCGCAATAGAGAACTCCCACGGCCGCGTTGCGGATGGGCCGCGCTTGCAGAATAGGGCCGCGTTCCTTGAGGATGCCGACGATCGCCTCCAACTGCTCTCGGGCTACCGCGAAAGGCGCGCTCTTCACCGTGGCGATACGCTGCCCGGCTACGGCGTAAGTGAAATTAAGCGAGGTTGCAATCACCACGCCGGCGGTGCAGTTGATCTGGCGCAGCAACTCATCGTCCACCAACACGCAGCAATTCTCCGTGGCGACCAGATTCGCCCTCCCGCCGGCCGCGAGACGGATCTCGAAGCTGCCGCATCCCATTTCGCTGGCAACCGCGCACACCGTCTCGTCTTCGCCGATTTCTCCTTCTTCGAGCTCCGTCACCCAAATCTGATCCATGCCTTCGGATTCGAGAACGCGTATGTCCTCTTCGCTGATTACATGCCCTTTGGCCAGCAGCTTCTTTCCGCCTGGCCGAAACACCGTGCAGCAAAGGATACGGCCGGTGGAAGATTTCACGTTTACCGTTAGCGCTCTCATTTAGTCCTCACCCGATGCAGAACCGCATCTCTCGCCTATCCCCTTTGAGCTACTGCGATTCTACATTCGGAGAGTGGGAATTCGACCGGTTAATTCTCAGGTCTTTTGCGGTGTATTCGGGGTGTCCCTACTTTGAGGGTATCGATGGAATTTTGAGGGGTATCGGCAACTGGATCAGATCCTCAGCGTATTGCGTTTGCGCCCAAATGGGGGATTGCGACTCATTCCAGCGGCCGGGACGCAATACACGCAATACCGCGATTTCGTCGCAAGCTTGAAATTTCGGGCAGCGCAGACAATCTTTCCATGCCTTCAAGGGAAGCGCGCCGCGCTCGACAATCTGAAATCCTACCTTCTGGAAGAATTGTTCCACATAAGTGAAGGCGAACACGGCGTCCAACTCAAAGGCTTGGGCTTCAGTGATCAGCGCACTCACCAGCTTTCGTCCGACGCCTTGAGTCTTGGCATGCGCGGCTACCGCCAGCGAGCGAATCTCCGCCACGGTAGGGCTGTAGAAGTGCAGCGCGCCGCAGCCTAATAGCGCCGGTCCCTGCATCACGACGGTGAAATCGCGAATGGCTTCGGACATTTCGAATTCGGTGCGCGGCAGCATGATGCCCTTGGCCGCGTAGTCGTTGATGAGATCGAGAATGGGCGGGATGTCGCGCATCACGGCCTTGCGGATTTCGAGCCTGCCCACGGCGCCGTGCGCCTCTACGAATGCATCCGCGTGTACTCCGCTGATCATGCCGCTTGCTCCTCCCGCAATTCCATCCTGGTGCCGATCTCTTCCCCCGCCAGCGCTCTGGCCAGCGCATTTTCTGCCGCGCCGGGCGCGATGCGCACTTGCTCCACTCCCAACGCGAGCGCAGCCAATGCCGCGTTGAGCTTGGCCTGCATGCCGCCGGTCGCGATGCCGTCGTCGATGAGCTGACGGCCCTCGCGCGCCGTCAGCGAGCGGCGGACCTTCCTAGAAGCGTCCAGCACCCCTTCCACATCGGTGAGGAATACCAACTGCCTGGCGCCGAAGCCGGCAGCGCAAGCGACGGCCATCTGATCGGCATTCACGTTGTAGATATTGCCCGCGCGGTCGCCGGCCACGCACGCCACGACCGGTACGTATCCGTTGGCGGTGAGCAGGTTCAACAGGGCGGCATTCGATTTCGTCACGCGTCCTACCGCGCCCAGGGCCGGGTCCATCTGCTCGGCCTCCGTCAGGAAGGCGTCGATTCCGGAAAGCCCCACGGCCGCCGCGCCGGCGCGGTTGATGGCGGCCACCAGTTCATGATTGACGCTGCCGGCGAAGACTTTGAGCACCGCGTCCAGCGTTTCCGGCGTGGTCACGCGCAGCCCATCGACGAAGCGGCTCTCGATGCCGCGCTCCGCCAGATAGCGCGTCATCTGTTTGCCGCCGCCATGTACCACCGCCAGCTCGACGCCGCGCGCCCGCGCTTCGGCGATTTGCCGCGCGAGGTCCTGGCGCGTCTCCGGCGAATCGAGCAGCGCGCCTCCCAGTTTGACCAGCGCCTTCATAGGAGCCCCGCCGTTTCGGGGAAGCCGAACATCAGGTTCATATTCTGCACGGCTTGCCCCGCCGCGCCTTTCACCAGATTGTCGATCGCGCTCACCACCACCGCGCGGCCAGTCTTCGCATCGTACGCAGCGCCGATATCGCAGAAGTTGGTCCGCGCGACGCCCTGCAAATCCGGCATCTGGCCCGGATTGTAGAGGCGAATGAACGGCTCGCCCGCGTAGCGTTTCTCGTAGGTCGCCAGCAACTCTTCGGCGCTACCCACACTGGCGCGGGACGTCCGGAAGTAGATGGTCTCGAGGATGCCGCGATCGAGCGGCAGAAGCTGGGCGGTGAAACTGAATTCGCGCTCTTCGAGGCCGGAAACCATCAGGACTTCGGGGACGTGACGATGATTGAGAACGGAATAAGCCGAAAAATTCTCCGTGACTTCGCAGAAGCTGTTTTTCAAGTTAGGCTTCCGTCCCGCGCCGCTGACGCCCGATTTCGCATCGCAAATCACGCCCGCCGAGCGGTCGATCACCCCCGCTTCGAGCAGCGGACGGATGGCCAGATTCGCGGCCGTGGGGTAGCAGCCCGGATTCGCCACCAGCCTCGCGCCCGGGATTCGCTCGCGGCAATATTCGGGCAAACCGTAGACGGCGTCGGCTAGCAGCTCGGGTTGGGTATGCTCCTGCTTGTACCATGTCAGATAGTTCGCGGCCGTACCCAGGCGGAAGGCTCCGCTGAGATCGACGACGCGCGCCCCGGCGGCAAGCATAAACGAAGCCAATTCCATGGAGACTTCGGGGGGGGTGGCCAGGAAAACCACGGCAAGCCCCTCATTACGAACGGCTTCGGGGGTACATGCGACACGGCGTGGGCCACCGGCATAGCGGATCGGAGAGGCGGCAGCGCCATCGTCACGGTGCTCCAGGAGGACCGGCTCGACGTGGGGATGCCGCTCGAGAATGCGTACCAGTTCGGCGCCGCTATAGCCGCTATATCCGACAATGCCAGCTGAGAGATGCATTGGTTGATTATTCGTTGCTATGAATAATTATAATAGCATCCCAACATGCATATCTCGCAGAGTTATCTACACCTGATGTACAATTTGAATGTGTACATCAACACTAGGGATCGCTGCCATGCCGAGAATTGCCGTCGAAGACAATAGGCGGTTGTCCTTACGGATTCGGGCCGAGGAGAAGGCGCTGCTCATGCGGGCGACAGCGCTGAGCCACACTGACCTGACCGATTTTGTGATTCGTCACGCCCTGCGGGCTGCCAAGGACCTCATTGAGGAAGCGGATCATGTACAACTTTCCGCTCGGGATAGTCTGAGGGTTCTGGACCTACTGGAGAATCCGCCTGAGCCGAACGCCAGGCTGCTCGGCGCCGCTGGGGCGCTGCAGCGGCGGTAATCGTGACCGCGTGGCACGAAGAACCGATCGACAGGAAATACGATCGGGAAGGCTTCGACTGCGGCGAAGAGGCTTTGAACGCCTTCTTGCGGCGGCACGCCCGCAAGAGCCATGAACTGGGTGGCGCCAAAACCTTCCTCGCAATCGACGATGCCGACAACCACCCCATTCTCGGTTACTACAGCCTGAGCCCCGCCTCCGTCGGCTTTTCCCGCACGCCGGAGATCATACGGCGAGGGCTGGCTCGCCATGACGTGCCAGGTTTCCGGTTGGCGCGCCTGGGCGTGGACCGCAAGGTGCAGGGGCAGGGACTTGGGGGGCAGCTTTTGCTCGCAGCGGGCAGACGTTGCCTGCTGGCATCGGCGGAAGTTGGCGGCGTCGTGCTGGTCATCGACGCCAAGAACGAAAGGGCGGCGGGATGGTATGCCAGCTATGGCGCAATGCCAATGCTGGACGCGCCGCTAACGCTGTTGCTGCCACTTGCGACAATTGCCGCTGCGCTGAAAAAAGGGTGCGAGGCGAGGTGAAAGAAGGTCCGGCGCAGGACGCTCACGGCTCTTCGAGGGTTTGGTTCAAATGGCGGAGACTGGCCGATTTGACAATCGGCCGCAGGTTTAGCAAACCCGCCCCACAAAACCCTGCCCGGAGCAGTTGCGGCATTCGATTGCGCCATAATAGTAGCAATGATTCTGACGCGGAGGCGACCGTCTCTGCGTCTAAAGAAATGCCGCTCCATACCCCATGCTCTCCCATCTCCGCCTCTTAGAAGCCGAAAGCATCCACATTCTTCGCGAGGTCGCGGCGGAATTTGAGCGGCCGGTGATGCTCTATTCCATTGGGAAGGATTCTTCCGTGATGGTGCGGCTGGCGCAGAAGGCCTTCTATCCGGCGGCCATTCCGTTTCCGCTGCTGCATATCGATACCACTTACAAGTTTGGCGAAATGGTGGAGTTCCGCGACCGTTTCTGCGCGGAAATCGGCGCGCGGCTGATTGTGCATACTAACCGCGAGGCCATCGATGGCGGCGCCAATCCATTTCGCCTGGGTACCCAGAAATGCTGCGGCCTGTTGAAGACCCGCGCCCTGCTGGACGCTCTGGCCGAGGGCGGTTTCGACGCCGCATTCGGGGGCGCGCGGCGCGACGAAGAGAAATCGCGCGCCAAAGAGCGGGTCTATTCCGTGCGCGACGTATTCGGACAATGGGACCCCAAGAATCAGCGTCCCGAGTTGTGGAACCTGTTTAATGGCCGCATCGACAAAGGCGAGAGCATCCGCGTCTTCCCGCTTTCCAACTGGACCGAACTGGACGTCTGGCGCTACATCGAGGCGGAGAACATCCCCATTGTGCCGCTCTACTTCGCCAAGCCGCGTATGATGGTTGTGCGGGGAGAATCGCTGCTTCCGGTGGAGCACACGATTCCGCTCGGGCCGGGTGAAAAGGCCGAGATGGTGATGTGCCGCATGCGCTCCCTGGGGTGCACGCCATGTACCGGCGCGATCCGGTCCGAGGCCGACACCGTACCTAAGATCGTGGAAGAAATGCTTCATTTCCGGCGTTCAGAGCGGGAGAACCGGGTGATTGACCACGACCGCGAAGGCTCGATGGAGATGAAGAAGCGGGAAGGTTATTTTTGAGGAAGCGAGAAAACAGATGGTGGTCTAATCTGGCGCTGTGCTCCGCTTCGCTGATTTTGCTGATGGGCAACCTGCCGGTGGATGCGTCCCGAATCACGGTCACGTGGTATGGCGGGCGCAGCGGCCCCGGATGGAACGGCCAACTTGGCCGATGGTACGTCGGCCACGCGTGCGCCGGAATTACTCAGAGCACTCCGGCATCCCTGGACTGTAATAGCTCCGATTTAATCGAAAGCACGCCGGCTGACGAACCTGTTAGCAACGCCTTGTCATACACCGATATAGCCGGCTTGACGCTTGCCCCGCTCACAATCACCTCGTTGCAGTCGATTGTCAGCGCATCCGCCGCGATCCTCAGCATCGGGGACGGCGTGGCGAACGGTCCGGTTTTCGGCGCGAACACGAATAGCGGCGCGCTCAGTCCGGTCACAAACTCAGCTACGGCCGCGGCCAGCTCGGCGATCAATGCAGGCGCTACCGTAACCGGCGGTTGGTTGATCGACGCAATCGCCGGCAACGCGGCAATTGGCGGAGCTAGCGATGGCGGCGTGAGCGCCATTATTCTCAACAACACATCGCTCACCGCCGGCACTTTCATCGAAGCGAATACGTTGTCTCGCGCGAAGCACTGAGCGGCGCAGCAAGGGCTATAATGCGGAGAAGAGTTGCCCATGAGCCAAGATCAAATGGTGATGCACCATCCCGAAACCCAGCAGGCCAAGGCAGTAGCCCCGGCTTGGTTGGGGACGGGCAAGGCGACTATCCTCGCCGCATTGTTGATCTCGGTCACGATCGGGCTAACCGGCTGGTTGCTGGGACATCCCCGCGCGGTTCAATTTACCCAAACTTATCAGGCCATTCTGCTCAGCAACGGCCAGGTCTATTTCGGACGTCTGGAGGGCTATGGAACCAGTACCCCGGTATTGTCGGAGGTCTACTATGTCCAATCCACCGTCGATCCGGAGACCAAACAGACCAGCAATATGCTGCTCAAACGCGGCAAGGAATGGCACGGACCCGATCGGATGTATCTCAATCCCCAACAAATTATCATGGTCGAACCCGTCAGTCCCGATTCCAGGGTGGGCCAACTGATCAAAGACTCGAAGCTGCAAAGGTGAAGGCCTTCGATGCGGAGACGTAAGACCCGGAATTAAGCGCAGACCCCATTTTCTCTTGAGCATATGACCCCAGGGCTTCTTCGCTTCACCACAGCCGGCAGTGTAGACGACGGTAAGTCCACGCTGATTGGCCGCCTGCTTTACGATTCTCAAGCGGTCTATGAAGACCAGTTGGTATCGGTGCGTCAGGCCAGCTTGCGGCGCGGAGGCGGTGCGGTGGATCTCTCGCTTCTCACCGACGGCTTGCGCGCCGAGCGCGAACAGGGCATCACCATCGACGTCGCCTACCGGTATTTTTCCACGCCCAAGCGGAAGTTCATCATCGCGGACGCGCCCGGTCACGAACAGTACACGCGCAACATGGCGACGGCCGCTTCAACCGCCGATCTCGCGATTGTCCTCGTCGATGCGCGCCACGGCGTCCTCATCCAATCGCGGCGGCATGCCTATATCTCGGCGCTGCTGGGTATTCCGCAAATCGTACTGGCGGTCAATAAGATGGACCAGGTTGGCTACCGGCAAGAGGTCTACCACCGCATTTGCGAAGAGTTCGGTGAGTATGCCGCGCGGCTCGGCTGGCGCCAAGCCGAGGGGGCCGGGCATGCCGGCCCTGTGCCATTCTTCATTCCCATCAGCGCCCTCGAAGGGGACAACGTAGTGCGCCGCAGCGCTGCCATGCCTTGGTACCAAGGGCCTAGTCTGCTCGAGTACCTGGAGACAGCTCCTACCGCGATCCTAAGCGATGCCCGTGAACTCCGGTTTCCCGTGCAGTATGTGATCCGCTCGGGAGATTTCCGCGGCTTCGCCGGGCAGATTGCATCGGGTACGATGCGGGCTGGCGATATGCTCATGGCTCTTCCTTCGGGACGCACCAGCCGCATCCAGTCCATCGTTACCTGGGACGGCAACTTGCCGGAGGCATCCGCGCCGCTCTCGGTGACGGTACGCCTCGAAGACGAGATCGATATCAGCCGCGGAGATATGCTGGTTTCGCCGGAGAGCCTTCCAGCCGTCAGCGGAAGCGTGGAAGCCACGCTGGTGTGGATGAGCGAACGGCATCTACGCGCCGGCAGGCCCTACCTGTTGAAACATGCGGCGCAAACCGTTCGCGCCCGTGTGCGCGACGATTTGCGCCGCATCGACATGGGAAGCCTGGCGGAAGAGCCGGCGGCCGCGCTCAGCTTAAATGAAATCGGCCGCGCGGTGCTAGTAGCGGAGCGGCCCCTGTTCTTCGATCCATACCGGATGAACCGGGCAACCGGCAGTTTAATCCTGATCGATCCCGTTACCAATGAGACCGTGGCGGCGGGTATGATTACCGGCGCCGGTGGCGGGAGTGCGGCTGAAGCGCGGGTGACGGAGAGAGAAAGGCAAGCCAGAAACGGCCACCGCCCGGCTGTGATCGCGGTCGAAAGCGAGGAGACCGCCTTGTGGCTGGAGCGAAAGTTGTTCGATTTGACGCTACAGGCGATCTGGGTGGATGGAACAACACCTAAGCCGATCCTACTGCCGACCTTGATTACCCTGTATCGCGCCGGCTACGTCGTTGTTCTGTCGGCGCCTTTCGATTCAACGGATTGGCCCCTGCAAGTTCATCGGTTTTCAGAAGACGAAGGTCAAGATCCGGACCGTCTTTTGAACCGAATTCATCAGCTGATATCTTTTCGATAAACAAATTTAGTTCTAGCACTCCTAAGTACCACTACTACGTCTAAATCGAGGCAAATACATTGCATCGTTTGGTTACTCATGTTAGTTTTGAGTACGTATTGGGTCGACAGAATACCCAATAAGTCAGTTTCATTGGGAGTGACCGGGAGAATTCGAATCGAAGGAATCAAAGAACATGCAGACATTCTCATTTAGATTCAACAAAATTGGCGTCATCGCAGTCATGTTTGCTCTAGCGATGCTGGCAGCGACTCCGGCCACAGCTGGAGATGTGACCTTCGCTCAGGTCTCTCAAACCACCGATGCTAACCAGTGGACAATCTCGACGACCGGGACTACAACCACAATTACGGCCAGCGGAGATGTGTACTTTTCATACCTAGTGGGAGTACCAGGACTTTCGGGGCCGCAAGAGGCAGCCTTCACTTTTACCGCAACCAGCAGCAGCTTCGGTAGTTGCGCTACTAACTGCGGCAACGACGATGGCTTTACCCAGGGCGGCTACTCCGGCACATTTACGTATACCGATTTGGCGAACGGCCAGAACTTGCTGTCAGGGACCTTCACCGTAGTGGCTTCCGGTGGCACGTTCGGCTCTAACGTCGGGGGTTCCGGCGGGAGCTTTAACGTCACCACGGCCGGCGGTAACAATCAGCTTATGCTCACGTCCGCATACCTGGGCTTCTCCGGAATGAGTGACGAAGACGCCTCCTGGAGTTTGTCTTCACTGATTCCGGTCTTCGCAATTAACCAAACAACCGCTACCGGAGGATACGTGGCCGACGGTACGTTTACAATGGCAGGCACGGCAACATTCTCCTCCGACCAAACGCCGGCGGTTATGCCTGAGCCAGGAACCTTTGCGATGATCGGGGGCGGCCTCATCGGTCTTGGCCTTTTGCGCCGCAAGAAATCGCCGCGCAAGTTAGCCGGCGATTCAACCCAGGCGATTGCCTGAAGCTGTAGAACCCTACTTTCTTCTCCTCTAGACGGGCCGGCCGGCAAGGCCGGCCCGTTGTGCTTTTGTGACTCTCCCGCAACACTCCCTGCGCGATTGGTGACATCGCCAAGAGTCCGCAATATTACTGAGTTAGTGCACCGAAGACACTTCTTGAGAAGCTGTGAAATTAACTTGTAGGCGAAACCGCCTGCGCCACCGAGCCAGGTGCTGTCTTTTCAGCGGTGGGGGCAGACGCTTTTAGAGTGGGCTCCTTTCGTCCGCCTCTGCCACAAGCGCACGCGCGCCCGCAGCATGCGCTACCGTGGTATGCGCTTGGCCAACGGCGTTGCCATCTTCCGAATAGGGGGACGGGCGCGCAAAGCCGCTGGGCGGTCGGCGGCGGCGGTCCCCCCTGCAATCGAGATGAGAACCTCGGAAGTGTACGAATCCGGCCCACCGATATCCAAGTCGTTGTCGCCATTCGTCAAACCGGTTGGAATGGTCACATTCACCTGATACAGTCCCGCCAGTTCCGGCGCCAGGCCAGAATAGGTGACCGTGGCCGTGGTTCCGCCGATATCCGCGGTAATCGTGTTGGTGGCATAGCTTAGGGTGGGGGCAGGGCCAGCCGCGCCATCGGTGATGGTGGGGCTTACCGCGCCCAGTCCGGTCAAATAAACCGAGACAGTTTCACCGATCTCAGCCGGATTCGCCGAGGTCACCAGTTGCCCGTTCGCATGAAGCACGGCGCCATATCCCAGCCCGCCGGGGGGCACGGAGAACACGCCTGCAGATGTCTTATTGGTGTACATGGTGATAATGTTCGACGGAGTTCCGTTGGTGGTCACCTGCACCTGCGCGATGCTGTCGGCCGCGACCTCGTAGGGAACGATGGCCGAAATCTGGGTCGGGGACACATAGTAGATGGGCGCCGGAGTGCCGTTGATGGACACCTGCACATTGCCGAGCGTATTGGGAAAAGGGATAGACGGCGCAATCACCAGCGAATTCGCCAGATTGGTTCCGTACAGCGTGAGCAACTCTCCCGGCGAGATGCGGGCCGTGAAAGGCGCCGAACTGGCGGCGTTCAATACGCCAGCCGGGTTGATGTAGGGGCCGCTACCAGTGAAATTGGGAGCGGGCAAAGCCACGTTGATCCCCAGGTAGGGGCCGATCCCGGCGCCGATTCGTTCTCCTCCCGCGCCCACCACATAGTTCATTGCCGCCGTGCTGTAGGCTCCGGTGCTAGAGGGCGCCGAATATGCGTCGGCGAATGTGTAGTCCAACAAGCCGATGAACACCGACATGAAGCGCTGGTGCTCCACTATATTGCCGCCGCTAGCGCTCAGCGCACCGTAATAGGTATCGAGTTCGCCGTCCTCGCCTGATGATTGCTGGTCGATCCCGGCCTGGTAATACAGACCGCCAAACGGAGGCGCGCTGGAACCGGTGCGCACCCCCACGAACATGTCGAGCTCTGCCGGGCCTCCGCCAAAAACGAAATTCCCGTCGGGCGATATGTATAGGTACTTTTGGCCGGTGACGATCGCGGAGGGCTGCTGGGTTACGCTGGGGAGGGTGAACACCATAGCGCCGTTGCTGGCCGCGTAGGTCACGCCGGGTATGCTCTGCGTGTACTTACTGGAGCCTTGTTGCCCGATATACACGGTTGCGCTCCCCGTGCCCAGACTGCTCACGCCGTTCGGGTTGAGTTGCATCAGATAGCTGAAGGCGAGGCCGGGATTCGAAAGGTCGGAAGTCAGGTCAATTCCGGCGATGGAGTAGGAACCTTTGAATGCCGCAGCTGTAGGGGCAGGTGATGAAAGGGGCGCAGCTACGAACATATCGTTGTAGCCGTTCGTGGTTTCGGTGCTGCCGCCGATGAAGATGCCGTTGGCATTGACCAGCCCGTAGACGGAATCGCCGGTAACCAGAGGGCTGCTCAGAAATCCATATCCGGAGGCGGCGACGGAATAAGTGCCCGTCAAGGTGAGAGGTCCTTCGCCTTCGCTGCTATCGACGACCGTCGCGCTGCCCGTGTAGGTCCCGCTCCCGCTGAAAGTGATGGTGCCGTATAGTACAGTGCCCTCCTCTAACTCGCCGTTGTCGTAATACACCAGACAGATCACCTGCCGGAAATAGTAGGTACCCTTCAGCAGACCGTTGCCGCTGGTATCCCAGGTCTGCGCCGGCGCCTGCCAGGCGGTCGCAGCCATTAGAACGAGTAGAACCAGCGCAAGTTTCGTTAGCTTCACAATGCCTCTCTTCCAACCGGACGCGCCCCGAAACCCTTGGGTTTCTTCACAGTATCGCAGATGCCACATCAAGCCCCGCAAGCTCAAGCATGCGCCACCGCGATTCGCGTAACCTTTCGCCCCGTGCGGAGTATAACCT
>Ga0302325_10012549_pt1 | contig 18158 bp, 18 predicted proteins | sample Palsa_T0_2_FD_201948 | JGI IMG/M metagenome (GOLD analysis project Ga0302325, IMG submission 201948) | Peat permafrost microbial communities from Stordalen Mire near Abisko, Sweden - Palsa_T0_2 | ecosystem: Environmental > Terrestrial > Soil > Palsa > Peat permafrost | place: Sweden: Abisko...
CGCCCAGCACCTCCGCGACCACGCCCACGCCGAATTTCCCGCGGCAACGGGCGATCCCGGAAAGGATTTGCCGAACCAGAGTGACCACCTCATCGGCGACAATCGCGCCGGCGGTCACCGGCACATTCTCCCCCTTCCGGCAGACATCGCATCCGCACCCGCTCACCTCGGCATCATCTCCGAAATAATCCAGAATCATCTGCCGTCGGCAGCGACGCGTGGTCGCGAACTGGATCATCAACTCCAACTTTTCACGCGCATGCTGCTTGCGCTTTTCAATCTGAGCGGGATCAGCCTGCGGGCTGTCCTCGCCGAGCTTGCTGATGAAGAACTCCTGAATGAATCGGTCCTGATAACTGAAAAGGACGATACAGCGTGCCGGCCGGCCATCGCGGCCGCCGCGGCCGGCTTCCTGGTAATACGCTTCGAGCGTTCCCGGCGTGTTGTAATGAACGACCAGCCGGATGTCCGGTTTGTTGATCCCCATGCCGAACGCATTGGTCGCCACGGCAATCACGCCCGTGGTCTGCATGAATTGCTCCAGACTGGCGGTTCGCGAAGCCGGGTCCATGCCGGCGTGATATCGCAGAACCGTCCGGTCCGGCACGGACTGTTTCACAATTCCCGCGACCTCGTCAACGGCTTTGCGCGTCGCGCAATAGACCAGCGTCCCGCCAGGCTCCCGGCGAAGCAACTCGAGCAATACCGCATCCTTGTTGTCGCCCTTGGCAATCCGGCGGGACTCATAGAGCAATCCGGGTCGATCGAAGCCGGTGACGACAACCGTCGGCTCGCGCAGCCCAAGCTGGGCAACGATGTCTTCGCGCACGTCATCGGTGGCCGTAGCCGTGAGCGCGATCGTCGGCGGATCGCCGAGCTTTTTCCGCGCTTCGCCAAGCCGCGAATATTCCAGCCGGAAATCATGGCCCCACTGGCTGATGCAATGGGCTTCATCGACCGCCAGAAGTTTCGGACGCAACTTTTCCAGCAACGGCTGAAAATTCGGCGCGAACAATCGTTCCGGGGCGACATACAACAAGCCCTGAAAGCCATCATTCAGCTCGGCCATCACTTCACGCTGCATGCCCGCCGGCAGGGAACTGTTGAGTAACGCCGCGGGAATATTCTCATCGCGAAGCTGCTGAACCTGGTCCTCCATCAGCGAGATGAGCGGCGAGACAACCACCGTCAGACCTCCCGACACGGCCGCGGGAAATTGGAAACAGAGGCTCTTGCCCGCTCCGGTGGGCATCACGCAGAGCACATCCCGGCCCGCCAAGACATCTTCGATGACATCCCGCTGCGCCGGCCGGAAATCGTCCAGTCCGAAAAGTTCCTGAAGCTGCTGGCGAAGGTCGGGCATTGGGAAGGGATTATAACTATGTTTCCCCTGATGGCGATTTACTATCCCTTGGCCGCATCCCCGGCCCATTGGTCGAATTTGCGCAGCATTTCGACCGTGACCGATCGGGGCGTGTCGTGAATGGTATCTTGAAATATCGCCGCCGTTATCTCGCCTTCCACGCCGGAGGCAATGCTGCGGAGAAATGGAATGGTCGCGGCGCGGTCGCAGAGATACTTGATGTCCGCTCCGCTGTACCCGTCCAGCATGGTGGCGAACTGATCCAAAACAACGTCCCCGGCCAACGGGCGATGGCTGAGATAAATCTCCAGCATCTTCCGCCGGGCCGCGACATCGGGGAGCGGGATGTACACCTTTTCATCGAAGCGGCCCGGACGCAGCACGGCGGGATCAAGCTGCCAGGGAACGTTGGTAGCGCCCATGAACAGAATCGGCTGGCCGCTCTTTGTGTCGAAGCCTTCCATTCCCTGAAGGATTTGCGGAACAACGCGTTGCATGACGCTGGAGCCTTCATCGCGCCGGGCGGGAACGAGGGCTTCGATCTCGTCGATGAAAATAATGCTGCGCCTTTCCGACGCGGCCGCATCGAAAAGCTTTTTGATGTTCTGCTCCGCTTCGCCGACCCATTTGCTGAGCACATCCGCCGGCGATATGCGGAAAAAAGCGGCATCGATCTCGCCGGCCGTGGCCTTGGCGAGCATGGTCTTGCCGGTGCCCGGCGGTCCGTAAAGCAGCACCCCACCGCCCGGCCGGATGCCGAATTTGGCGGCAAGGTCGGCGTGCTCGAATGGGTAAATCATTTTCAGCCGGATGTCCTCCTTGACCCCCTCAAGCCCAGCAACATCGTCAAAACGAATCGAGGGACGCTCCTTGACGAGCCACTGGTCGGCGGAAATGTTCGATGCGGCATCCGCGGCGGATTCGCGCGCCGGGCCGCTTAATTGCCTTCGATTCTCCGTTTTGGCGTTTTCACAATCCCTGGCCAGTTCCAGCAACTTCGCGGCGGTTTGCCGGCGAGCCTGGCAAAGCTCATCGCCCTGCGCCTGTTTGCTCAGCTCGACCATTGCGCGGGCGGCTTCCAGAAGATAAATCTTCGCCGAATCCCATTGCCCGGCCCGGCGGGCATCAAGGCCTTTTTGTTTATGGCGCTCAAATGTGTCCCATGACATCGACATGCCAAATCATTCTAAGTGAGACCCGAGAATCTTTCATGCCATTGTTCAATCCTCCTCCTGCAAACTCGGATGAAGCTCTGGATGAGCGGCGGACCAAAGGGTATTTAACGGGTATGAAGCAATACCGGGCGATCGCGGCGTATTACGATGCGGAAAATGAGCACCATGACATGCTCCACCGGGACGTTCCCATGCTGCTGAAACATTTGCCACAGCGACGGCAGAACGTGCTGGAACTGGCGGTGGGAACCGGGCGGCCCGCGATTCCACTGGCCGAGGCGGGCCATCGCGTCGTGGGGATCGATTATGCGAAGGATATGCTGGACATCGCGCGGGCGAAGCGCGATCGGGCGGGAATTTCCCAGCGCGATTTCGCCCTGGTCCGCGGCGATGTGCGGCGCAAGCGCTTGCGCTGGAAATTCGACTGGGTGGTTCTGCTGTTCAACACCATGCTGGCCTTCCCAACGCTGGAAGATCAGGATGCGCTCCTGCGAAACGTGACCCGCCATCTCAAGCCGGGCGGACGGTTTTGGCTGGATATCTTTCAGCCAAATCTCAGCCTGCTGGCGCGGCCAAGGTCGCAAAACCTCGATCCCGTGATCTTTTACATCCCGGAGTTGAATCGCACGGTGTTTCGCAACACAACCGTGAAGCGTGATCCGGCCGCGCAGATTCAGGAGGTCACGTTTCGTTACCGATGGTTCGACGATCGCGGCGGCGAGCATAACCATCGGGTGACGTTTCCACTGACGTTTATCTTCCCGCGCGAGCTGCGGATTCTGCTGGAGCGGAACGGGCTGATGCTTCAGAAAATGTACGGCGATTATGACGGGAGCGACCTGAACTCGGATTCGCCGCGAATCATCGCGCTGTGCCGGCGGCGATGGCGGTAACTGGGCGTCAATAAGCGGGTTGAGAATACCGGCTGGGAGTTTTCTACCACGACCGGCCTGGGGAGAGTAAACTCCCCGATTGCAAGGAGATTTAAGATGAGTCAGGCATCAGCGACGTCGGCCCAGCCGGCAACGCCTTCGATTACCCGGCAGTTCGTGAACTTCGCGTGTTTCAAGCTCGATCCGGCGTTTCGGCGACTGCCGGATTTGGAGAAGGAACAGGCTCGGGCGGAGTTTACCGCGCTGTTCGCCCAGCCCCGGCAAGGGTTGCTCTGCCTGACCTACAGCACGGTGGGATTGCGCCCCGATGTGGATTTCGTGCTCTGGCGGATCTCGACCGGACCGGATGAGTTCCAGGCACAGACTCAGGCGATCAACCATTCCCGCCTGAGCGGATTCCTGATGACGCCCCATTCGTTTGTTTCCATGACCAAGCGGAGCATGTACATCGACAAGGTCGATCCGTTCCACACGGCCGAGAGCCGGACGCATATCATCCCGGGAAAAAGAAAATATCTGTTTATTTATCCGTTCGTAAAAACCCGCGCCTGGTATCTCCTGCCCCTGGATCAGCGGCAGGCGCTGATGGACGGCCACATCCGCATCGGCAACAAATATCCCAGCGTAAAGCTGAACACAACCTACAGTTTTGGCCTGGACGATCAGGATTTTGTGGTTGCCTTCGAAACCGATGAGCCGAAGGATTTTCTCGATCTGGTGATGGAGCTGCGCGAGACCGAAAGCAGCAAATACACCCTGCGGGATACCCCGATATTCACCTGTGTGCAGATGCCCATGGAAAGGATTCTGGAGCAGTTGTTTTGAGGGCGGTCCGAAATAAACCCCGTCCTGGACGCAATATTTCTGGCCCGATGCGCGCGGATATGGTATGCTCGATACGGTCAAATCTAGAGGGATTCGGACGTATCGCAAATCTTGGAGGACGTCATGAATGATGGACGACCGGCCGGCCCGCATGGGGCACACATGAATTTACCTGCATCGCAACCGGTGCGAATGGTTCCCCCCTCGGCGGGAATTTCGCTCCGGCCGCACGCCGCTGTTGCCGCGCCGCCGGCCCGACCGCCGGTGGCCGAGGAGCCGCTGGAACTCGTGGCCGAAGATAAGCCGACCAGCACCAACCCAGAGCCGCCCAAGAGCAAAATCCACGGGATCAGTTCCGTGGCCGCGCTGGCGCAGCACAGCTATACACGGCCGACCCATTCGAACAAAACCGGCGCGGTTCGCATGCGCACATTCCATTGCCGCCTCAGCGAGCAGGGCGTGGAATATCTGGACCAGATCGTCAATGATTGGCTGGAACATCATCCCGATATCGAAGTGAAATTCGTCACCAGCACGATCGGACTGTGGGACGGAAAGCTCAAGGAGCCGACGCTGATCTTGAATGTCTGGTATTGAGCGGGGCCGCACGATTTCCACTCGTTTTCCACGTCATTGACGTTAGGCTCTGTCTGAAAACTCCCCGCGCGGCCATACGCCGTGACTGAGGGTGCGAGGCAAGAAGCGACGACGAGCAGTATTCAACTTAAATACGGCGAGGAGGAGCGGCGCCGCCTCGCACCCTCAGACACAAGTATGGCCCACGCGAAGTTTTCAGAAAGAGCCTAGTCAAATCCTTGTTCATCTTAATCCGCAGGATCAGTGCCAATGGACCGGTCCATATATTCGGTATACTATGTTGATGGCCGAAAAAATATGTTGTTCCCGGGTTAAGTAAAGCCGTAGCGACTTAGCCGGAACCGATTCATTGACGATTCACGCCTTGGAGGGAGTGGATGCCATGTTTCAATCATTGGAAAGTCGCGTCTTGTTTTCGGGCGAAACGGGTTTGCGGGCGGATTACTTCAACGCCCCCACCGATCTGTTTAATGCGCACAGCGCCGCCGTCGCGGCCCTGCCAACGGTCACCGAGACCGATCCGACGGTCAATTTTGATTGGGGAACATCCGCTCCCGCGGCCGGCGTGAACAGCAAGGGATTTGAAGTTCGCTGGAGCGGCCAGGTTCTGTCGGAAGCGGCGGGAACCTACGTCTTCAACGTCGAATCCAGCGCGCTGGTTCGCCTGTGGGTGAATGGGCAGGAGATCATCAACGATTGGACGCCCCAATCGCAGGGGAATGATGTCGGCATCCCCATCACCCTCGCGGCGAACACGCTTTACAACATCCGGCTCGATTTCTATCAGCCCTCCGCTTCGAACAATAATTCGGTTTCGCTTCAATGGACGCCTCCCGGCGGGACGCAGCAGGTCATTCCGCAATCTAATCTGTATCCGTTCAGTCAAGCGACGGCGATAACCTCCGGCGGCATCTATGTCGGCAGTTGGGAAAGCACCGATCCATCCGTCGTCACCATCGAGGACAGCACCGCTCAGCCAGTCACCATCGCCGATTCCATCATCCGCGGCAGCGGAATCCTGATCAGCGATACGCTGGCGGGGGTTCAGCTTTCGGTGCAGAACTCGGCCGCCTACGGCCTGAACCCCGAGGAAGCTGGTGTGCAAAAGGGAAGCTTCATCTATCTGATGAGTCCCGCAAGCGTTGATGTTGAACACAACAGCATCATTGGCGTCGGCGGGTTGGGTATTAAAGTCTACGGTTTCATCGGGACCGGAAGTCAGACGATCAAAATCGATTACAACGACATCACCGACAGCGACGGCCGGTTCTCCAACGGCGATGGGGGATATGAAGACGACGGCATCATGGCCCACACGATTCAGATTGCCAACGTGAATAATCTCGCCGGGATCGATATCGGTTGGAATTACATCATCAACAATCCCGGCGAAAGCTATGTGAACGATGTGATTAACCTCTTCGATACCAGCGGCACCGCGGCCAGTCCGATTAATGTGCACGACAATTATATCCAGGGGTTGTATGACCTCGATCCGGCAACGGTTTGGGACAGCGGCTCCGGCATCACCACCGATGGCGACGCCAACTTGTCCGACGAGCCAGCGTATATCGATATCTACGACAATACGCTGGTTGCGACCGGCAGCGCCGGCATCGGCGTGCCAACGGGTCATAACATTCTGGTGTTCGACAACAACCTGGTTTGTTCGGGATACCTGCCGGATGGCTCCGAATTCTTTGCCAGCGGATGCGGAATCTATATTAATGATCTGTCTGGGGGCGACAGCTCGACGTTTTTTGATAACGGGGCCTTTGACAATGTCGTGGGATGGATTGAGCCGCCGTACAGCCAGCAGAATGGCCTGGATGAGGCCCGGGCATCCGATTATCAGCTGCCCGATGCCGATCCAGCCCTGACCTACGGGAACGTCGATCTTTCCGGCGTTATCGATAGCGCCACCGAGGCGGCGACGGGGGTAGAGTGGATCGCCGACCAGGACGCGCATGGTGTTACGGTGGGCGCTGTCAACCTGCTGCAATACTTCATCGCCAGCCAGCCCGGCACACCGATTCCCGCCGAGGATCTGGTCGGCGCTGCGGTCCAAGCCTTGCCCACGACCGTCACCCCATCCATTGTATTGCCGACTCCGATGGTACTACCCACGATCACCCCCCCATTCGTTGCATTGCCGACTCCGATGGTCCTAACCACGATCACCACCACAACTGCGGAACCGGTGCAAACCGCGCCGCCGGTCGAGCCGACCGGCGTTTCGGGGACGCCTACCTTTATCTTTATGAATTGGAACGCTCCCGCCGCGACAACTTACGCGGCCACCACGATGACGATTCCCGTACCCGGCTCGATTGCACCTTTCCAGTTTCACAAAAGGAAGGACTCCAGGTTTTTTGCGGATCGATGCTGGGATGAGATTTGGGCGGCTTGAAATGCTGAAGATCAAGCCGCTATTTCGCGGCACCAGTTCGCCCAACTGGTTCGATAGATTGTTTCGATGCTCCCCGCGAACCGCTTGGCATTCATAATCGGGGATTGACGCATCGTTGTACGCAGACCGGACCGCAGCGCGCCGAGATGATCGATATTTCCCGCCAGATCGCCGGCAATTCGGACAAACTCATCCGGTGTCCGGGCGATCAGGCTAGTCAAGCCGAGATTGCTTAATTGGCTGATGCCCGCCCTGCCAACGGCCGCGGCGCCGCCGAGCGTAACCACCGGAACGCCCATCCAAAGGGAATCGAGGCTAGTGGTGTGTCCGTTGTAGGGAAAAGTGTCTAATCCCACGTCGATCCGATTATATAGCTGGGAATAATCCTTGCGCGTGCGGTGACCGACGAATTCGATCCGATCAGTGGCCACGCCGAGCTGCGCAAATCGGTTGGCCGTGCGCCGCCGAGTCAGGCCCGCGGGTGCGAGCAACAGCAGATGGGATTCGGGTACGGCCCGGAGCACGCGCGCCCAGAGTTGAAGGACGCGATCGTTGACCTTGCAGAAGTTATTCAGGCATCCGAACGTGATATGCCCGACGCTTTCGGCTGGAAGCGGGCTGATTTGCGGGATTTCATCCATTCCTGCGGTCATCGCGGATTCGTCGTAGCACCAGAAGCTCGGCAACCGTAGCGGCCGCTCGAACGGTGGCGCATCTTCCGCCATTGGCGGGTCCAAATAAGGATCGGTGATTCGATAGTCGACTGTCCGCAGGCCGGTGCTGCCCGGATATCCGGCGAAACTCATCTGCACGGGAGCGGGTCTGCGGGCCAGCACGAGCAGACGATTGCCGGAAAGATGCAGCGACAGATCGATCAGAATATCAATTTTGTCCTGGCGAATGAGCTCCGCCACGCGATCGTCCGCCAGCCCGACGATGTTTCGGCAGCAATCGGCGTAACTTTTGAATTGTTGGGTGAGCGAATCGGTCTGGACCACATCCGAATAGCAGAAGATTTCAAATTGCTCGTGACAATGCTCGCGCAGCAGCGGCAGGATATTCAATCCCACCACATGCCTGCGAAAACAGGGCGAGATATATCCGATCCGCAAACGTCGCTCCGGATTGCGAACATTCTCATGGGGCGCAATTCCCGAGGCCAATGGCTCGGCATGGAGGCGATGCCAATCGGCTTGCTCGCGCTGGATCGCGGATCGATCGGCATCAGGATGGAAATGAAGGAGATAGATCAAATTGCCGTGGGCTTTGTGATCCGGCCGAATGGCGATGGCGCGCCTGGCGTGGTCGATTGCCTCGTCAAAGCGCGCTTGATCCTTCAATGCCACGGCCAAATTGCTGTGGGCCTCCGCATATTCCGAATTCAATTCCAAAGCGCTCTCATAGTGCGCGATGGCCTGATCGAAATCGCCCCGATCTTTCAGAATATTTGCCAGGCTATTGTGGGCTTCGGAGAAATCGGGTTTCAGTTGGAGAGCTTTTTGACATGATGCGATGGCCTGCTCGTGCGAGCCGGTTTCCCAGAGAACAACGCCGAGGTTATTGTGGGCCTCGGCATAAGCGGGCTTGATATCCAGGGCCATTCGGTAAGACGCCAGCGCATCGGCGAGCCGGCCCAAACTTCTCCAGGCGTTTGCGAGATTATTGTGGGCCTCGGCGTATCCCGGACGAAGTTGCAGGGACTGCCGAAATGCCGCGATCGAATCTTCCGGCGCGCGAGCCTCGTACAGAGCGATCCCGAGATTGTTCCATGCCTCGGCATGAGCGGGATTGATTTGCAGCGCCCGGCGATAGGCTGCCAGGGCATCGTTGATCAATCGTTTGCCCTTCAGGGCGTTGCCGAGATTATTGAAAGCATCGCCGTAATCCGCCTTCAGAGCGGTTGCGCGCCGGCAGGCGGTGATGGCATCGTCGAATCGTCCGGCTTCGATCAGGACGTGACCGAGATTGTTGTGGGCCTCGGCGAATTCCGGATTGGTCTTGATTGCCGCGCGAAACACCGATTGCGATTCACTCAAATCGCCAGCGGCGCAGAGAGCTACTCCAAGATTATTCTGCGCGCTGGCGAAATCCGGTTTCAAATGCAGCGCCTGCCGATACGCCGCGATGGCTTCGTTGAGTCGGCCGCTCGATTTCAGGCTTCGAGCCAGCGTCTCGTAAAAAATCGCCGCTTCAGGCTTGAGGCTGATGGCACGGGAGATCAACTCGATGGCGGAATCCATCCGATCGTTCTGGGCACACAATGCGCCGAGGAGATGCAGAACTTCCGGCTGATCCGGATCCCCCGCGAGGAGTTCCCGGTACATGATTTCCGCATCCGCCAGCCGTCCCGCTTGGTGATGCCGCGCGGCCGCCCCGATCGACGGCGAAATGACGGATGTGCCGCGATGATCCGCCAGTTGCGTCATTGTGGAGCCTTCACGGAACCGTTTCGATCGATTTTTCGCCTGTGGCGCGCTCGGAATCCAAATATTATCGGCACTTGGGGATGGTTTTCGGTAGCCGGATCGCGGGCGGGGTCAACGATAGTTATTGAACTGTATTGGAATCGCCGGCGGATTAGCGCGCAGGTGCGCAATGACCGCCTGCAGATCATCTTTCTTCGATCCCGTCACGCGCAGCGCTTCGCCCTGAATGCTGGCCTGCACCTTCAGTTGCAACTCCTTGATTTGCTTCTGAATCACCTTGGCCGTCTCCTTGTCGATGCCATCCTTGAGCTTGACTTTCTGCCGAATCGTCTTGTGCGTCGCCTCCTCGATTTTCTGCGCATCCATGCACTTCGGATCGACGCCGCGCTTGATGAGCCTGGCGATCACCACCATTCGCACCGCTTCCAACTGCGAATCGACATCGGCCATGAGCGTGAGTTCCTTCTCCTTGCGATTAAATTCCACGGATGCCGCCGTGCCCTTGAAGTCGTATCGCGTCCCGATCTCCTTCTGGGCCTGCATGATGGCGTTGTCCACTTCCTGGAGGTTCAATTCGGAAACGATGTCAAATGACGGGTTGGCCATGCGGTTGAGATTAGCAACCGGGCGGCACACCGACAACCTGATTTGGCATCCGGTATGCTGGCCGCGAGCCGGGAAATGCCTTTGTCATAGCTCCAAACCTCGGCGTCTTACGCAGAATTACCGACCGCGTTCGCCGGTAAAGATCAACATGAGAAATCCCGATCCATATGTGTCTGCCTTCTGCCGAGCGGTTGCCGGAATGTAATGTGCGTCACTTACAGGTGTCTCATTCGGTGGGACCTTTTGGACGCCATACCTAATATTCACCCGATGAAAGAACCCACACAAGCAAGTGCTGGATCGGCCCGATCGGCTTTCGAGTTCGCTCATGAATTCCAAAGCTCAATCTTAAGAGCCATTAATGAGGCCTCGCCCGACGGGATCCTTGTGGTGAACGAAGAGGGGCTAGTCGCTTCCCATAACCGCCGATTCGTCGAGATCTGGCGAATTTCGATCGATCACATCGATAAAGCCGGATCAGATTCCGCGATTGGCGCTGATGACAATCCAATCCTGTCCGCGGTGGTCGAGCGCACCAAGGATCCGCAGGCCTTTCTCGCGCGGGTGCGGGAGTTATACGACAACCCCTCGATGGACGATCATTGCGAAATTGAATTGAAAGACGGCAGAACGCTGGAGCGCCATTCCACCATGCTGCGGGGAGATGATAATCATTATTTTGGCCGGGTATGGTTTTTCCGCGACATCACGGCGCAAAAACATACCGAGGCCGCGCTCAAAGAACTATCGCGTCACGATCCTCTTACCGGAATACCGAACAGAAGGTATTTTTTTGAACGGGCAAATCAGGAACTCGCCCGCGTCAAACGCCATTGGATGCCGATGTCCATGTGCGTGATGGACATTGATCATTTCAAACGGATCAACGACCAATTCGGAGATGCCGCGGGCGATGAAACACTGAAATCATTCTGCACCACCAGCCGGCGCCTCCTGCGGGAAATGGAATTCTTCGCGCGCATCGGCGGCGAAGAATTCGCCGTGCTGGCGCCGAATACCAGTCTGGATGGAGCATCGCGCCTCGCCGAGCGTCTTCGGCAAACAGTGGCGGACAGCAAGCTCTCGTTTGAGGGGATGGAAATCAATTATGCCATCAGCATCGGAGTCGCGACACTGAGGCCGGCCGACACCTGCGTCGAAGACTGTCTGCGAAGAGCGGACGCCGCTATGTATCGGGCAAAACACAATGGCCGAAATCAGGTGCAGATCGAAGCGTGAATATGACGACTGGCTCTTTAAGTCTTTCATCGGCCAGTTGTGACGCCATTAGCTGCAAATCTGACCAATCGCACTTAATTACATCATGTTCAGGGCGACGCATACATGGTCCAAGCGGACAAAAGAGGCCGCCCCCAACGTTTTGCTTGTCCAGGATGCGATGGACTGACCGGGCGGCGGCAAGGACGAGCTTATAAAAGCCGATGAGACATTCGTAGGGCCGGGCAAAAAACATGCACAGTAAGATATTCAGAGTCCGACGACCGTCGTAATGGTGACTTCGCTCGCCGGAAACAAAAGGAGAATCGGTATGGCAACCAATGTTCAACCCTCATCCGATGCACGCGCCACCGCGATTGCCGTAGCTTGGGCCATTGCAGACCGGACAACGGTTTCCGATGGTGGAAGCAATTCTGACGACGAAGCTGGCAATCTTGCCGGACTCGTCGCAGAACTGGCACGAAAGATTTTGTCCGGCGCGAATCCCAAAGGCGCCGGGTTTGATTCTTCTGAGACCAGGGTCGCAAAATGACCGCTCGTATCATGTTGTGATACGATTTTTTTGATCGCTGCATCACGCGCCGCGTGCTCCGTTTCATGTTCTGCCTCCCCGTTTCATGTACCGGGACGGGCAGCTTCCCGTTCAAACCAGCTCGTTCGCTTCCACGATTTCGACGAGATCACCCGCGCGGTCCAGGACATGCGCACCGGCTTGACAATCAATCCTGTTTTGAGGATTGGAAAGCCATGGGTATCAGAATAATGAAAGCGTTGCGCTTTTCTGGATTTGGACCGCCGTCGGTGCTGCGAATCGAAGATGTCCCGCTTCCGGAGCCGGGCGCGGGGGAAGCACTCATTCAAGTGAAGGCTGCGGCGATCAATCCCAGCGACTACAAGAACATCTCGGGACACTTCAAAAACACAACCCTGCCGCGAACCCCCGGCCGGGACTTTGCGGGCATTGTTGTAAAAGGGAAGGATCACGACGGCCAAGAGGTCTGGGGCAGCGTCCCGAACCTCGGTGTCGTCCGGGATGGATCTCACGCGGAATATGTCGTCGTCCCGGTCGAGACTCTGTCGCCCAAGCCGAAGACGTTGAGCATGGCCCAGGCGGCGGCGATCGGCGTTCCGTACATCACGGCGTGGGCTTCGTTAATGAGTGCGGCTCAAATCCGCGCCGGCGAAACTATTCTCATTGTCGGCGCTGCCGGCGCGGTCGGACAGGCGGCCACACAAATTGCGATTTGGAAGCAGGTTCGCGTGATTGGCGCCGCGACTACATCCGATCCGATTCCCGGTACGGAAGCGGTCATCAATACCAAGACCGAAGATCTTCGCGAGCGCGTCTTGGGACTAACGGCCGGAAAAGGTGTCGATGCTGTCTTTGACACCGTGGGCGGCCCAATGTTCGAGCCGGCGTTGCGATCGCTCCGGTTCGGAGGGCGACAGGTGGCCATCACAAGCACCGGAGATCCGCGCGTCAGTTTCAACCTCATCGACTTCTATCACAATTATTCCCGGCTGCTGGGAGTGGACAGCAATGGACTGACGCCGCGGCAGGTCGCGGAAATCGCCGACGAACTCAGCCGTGGTTTTGAAACCGGGGCTTTGAAACCCCCGCCGATTGAGATCGTTCCATTTGAGAAAGCCGTGGAGGCCTATACCCGGCTGGCTGCCGGACAGGCGAAAACAAAACTGGTGCTGAGCTTCGATTGAGGTGATGTGTGGTGGCCAATAATCCCCATTCCCGAAGTTTGTCGCAGTTCGACATCGTGCAATAGAATACGATATGCAAATCGGAATCGACAGTTTTGCCGCCAACACACCCGACCCAGCCACTGGGATAATGATCCCCTCGGCCCAGCGGCTGGCGAATCTCCTCGCGGAGATCGAGCTGGCGGATCGGGTCGGCTTGGACGTGTTCGGACTGGGGGAGCATCACCGGGCGGATTTCCTGGACTCGGCGCCGGCGGTGATCCTCGCGGCGGCGGCGGCTCGAACCAAACGCATCCGGCTGACCAGCGCGGTCACCGTGCTGAGCGCGGCCGACCCGGTGCGGGTGTTTCAGGAATTCGCCACGCTCGACCTGATATCAGGCGGGCGCGCGGAGATGATCGTGGGGCGCGGCTCATTCGTCGAAGCGTTCCCGCTGTTCGGTTTGGACCTGGACGACTATGAATCACTTTTTACCGAGAAGCTGGATTTGCTGCTGCTGCTTCGTAAGCAGACCCGTGTGAATTGGAGCGGAAGGCATCGGCCGGCACTAACAGGCCAAGGCGTATATCCGCGACCAATGCAGGACCCGCTGCCGGTCTGGCTGGGCGTCGGGGGTACGCCGGCGTCGTTTGCGCGGGCGGGAAAACTGGGTTTGCCATTGATGGTGGCGATCATCGGCGGGGAACCGCACCGATTTCGGCCGCTGGTGGATTCATATCGCGAGGCCGGCGCAAAGGCGGGGCATGATCCAAAAAAATTGACCGTCGGCATTCACGCGCTTGGGTACGTTGCGGACACGGACGATCAGGCAGCGGCCGACTTTTTTCCCGGGTACGCCAAGGCGTTTACCGAGATCGGGCGCGAGCGAGGCTGGCCGCCGGTGACTCGGGCACAGTTCGAGGCGCTCCGCGGTCCGACCGGGGCGTTGATCGTCGGCGACCCCGATTCGGCCGCCCGGAAGGTGCGATCGTTCAGCAGCTCTCTTGGCGGGATCTCACGACTCAGTTTTCAGATGAGCGTGGCGGGTGTGCCGCACGAGAAGATGCTGCGGTCGATCGAATTAATTGGAAGCCGGGTTGCGCCAGTGGTGCGGGAATGAAACTGGGGATGAAACAGAGGCGTTGTGTACCCGTTTAATGGCCCCTTTCATGTCCCCGTCCCCGTTTCATGTCCCAGGACTCCATACCCACGGGTTTTATATACGGAACACAGTGTCGCCCCGGAAAAGATTTGCCCGAGCCAGGAGGGGTGATATCACGAAGTCAAGGGGTTATCGCCGATAACGTGCCGAGGATGGCAGCGCACTTCGGTAAATTCGTTCGGCTGGCCCGACTTCGGCGAGAGCTGCGCAAGCGTGCCACGGTTCGATTGCTGGCGCGCGCGCTCCGCGATGAGCATGGCGGAGAGGTGCTCGAGTATGCGATCGTCGCCGGCCTGATCGTTGTTGGCGCCATCGGCGCGGTCAGCTGCGTCGGCGCAAAAGTCCTGGCAAGGTGGAATTCACTCAATTCATCCCTGTAAAGAACTCGATATGCACTGAAACAGACCCACCCCTCGGCATTATCCCTTTATCCGCCCGACCCAGAGATGATTGTTCTCGCATCCAATCATTTCATTCATTTCATTGCGCCATGCAGGACTTGAACCTGCAACCCGCTGATTAAGAGTCGCTGCCGGCGCCCGCCGAAAAACACAAGAATCCCTCGGATTTTCCAGCATTTTATCAAAGTCTGAGAGTATTGCAAAACCGTATGTACGGTTTTGAGGATTTGCAAGGGTTTACAGTAAGGCGCGAGAGCGCAAAACCGTATGAGAAAAAGCGCACGATTCACCGCTGATGATGTGCGATGTCAGCGCGGTGCATCGCGCCTCATGGTCAACGAAATTGGGCCTACTCTAGCGGCGAGGGAAGTGAGAAATATTGCGGGGAAAGATGCCGTTAGATGCTGACTCGGGCCAACTGCTGGCGCGCCGCTTCGATTTCGCGTGCGCGGCGCGCGGGCGTGCGAATTGTCTGAGTCTGCTTCTCGCCGCGCTTAGCTGCGGCAACTTCGACGAAAAATTTCCTCAAATCGGATTCCGTGGTGCATGGCGTACCTCCGACCCGGACCGTCTGCAACACGACGCCGGCCACGCCCCTAGTAGCCCATCGCCACAGACAAGTATAGCTGAGTTTCGCGCCACGCCGTCGGCGAGGCAGCCATTTCAGATTTGGGACACTGGACAGTGGGAGAAGATCGTTTGATTCGGATTCTACGCCGGTCCATGTTGATTCTGTACTCATGGATACTTCTCAAGGACAGAAACTCGGGGCACATTGCCGCAACCAAATGGTCGGTCATGTTCTGCGCGCTCATTCTAGTTATTACAGTTAATAAAGTCAACAATAATGAATTGCCGATGATGCACGACACTGGAGATATCTGTCTTCCGCTAGGGCGTTTTTAGATGCGGTATAGCACGGGACTGATCGGCCACTTCGCGTAAGTACAGATGTCACAGTTAATAACGTTAACAACATTATCTACTTGAATGTAGGGCGGAATCGCCTACACTGTTGCGGCTATAGAAGGAGCAAAACATGGCACGTCCAAGGAAGGCCCCGGATCAGCAGGCGGAACAACGCACCTACCGGTTCAACAAGCAGTTATTTGCGAAATTCGAGGATGACTGCGCTCGGCATTTGTCCAATCCCAAGCTGATCATCGAAGCCCTGATTTTGTACTGGATGGACTCCAAATCCGGCGTCCGGTCGGCGATCGCGGAGCGGCACCGCGAGCGGTTTGGCGTTGCTGGGGGCGAAGATTGAAGCTGCTGGCGCCGTCCGCATGATTCATTGCCGACTAGCGTTCCAGGCGTAGCATTGATCGGCGGTTCATCACCAACAGACGACCGCCCGGCGGGATCGATACAGGCTTGGCGAATGGAGTCGACCGCGAGGACTCCCTTGATCCACGAGTCGCGGTCTCCATCTGGGACGCCCACAGTTCGCGCCTCGTGGGCGTCGCTTCCATGCATGCACGGTTTTAGGCCGCCATAAGGCTCTTGCTGATGGAGACCGTTTTGCGAGTCATTCGTCAGCGACGCAAGACCATGACAATAATGACGATGAGAATAATGAGTCCGACCGAGCCGCCGCCGACCCAAATATAATCGGCGAGAATGGGGGCCTGGGTCGTAATCATTGATAGGAGCAATGCGTGCATGACGGTCTCCTGTGAAGGAAAGTTGGTTCAGTTAAGACCAATTACGCGTGCGCCCAAGGGGCACGCTGTTTTTCATCGTTCCCATAGATGGCCAAAACGATCAGCGCTTGGCGCTCGCTTTCCCGATCTCTTCCTGAACTTTGCCGACCGTTTTCTGCATCTTGCCTTTAATTTGCTGAGCGGTGTTACCTTTGACCGCTCCGGCAATGTCATTCAATTTCCCTTTCACCTGCTTGATTTTTCCGGCAGCAATGTCTTTACGTCCCATGATCACAACTCCTTTGATTGAATAATTCCGCCCAACATCATACGGGACTGGGATCGGTTCTTGATGGCGATTACTTCGCCGGTTTTGACACCTCAACACTCGTTTTGGTCGTTGCAGGCGTCGTCGTCTTTGTAGTCTGCGTTTGCGCAGGCGTCGTTTCGGTCTTGACGGTTTTTACCGGCGTCGTCGGGGGCTGCGTATCGGGCATGGATAACTCCTTTTTGTAATTAAGTAGCACTGTATATGTCACAATAACTTCGGGTCTTCAATGAGATCGCTCGTTGCCTGGTTGGCCAGTCCCGGCTTCGTGATGCCGTCATAATATCCAACGATATCCGCCAGCGTTGCAAAGCGGTCGTCGTGACAAAATCGCATCAAGAATTCCTTCTTCAGAGATTGAGGCAAAGATTTCGGGTCGCCAGGCTGTGGTTCATCAGAATCCGCGCGGGATCACGTTAAAGATCAGCAGCAGCACCACGATCAACAGCACCAGCCCGAGGCCACCGGTCGGACCGTAGCCCCAATTGCGGCTGTATCCCCAATGCGGCAGGCCGCCTACGAGCAGCAGAATCACGAGAATTAGTAGTATCAATCCCATAAACAGCTCCTTTCAAAAGTCGTGAGAACTGGCGGGTTCAACGAAACAAAAAAACCGACGCAACCGAACACCAGCGGTGTTCTAATTGCGTCGGCTTACTCGTTAACGGGGCCCCCGGCCATTGGCAGGGTTACCCTTTATTTAGTCATCCGATTTTTTGTTGGGAGGCCGATTTTTTGAGGCTCCACCAACGTTACTACTATAGGCGTATCGACCGGTGAAGGCCAGAAGATTGCCGAAATCTTCGATATATTATTCGTTTCGATAAAGACTCAGGACGAAATCGAATAGCGCCATTTCGGAGGGGGATAGGCCGCATCGAACAGCGGGTTATTTAACCATTGCCTCAGCAACGATAGGCGTTTTTGTTTCATCGTATCCATCGATCCGATGGATTACCTCGATCAGCGAATTGATCTCGGCCTTGATGGACTCCGGGGCCTTTCCTGCTTTGATCGATGCTTCGGCTCTGGTGGCGGGTTCGGAAATGGGTGTGAAGCCATATCCGGAGCTTGCGCCAACAAGCTGATGAACGACCTGCTGCAATGCGGCCAGATCGTTACGCTCCATAAGATCGATTATCTTGTGCACCTCGCCGGGAAGCCCATCAACAAATTCCAGAATGATCTTCATCATTAGCGGATTGCCAGCAAGGCTGCTCTTGATGCGATCGGTGCCATCCATGGCGCAGGTCGGAGGTGGTGATCCATCGACGGCTGCCTTAGCAATTTGGTTGGGCATGGGTGAAACATCATTTCCGAGTCCGTGATTGACCGTAGTCAAGAGTTTCTCCTCGTCAACGGGTTTAGTCAGATAGTCGCTGCATCCGCTTGCCA
>Ga0302325_10012550_pt1 | contig 18158 bp, 15 predicted proteins | sample Palsa_T0_2_FD_201948 | JGI IMG/M metagenome (GOLD analysis project Ga0302325, IMG submission 201948) | Peat permafrost microbial communities from Stordalen Mire near Abisko, Sweden - Palsa_T0_2 | ecosystem: Environmental > Terrestrial > Soil > Palsa > Peat permafrost | place: Sweden: Abisko...
CCAGTAACAGGCGCGCGAGCAGCAGCGAGGTCAGTCCTGTCGCCAGGCCTGTGAGGATCGTGGCCCCGCCCCATACGATTCCGCACGCGATGAGTGTTCGGCGCGCTCCAAAGCGATCGCTGATCAAGCCGCCGATAACCTGGAATACGAGGTAAGGATAGGCAAAGGCCGAGAACACCAGGCCGATCTCAGCTCTATTCAGGCTGAAGTCTTTGGCGAAACCCGTCGCGGCCGTGCTGACGTTGACCCGGTCCAGGTAGGTGATGCCGTACATCACGCACAGCAGCGCGACGACGGTGTAGCGTACGGGTAGCCGCTTCACGCATTCCCCTTGTCCAGGCGCCACGCATGAGCGCGGCTCGCCATTGTGCCGGCCGCTGTCGTGTTAGGCGACTTTCTCGAGCTTCGAGGCTGGACGATGGGCGCTGAAGTAATCCATCGCGGCCTGTACGCCGCTACCGGCAAGAGTAATGCCCGCGAGCCGCATGCCCATCTCGCAGCCGGCCAGCGCCGCCAGCAGCGTCAGGTCATTGCTGTCGCCCAGATGGCCGATGCGAAACATGCGCCCCTTTACTTTTCCGAGGCCCATGCCCAGCGATAGATCGAAGCGCTCGTAGATCAGGCGTCGCAGCTCATCCGCATCCACACCGGGCGGCGTGATGATGCCGGTCAATACCGGTGAATACGCGCGTGGATCGGCACACTGAATCGGCAGGCCCCAGGCCTGAACGGCCGCGCGCACGCCTGCTCCCCAGCGCTGATGTCGTGCGAACACCGCATCCAGTCCCTCGGCCTGCAACATGTCGATCGACTCAGACAGGCCATAGAGAAGGTTCGTGTTGGGCGTATAGGGAAAATAGCCGTTCTTGTTGGCAGGCAGCATTTCATCCCAGGCCCAGAACGAGCGCGGCAGCTTGGCCGTCTTCGCCGCTTCCAAGGCGCGCGGCGAGATCGCATTGAAGCTGATGCCGGGCGGCAGCATCAGGCCTTTCTGCGAGCCCCCGACGGCCACATCCACACCCCATTCGTCGTGTCGGTAATCCGCGCTGGCCAGCCCCGAGATGGTATCGACCATGAGCAGTGCCGGATGCCGTGCGGCGTCGAGCGCGCGGCGTACCGAGGCGATATCGGAGAGTGCGCCGGTGGAAGTCTCGTTGTGAACGACGCAAACCGCTTTGATCTGATGGCCCTTGTCCGCCTGCAGCCGTTGCTCGATGAGCTCGGCCTGCACACCACGGCGCCATCCCGGCGCATTCGGCAAAGTGACGTCCTCACCGCGCCAAGTCACGAACTCGACTGCCAATCCGAGCCGCGTGGCCATCTTTGCCCACAGCGATGCAAAGTGCCCGGTCTCATACATGACGATCTGATCGCCAGGGCTGAGCGTATTGGCGAGAGCCGCCTCCCAGGCGCCCGTGCCGGAGGCCGGATAGATGATCACCGGATGGCGGGTTTTGAAAATGGCCTGTATGCCGGCGAGCACCCTGCGTCCGAGCGCGCCGAACTCCGGGCCACGGTGATCAATCGTGGGCAGGCTCATAGCGCGCAGGATCCGATCCGGGACCGGGCTGGGCCCCGGGATCTGCAGGAAGTGCCGCCCGCTGGGGTGGAAATCGAGCTGGATCATGGCTGACACCGCAGACTTCTAAAGTTACCGTTAGTGTCTCAGAAATGAATGCGTAATTCAACAACGGCGCCATATAGGCTCTATATCATTGAAATATTGATCATATCGGCATAGACTTATGCATACAAAATGCGCTTAGAGGCTTCCTATGGCTGATGTACTCGAGATCGAGCGGCGCACCCTGCACGACGAGGTCGTCTCAAGGCTGCGCGCGATGCTCGTGGATGGACGCATCGCCCCTGGCGCGAAGCTCAATGAGCGCGAACTCTGCGAGCGCCTGCGCGTATCGCGTACACCGGTGCGCGAAGCCATCAAGCTGCTCGCGGCAGAAGGCCTCGTTGATCTCTTGCCCAATCGCGGCGCGGTCGCGGTCAGGCTCGATGAGAACGACGTCGTACATATCTTCGAGGTGCTCGCGGATCTGGAAGGCATGTCCGGCGAGCTCGCTGCGCGGCGCATCAGCGATGCTGAGCTGGGCGAGATCAAGGCGCTGCACTACGACATGCTCGCGTGCTTTGCGCGCCGTGATCTGTCCGGCTATTACCGCATCAACGCGCTGATCCATGCGGCGATCAACAATGCCGCCAGAAACCCGCTGCTGACGAAGATCTATCGCGAGTGCAATGCACGTGCTCAGTCGCTGCGCTTTCGCACCAACCAGAATGAAGCCAAGTGGGCGCTTGCGGTCAAAGAGCATGAGCAGATGATCCTTGCGCTCGAAGCGCATGACGCGGCCAGACTGCGCGCGATCATGGTCGAGCATCTGCTGCGTAAGCGTGACACTGTTCTGGAACTCATGCGCGCCGGCGAGATCCAGACTCATCCGATGGCCGCACCCAGCTTCGCATGAGCGCGGATCTCGCAAAGCGCCTGCGCCGCGAGACCGAGGGCGAGGTTCTGTTCGATGATGCCTCGCGCGGCCGTTATGCGACCGACGCCTCGATCTACCAGATCATGCCGATCGGGGTATTTGTTCCGCGCACGGCGCGTGACGTCGCCATTGCGATCGATATTGCGCGTGATCTGAAAGTACCCGTGCTCGCGCGCGGCGCGGGCACCAGTCAGTGTGGGCAGACGGTCGGGCGTGCGCTCGTCATGGACAATTCCAAATATTTTCGCGCGCTGCTCGACGTCGATGTCGCGAACCGAACCGCCACAGCGGAGCCGGGTCTCGTATTGGACGAGCTCAATGCACAACTCAAACAACATGGGCTCTGGTTTCCGGTAGACGTATCCACGAGTGCACAGGCCACGCTCGGCGGCATGGCGGGTAACAACTCCTGCGGCTCCAGATCCATCGCCTACGGCAACATGGTGCACAACGTACTGGGGGCGCAAGCCTGGCTCTCCGACGGCTCTTTGCTCGAGTTCGGCCCGGTACCAAAGATGATTGATCGTGCGGCTTCGCTAGCGGCATTCGTGCGCGCATTGTCGCAGCGCTATCGCGATGAGATCGAGGCACGATGGCCCAAAGTCCTGCGCCGCGTTGGCGGCTATAACCTCGATATCTACGACAATCAGAGCGAACGGCCCTACACGCCGGATGGCAGCGTCAATCTCGCCCATCTTCTGATCGGCTCAGAAGGCACGCTCGCCTATACGAAGAACCTGACGCTGAAGCTCGCGCCCCTGCCCGCCTCGAAAGTCCTCGGAGTCGTGAATTTTCCAAGCTTTCAGGCAGCGATGAGGGCGCCTGAGCATATCGTGCAGCTCGGCCCAAGCGCCGTGGAACTGGTCGATCGCATCATGATCGACCTGAGCTTGGCCAATCCCGCCTTTTCCTCGACGATCCAGAGCGCATTGGTAGGCAAACCGGCCGCGATCCTGCTCGTGGAATTCTCCGGCGATGACCGCCCCGCCCTGCTCTCGCGACTCAAAGATCTCGTGACCCTGATGGGGGATCTGGGCCTGCCGGGGAGTGTCGTGGAAATGACTGACGCGTCGGCACAGAAGGAATTATGGGAAGTGCGTAAGGCTGGCCTCAACATCATGATGAGCGCCAAAGGCGACGGCAAGCCCGTGAGCTTCATCGAGGACTGTGCCGTTCCCCTGCCCCATCTGGCCGAATTCACCGAAGCACTCACGCAGGTCTTTAGAAAATATCAGACGCACGGCACCTGGTACGCGCACGCCTCGGTCGGCACCTTGCACGTGCGGCCGATTCTGGACATGCGCCAGGACGGGCGCGAGGGCGGTGCGGCCAAAATGCGCGCGATCGCCGAGGAGGCCTCGGCGCTGGTCCGCAGGTACAAAGGTGCTTACAGCGGCGAGCATGGGGACGGGCTCTGCCGCGGCGAGTGGATCCGATGGCAGTTTGGACCGGCCATCGATGAGGCCTTCCGCGCGATCAAGCAGTACATGGATCCGCAGGGACTGTTCAATCCCGGCAAGATCATCGATCCGCCGAAGATGGACGATACCGCGCTGTTTCGCTTTCCTCCCGCGAACGCGCCGCACCCTTATCGCACTAGCGCGCTCAAGCCGGTGCTGGACTGGTCGGCCTGGAATGTGCAGAACAATCCGGTCACTGGCGCGACAACCGCGCCGGGCACGGGTGGGGATAACACGGGCGGTTTCGCGAAAGCCGTCGAGATGTGCAACAACAACGGTCACTGTCGCAAGTTCGATGCAGACACGATGTGCCCAAGCTTTCGTGTGACACGCGATGAGCAGCACGTGACGCGAGGACGCGCGAACAGCTTGCGTCTGGCTCTGTCCGGTCAGCTTGGTACCGATGCGCTCACCAGCCAGGCGATGTACGAGACCATGGACCTGTGCGTGAGCTGCAAGGGCTGCCGGCGCGAATGTCCCACGGGCGTTGACATGGCCAGGATGAAGGTTGAGTTCCTGTCTCACTACAAGGCGCGGCATGGCTATACGTTCAAGGATCGCCTGATCGGCTCATTGCCGCAGTACGCCTCGTTCGCAAGTGCCGTGCCTTGGCTTGCGAACCTGCGCGACAGCGTGCCGGGCGCGCCGTGGCTGAGCGAGAAATTACTGGGACTATCGGCGCGACGCTCGTTGCCTCGATGGCGATCCAATACGTTCTGGCGCTCGCACGATCCGACCTTGTTCTCTGGCGCCTCCGCAGTGCTTCAAGCGGCAGCAGCGCAGGCGCCCTGCGCGATGCTCTTCGTCGATACGTTCAACGGTACTTTTGAGTCCGAAAACTCCTTGGCAGCGGCGCGCGTATTGCGCGCGGCCGGCTATACCCTGCACACCTTGAACAAGGGCTCCAGCCATTATTGCTGCGGTCGTACTTATCTGAGCGTCGGCATGATCGAGCAGGCCAAAGCCAAAGCCCAGGCGCTGCTTAATTCGCTGCTGCCGTTTGCGCGTGCCGGAGTGCCGATCGTCGGCCTCGAGCCCTCGTGCCTGCTGACGCTGCGCGATGAGTTCCTGGTGCTGGGATTGGGTGAGGGTGCAAACATCCTCGCCAAAAACGCCTTCCTGTTCGAGGAGTTCATTGCCCGGGAACTCAAGGCCGGGCGTTTCAAGCTTCCACTTCGCACTCTGAACAAGCCATTGCTCGTGCACGGGCATTGCCATCAGAAGGCCTTTGGCGCCATTACTCCGATCATGGAAACCCTGCGCCTGATTCCAGGCGCGAAGCCCGAGCTGATCGGCAGCTCGTGCTGTGGCATGGCCGGCAGTTTCGGCTATGACGCCAACCACTACGAACTATCGATGCAGATGGCGGAATCGAGCCTGCTTCCGGCAATACGCAAAGCACCCGACGCGACGCTCGTGGCCGATGGGGTGAGCTGCCGGCATCAGATACGCGATGGAACCGGCCGCGAGGCCCTGCACGCGGCGCGCCTACTTGAGACACTCATTCTCAATTAATCAGAGCGCTTAATCAGAGCGCCGAGCCTCATAGCGCGCCTTCGTCGCCGCATCGGGTGGGTAAAGACCCGGCAACGCGACGCCGCGTCGCACTTCCTCGATGACCCAGCTTTCAAAGCGCTCCTGCTCAACCGCCAGCGGTACGATTTCGCTCACGAGGGCCTGTGGGACCACGACCGCGCCGTCCTGATCGGCGACGATGAGATCACCGGGGAACACCGCGACACCACCGCAGCCGATCGGCTGCTGCCAGCCCACGAATGTGAGTCCCGCGACCGAGGGCGGAGCTGCTACGCCGCGAGCAAACACGCGTAGTCCCGTAGTACGCAGGCCCTCGATGTCTCGCATCACCCCATCAGTGACGAGCGCGGCAACGCCGCGCTTGGCCATGCGCGCGGATAGGATGTCACCAAAGATTCCGGCGTCGGTGACGCCCCCGGCCGCATCGGCCACCGTCACACAGCCGGCCGGCATCGCCTCAATAGCTGCGCGCGTAGAGGTCGGCGAGGCCCAGGATGCGGGCGTGGCCATATCCTCTCGCGCCGGCACAAAGCGCAAAGTGAAGGCCTCGCCGATGATGCGCGCTCCCGGCGCCCCGAGCTCGAACGCACCGCGAATCCAGACATTGCGCAAGCCTTTCTTGAGCAGCACGGTAGTCAGCGTCGCGGTCGACACGGGTCGCAAGGCCGCAATGATTTCGGGCGAGTAGCTCATTTGTTCTCCGTCATACACTGGGGATCAGGCCGCCATCCACGCGCAGAATACTGCCGGTGATGTAGGAAGCGCCCTTGCTGGCGAGGAATGCTACACCCGCCGCAAATTCATCGGCCTCACCATAACGTCCAATCGGTATGCTTGCGGCGCCGTCGGCCTGGACTTCGGCTAGTGGCCGCTGTTCGCGCTTCGCGCGATCCGCATCCAGGTTACGTACACGTTTGGTATCAATGCGTCCGGGCGCGATCACATTGACCGTAATACCCTCGCGCGCGACCTCGCGCGACAGGGTCTTCGACCAGCCTACCAGTGCGGCGCGCAGCGTGTTCGAGATAGCCAGATTCGGGATCGGTGCGATCACACTCGATGAGGTCGACGTGATCACGCGACCCCAGTGTCGCGCCTTCATGTTCGGCAGCACGCGGTCCGTGATCGCGATGACCGAGGCGACCATGGTATGGAAGTGCTTGCTCCAGACCTCGCTCGACAAACCCTGCGCCAGACTTGGCGGCGGCCCGCCCGTATTGTTGAACAGGATATCGACTGGACCGAGCGCGTACTCAACCGCAGATACGTTGGCGTCGATGCTTGATAGTTCGCTCAATTCCCAGGGCAATACCAGTGACTTCGTGCTGGCGCCGATTTCAGCCGCGACGCGCTCGAGTTCGGCTTTATTGCGACCCGCGAGTGCCACGGCGGCACCCTCCGCGGCCAGTAACCGCGCGCACGCACCGCCCAAGCCGCCACTGGCACCAAATACGAGCGCTACCCGACCGGCAATTCCGAGATCCATACCCCGCTCCAGAATGAGTCTGCTATTAAGGCTAAATCATACGGTACATCTATAGTGCAAGTGCACCCGGTATAGAATTAGTACCCATGCGTCAGAATCCACCAGGCCATATTCGCCTGACCTCACACGCGCCCGGCGGCAAGCCTCACCGCTTTCCGATTCATTGGGGAGCCGACACGGCTCGAGCGCGTGGTCCGGTGATCGGCTCCGTTACGGCGCGAGCGCTGCGTAACGTGATCGGTGCGCACGGCGGGGCCTATTCGATCTATCGCGCGCTCGCGGTGTCCTCGGGTGCACTCAATCCTGCGGCGCGCGCCGATCTCAAAGATACCGGCCCGATCATCGAGATCGGCCCCTATGAGTCCTGGGTCGGCACGCGCATCGTCTCGCTTGATCCATGGGGCCATCGAGTGACAGAGGACTTCAAGGCCGAGATCGAGGATGGCGTAGATATTCGCCCGACGATTGCGATCACGCGTGCGCGCCTGACGCTGCCGGAAGTGCGCGAGGCTCTCGAGCTCGGCAGGCTCGAGGAGGATGGCTCGATCATTCGCGCGGGTGGTGAGGTCGACGTCATCAAGGCCGCGATCGACCCGGTCTGGTATCTGCCTGGAGTGGCCGCACGCTTCGGCGTCACCGAGAGCGTATTGCGGCGGACGCTCTTTGAGCAGACCGGCGGCATGTATCCGGAGCTGGTCACGCGGCGTGATTTACACGTGTTCCTGCCGCCCATCGGTGGCACGACGCTTTATATTTTTGGCGATCCGGCTGCGATCCGCGATCCCTCGCGCCGTCTGACCTGCCGTGTGCATGATGAATGCAATGGCTCGGACGTGTTCGGCTCGGACATCTGTACCTGCCGGCCCTACCTCACGCATGGCGTCGAAGAATGTATACGCGAGGCGCAGGCGGGCGGCGCGGGACTGATCGTCTACAACCGCAAGGAAGGTCGCGCGCTCGGCGAGGTCACGAAGTTCCTGGTCTACAACGCACGTAAGCGCCAGGCCGGAGGCGATCAGCCATCGACCTATTTTGCGCGCACCGAGTGTGTTGCCGGCGTACAGGACGCGCGCTTCCAACAGCTCATGCCCGATACGTTGCAGTGGCTCGGCATCACTCGCATCGACAGGCTCGTATCGATGTCCAATCTCAAATACGACGCGCTCATCGCCGCCGGTATCGAGATCGGGGAGCGCGTACCCATTCCGCCCGAGCTCGTGCCCCAGGATGCACGGGTCGAGATCGAGGCAAAAAAGGCAGCCGGGTACTACACGCTGGAGACGCCGGCAGAAACTGCTGCGGGTCAGCCGGTCAGTGAGCTTAAGGATTATTGAACGGTCCATTCAGGCCGTCGACGCCTCTGGCGCAGGCACCTTGCTGTGCGCGGCCGCCGTGCGCAACAGCGCCGAGCGCATGCTCGGCTTGGCGCTCGATGGCTCACTCGACGATTGGACAGTAAACCTCGATCGCCTGCCTGCTACCGCAGATTTTGTCGCCCGTGTCGTGCGCGATCGCTATCCCGACCTCAGACCGCCATTGCACGCACGGTGGCGGCACTTCGTGTTCGCGGGACGAGATCTATGGCGTGAGATCGTTGTTGCGAGGACATGGCCGACCCCGGCCGCCGCGGCGCGCGCCGCCATCGATCTGGTCATGACCTCAGTATTGCTCGATGCGGGGGCCAATCCCGAATGGCGCTATCGCGACGCGGCGACGGGAGTCACGGTTGGGCGCTCAGAAGGTCTTGCGCTCGCAAGCCTGCGTCTGTTTGAACGCGGTTTGCTGTCGGATGATCCAGCCGATCCGTTGCGCGTGGACGCCGCGGCGCTGCAGCGAGTAGACACGAGCCTGATCAACGATGCCTTTCAGGTAACACCAAGCAATCCATTGTCAGGCGCGACGGGGCGAGCAACGCTGCTGAATCGTCTCGGCGCGGTCTTGCAGAGCAGCCCGGATCTGTTTGCGCTCAGCGATTCGCCGCGCCCGGGCGGCCTCTACGATGTCTTTCCGCGCCGCGCTTCGCAGGGATCGTTGTCGGCCGGCGCCATGCTTGAAACGCTGCTTCATGCGCTCGGACCGATCTGGCCGGATCGACCCATACTGGATGGCGTCTCGCTCGGGGACTGTTGGCTTCATCCGGCGCTTCAGAGCTCGATACCTGCGCAGCGCTATGTGCCGTTACACAAGCTCACGCAATGGTTGACCTACTCGCTGATCGAGCCGCTTGAGCTCGCCGGTCTTGAAGTTTCCCGGGTTGAAGAGTTGACGGGGCTCGCCGAATACCGTAACGGTGGGCTATTCGTCGACATGGGTGTACTCGTGGCACGTGACAGCTCAGCATTTTCCCGGACATACGCGGTCTCCGATCCGTTCGTGGTCGGCTGGCGCGCGTTGACTGTCGCATTGCTCGATCGGCTCTTGCCGCTCGTGCGTGAGCGGCTCGACGTTACGCCGGACGCATTTTCGCTCGCACGCATGCTCGAGGGCGGCACCTGGGCGGCCGGACGTCTGATTGCGCGTGACAAGCGCCCCGATGGGGGACCACCATTTCGCATCCTGAGCGACGGGACAGTGTTCTGATGGATAACGTCACGACAGTCGATCATCCACTGGTGCAGCACAAGCTCACGCTGATGCGTGACAAGACCACATCGACGAAAGGCTTTCGTCAGTTGATGCACGAAATCGCCTTGTTGCTGTGCTACGAGGTGACCCGCGACCTCTCACTCGACCTCATTGAAATCGAAACCCCGCTGATGCCGATGCGCTCGCGTGCCCTCTCGGGCAAGAAACTCGTGTTCGCGCCGATCCTGCGCGCCGGCTTGGGATTGATCGAGGGCATGCTCGATCTGGTGCCCTCCGCGCGCGTCGCGCACATTGGGTTGTACCGCGATCCGGAATCACTCGTCGCCGTGGAATACTATTTCAAAGCCCCCGCCGATCTGGCCGAGCGCATGGTCATCGTGGTGGATCCGATGCTCGCTACCGGCAATACCGCCGTCGCTGCCGTGGATCGCCTCAAGGAGCTCGGCGCCAGCGAATTGCGCTTCGTGAGCCTACTCGCGAGTCCCGTGGGCATAGCCAATCTGCAAAGCCATCATCCGGACGTGCGCATCTGGACCGCCGCTATCGATGAGCAGTTGAACGATCACGGCTACATTCTCCCCGGGCTGGGCGATGCCGGGGATCGTCTCTACGGCACCCGATAACGCAGCTGGCTCAAATGTGGGCTCCGGCTGTCATGAAATGACCCTGGCCTCCTACGTGGGAGGTATCGGGGGACCAGTAAGGTAAGTCCATTATCGAACCCGGAGTCTGCCATGAAGATGCTTTGGTCCCCCTCTGAAATTACCGGCGCGCACAAACAACGCGGAGCCCTCGGCTATATTCTGGCCTGGGCGCTCGGCGTGCCGATTCCGATCCTGCTGCTGATATACATGCTGCGCAGCTGCGCCTGATCAGATCTGCCTGATTATATCTGAGTGAGCAGATTCGGCGGCTGACGCCACGCCGGATCCATCGCCGCCTCGTAAGCGAATGCCAGCCTCAGGCACTCGAGCTCGCGGCGGTTAGGTCCGATGAGCTGGATTCCCATCGGCAGTCCCTGATCACTAAAGCCTGCTGGTACCGCCAACGCTGGACAGCCGGACATGGTGACGAGGACGGCGGCTTTCATCCACTCGTGGTAGGTCTGCATCGTGGTAGCGCCGATCATGCGCGGCCAGTGTTGCTCCACAGGGAACGGGAACACCTGCGCGGTTGGCAGGACGAAATAGTCATAGCGGTCGAAGAATCGCCGTACCGCCTCGTACCATTGGGTGCGCAACACCGATGCCGCCGTGATGTCGTAGGCCGACTGCTTGAGGCCGGTCTCGACCTCGTAGATGGCTTCGGGCTTGAGTAGCGAACGCTGCGCGGGATCATTGTAGTATCCAAGCAGCGAGGAGCCCTGCTGCCAGCCGCGAAGGTGGATGAACGCCTGCCACACAGCCTCGACGTCGAAGCTCGGTGTCGCCTCCTCAACTACACAGCCGAGGGATTCAAAGGTCCGCACGGCCTTCGCACACACCTCCAGAACCCCCGCCTCGCAAGGCGTGTGACCGTTGAAATCGCCACCCCAGGCGATGCGCTTTCCTTTCAGGTCGCAGTCCAAGCGTTGTTGAAAATTCGAAGCCGTGCTTTCCAGCGAGAGCGGTGCCTGAGCGTCATAGCCCGCCTGCACAGACAGCAGCATGGCTAGGTCCGTCGCGTTCCTCGCCAACGGACCCACCACTCCCATGGATGGCAGCCACGCATCGCGTGCGTCCGAGGGAACACGGCCAATACTCGTGCGAAAACCCAAAACGCCGTTCCAACCAGCGGGGTTGCGCAAGCTGCCGCCATAATCCGTTCCGTCGGCGACCGGCACCATTCGCAGCGCGAGTGAGACCGCGGCACCGCCGCTGCTACCGCCCGCAGAACGGGACAAGTTATAGGGGTTGCGAGTAATGCCGTACACCGGATTGAAGGTGTGCGATCCCAAGCCAAACTCCGGCGTGTTGGTCTTGCCGATGAAGATTGCGCCGGCCTTACGAAGCCGTGCCACCATCAGCGAATCAGCGGACGGGACAAAGTCCTTTAAAATAGGCGATCCCATCGTCGTTCGAATACCCTTGACGGCCTGCAGATCCTTTACGGCGTGTGGAAATCCGTGCAGCGGTCCCTTTGATTCGCCACGTGCCAGTTGGGCGTCACGTTCGCGCGCCTGCGCGAGCAGCTCTCCGCGATCCTGAAGCGCAACGATGGCGTTTACCTTCGGATTGATCTTCTCGATGTGGTCGAGATACGCGGTCATGACCTCAACGCAGGAGACTCGGCGTGTGTGAATCGCGCTGGCGAGACTTGTAGCATCCATCATCACGAGATCATTCGTGTGAGCCACGGTCGCGCTTGCCTTGGGCGCCGCATGCGCGATCCCACTGACGGACGCGGCGGCGGCCAGTCCGAGTAGCGTTCTGCGGCTGATTGGGTCGCCGTTCGACTCGCTTATTTTGTCATTCATGCGGACTCGCTATGGCAGATAGCCGAGTAGCTCGCTGCTACTCATCACGTGGCAATAGATCATATTGATAATCTCGAGCTCCTGACGGTGCAGAGCATCCGAGGCGGCCGCACAGCCGTCTTCAACGACAATCACGGAGAAACTCTCATCGGCGAGACTGCGTACGCTGGAGGAAATGCATTGATCCGTGAAGATTCCGCAGCAGACGACTTGTGAGATGCCAAGGTTTGTCAGCAGCAGGCGCAGGTTGGTACCGGTCAACGCGCTATCGGTAGTCTTGGTGACGACGATCTCGTCACCTTGCGGTGCGATCTCCGGGACGATCTGCGACTGCCACTCGTTTTTGGGCAGCAGCAGATTGTTCCATCCCGGTAGCTTTTGACTCAGCGAGCGATCGCGCCCGTCCTGAGTCTGACAGGCGATGCGCGCAAACAGCACTTCATGTCCATCGCCGCGGAAACGCTGCAAAAGCCCTCGCACCGTGGGCAGCACCGTTTTGTGCATGCGCTCATGAAACGGTGTCCATGCGTCATAGGCAGCGCGGGCAGCCGGATCCAATGTCCCAGGATCCGGGCGCTGCAGGTAAACGTTCTGGATGTCGATCACCAGTAGTGCGAGCTTGCCGCGCTCGAGCTTTGGATCATCCGGTTCTGGCGCACCCTGGTAATACAGCGAGCGAAAACTCGTCTTCCAGGAAGCTTGATGTGGAGGTGCCATCACTTCAAAGCCGCGCGCGCCAGAAGCGCTGATGGCTTCGGCGCGAACTGCGATGCCCACTGCAGTGCCTTTGCCGCGCGAAGGATGTCGGCCTCGCGCCCGACGCCACCGACGAGTTGGACGCCGATCGGCAGCCCGTCTGGCCCGGAGGTCCAGGGGATCGACGCGGCCGGTTGCCCCGTCATGTTCCACAAGTAGGTGAATGGGCACCAGCGCCAATCCCCCGCAGTGCAGCCCTCGGGGGCATCGCGCGCGATGGCAGGGGGTCCGCAGGGCATCACCGGTCCGATCAAAAGATCAAAGTCCATGAATATTGATTTGGAATATGCCGCCAATGCTACTCGCTGGATCAGCGCCTTATGGTAGCGGACGATGTCAATCGTCATCCCACGCTCCGCTATCGCCTGCAAGTCTGGATCCATCTTTGCGATCGCTTCGGGAGGATAAGTATTGTGCAGGAATCCCGCGTAGACGGCTTCCCATAGAACTATGAACGGCTCGTAGGGATCGCACGGCCACTTCGGCTTGACCTCCGTGACCGTGGCCCCGGCGAATTCAAGGCGCGTCGCCGCCGACGTCACTGCGTCGAGTATGTCTGGGTCGATCGGTAGCGAGGTTACGCCGAAGTCGCGCGTAACGCCGATGCGCAGACCCGCAACGGATTGCAGTGCCGCCTGCGCATCGAACGGATACATCAGCGCATAGGGGTCGCGCGGTTCAGGTCGCGAGATAACCTCCAGCATGAGCCGCGCAGACTCGACATCACGGGTCATAGGGCCGACGACTGAATGTGGCATGAAAACACCGGGCGGATAGCTCGGTACGCGGCCGAACGATGGCTTCAATCCAAAGACGCCGGTCCATGCGGCGGGGATCCGAATTGAACCGCCGCCGTCAGAACCTAGCGCCAAGGGCCCAATCCCGAGTGCCAGCGCCGCGGCCGCACCGCCGCTGGAGCCGCCCGGCGTGCGGGTCAGATCGTAAGGGTTGAGGGTGACGCCATGCACGAGACTGCGGGTGACAATTTTGCAGCCGGCCTCCGGGGTCGCTGTTTTGCCCAAAAGCACAGCGCCGGCCTCGCGTAAGCGCGCAACGGCGGGGGCGTCCTCCGCGGGTGGCGCGGTTCCCAGCAGCGCCAACGAGCCGCGCACGAGTGGCCAACCGGCGACCGCGACCAGATCTTTGATTGTGACCGGAATGCCATCGAGCGCACTGAGCGGCGTGCCGCGACGCCAGCGCTCCTCGGACTGCGCCGCCGAGGCGAGCGTGGAGGCTCGATCCACGAATACGAACGCATTGACATAGGGGTCGAGCCGCTCAATACGCTCGAGCAGCACCGTAGCCACCTCAATCGGCGACAGCTTGTCATCACGGAAAGCGCGATTCAGAGCTTCGCAGGTCGCGTAAGGGATATCGGCGAGAGACTCAATATCAGGCGAACCGAGATTGCCCAGGTCAATAGGCATCAAAATATTCGCTGATCTCTGCCGCCGGGATCGCATCGCGCAGCCGAGCGGCTTCCTGTCGCTTCATGGCCAGGTACACGCGGATGAACTCTTCGCCAAGGATGCTGCGAATCGCAGCATCCTGCTCGAGTGCCCCGAGCGCCTCATAAATTTCGGTGGGCAGCTTTTCGAATCGAGCGTCATCTTCCTTCGGTCCGTCGGCACTTGAGCTCAGTGCGCGCTCGTGCACCAATCCGATCAGACCCGAAGCAATCGCTGACGCCGCCACCAGATAGGGATTGGAAAGGGCAGCGGGGACGCGAACCTCGATATGCGTATTTTCGTCGCGGCTCGCCTTGACGCGAACGCTCGCCGAACGATCCTGTACACCCCAGCTGATGTTGGTAGGCGCGTAAGTACGCGGCCTGATGCGACGATAGCAATTGGGTGTCGGGCTCCAGATCGCCATGGACGCGCGCGTATGATCGAGAATACCCTGAATGAAACTGCGGCAGCGGCTACTGAGCCCGAGCTCGTCTTTGCTATCGAGAAACACGTTCTCGCCCTTGCTCCGGTCCCACAATGACACATGAAAATGGCAGCAACTGCCGGAGAGCCCTTGATAGGGTTTCGTCATGAATGTGGCGAGCAAGCCCTCCGTGCGCAGGTACTCCTTGACGGTATTTTTGAATACGAACGCTTGATCGGCGGCGCGGATGCCGACACTCGCCGCGTAGTTGATTTCAAACTGTCCGGGCCCGTGCTCGACATTTGAAGTGATGATGTCAATGCCCTGGGCCTGCAGCACCGCGATCAGACGGTCTATCGCCGGCACTTGATGCGTTCTGGCCGTCACGAAAATGGGTTGGCCTTCAAACACGGGCTTGCGGGTCGCGGGATCGACCACGTAGAACTCGTACTCGTGCCCCATCATCACGTCGTATCCGAGCGCCGATGCGCGAGCCAGTACGTGCTTCAGCACCAGGCGCGGCAGCGCCCACTGAGGCGTGCCGTCGTACCACATCGTGTCACACAGCACGCGGCCCGTCCCCTTGAGCCACGGCACCGGAGTCAGCGTGCTGGTGTCGGCGATCATGATGCAGTCGGAATAATTGCGCTCCTCGTTGTAGCCCGAACCGCGGACCGGAATTGAATAGGAATCCAGCGCCAGCATTCCGCCATAGAGATTCAACCCCGTGCCCATGTAAGCGGCGACGTGCGAGAGCGGAACGGTCTTGCCGCGGCTGAGGCCAGCCATGTCTGCCACTTCGAAACGCACGGATTGGTAGCCCGCGTCGCTGCACAGTTGCACGAACGACTTCGCTTCCTCCGGTGTGTGAACACGCAGGCTAGGCCGGCAGGCGGTTGACTCCAGCGCTTTGACGGGTGCGTCCATAATTGTGCTAGACAGCGCCAGTCAAGCCAGAGCGGTACTCCGAGAGCGTTGCACGACGCCAAGAAAGCGGTCGTTCAAGATCCTCGCGGTCTTGTTGAGCTCCGGCAGCACTACCCGTGTCTCGACCGCTAGCCGATCGCTGCCTCCTTCCCCTAGTGCAGTCTCGAGCGAGCATCGATACGCGGGAATACGACCCCAGACGTCGACGGTCTCGTCGGTGATCTCGGCGTGAAACTGCAACCCGAAGGCGCACGGTCCCCAGCGGAACGCCTGAATCGCGCACAAGGGTGTATGCGCGAGGACAACAGCGTCCGCGGGCAGCGTCTTGACCTCTGCCCCGTGCCACTGGAATGTCGTCAGTGGCGAGGGCAAATCATGTAGCAGAGGATCCTCGCCGTGATGCCGATTCAAAGTTACAGGGCACGGACCGACCTCGGGTTGCATGGCGGGACCCACATGACCGCCGAGCGCCTCGGCCAGCAGCTGGTGCCCGAGGCACACGCCGAGAAACGGCCGGCCGAGGTCTACGACGAAATCTCGTATCGCGGCGATCTCTGGCGTGAGCCATGGATTCTCTTCTCTTTGCCAGACGTCCATCGGACCGCCCATGACGATGAGCGCGTCAAATGCCGTCAGGTCTTTGGGAATCGGCTCGCCCTCATCCAGTTCTATCGCGCTCCAGCGCACGCCCGCATCTTTCCAGAAGTCGCGGAAAATGCCCGGATGCTCGACCGCTACGTGCTGAAATACCAGGAAATGCACGATGATTCTCCGCTAGACAAGAGGCCGTTGCGACCGCACCAGGCGCAGCCGCGCTACGCTCCCACTGTAACGAAATCGGCGCGTGCAACCCAGAGCCACGCGGGCGCGCCGCGATACTGCCACCGCTAGCCGACAACCCATCTGGCTACGCATGATCTCGCACCTGCACGGCTGCAGCGATCTTTTTGACCGCCACCACAATTTCGGTCGGTGTCAGGGCGCTGTACCCCATCATTAGTCGACGCTCCGGGCCGCTGCCCGCGCCCGTTTCGACGGCGCCGGCGCGCGCCGGCGTATATAACCCGACACCAAGCTTGCGCGCTCGCGCAGAAAGCTCGTCTGCGCTCGGAAAGCCCTGCGGCAGTGTCCACACCAGATGCAGCCCCGAGTCTTCCCCCGAAATCTTGACTTTGGCACCGAACGCACGCCGCAGTTCTGCGATCAGCGTATCCCGGCGCAACCGATAGAGGGTCCGTATGCGTCGTAGGTGGGTACGAAACGCGCCGTCGTGAATGAAAGACGCCAGCGCGCTCTGCTCGAGCCAGGATTGCCCATAGCTCGTCATACTCTTGATGGCGATGGCCGCCGCGACCAATTCCGACGGCAAGGCAATGAAACCGAGCCTCAAGCCGGCCCCGATAGCCTTGGAAAACGATCCGACATAGATCACATGCTCGTGCTGATCGAGGGCTGCGAGGGCAGCGATGGGCGGGCGATCGTAGATGATCTCGCTATCGTAGTCGTCTTCGACGATGTAGGCATTCGTGCTTTGCGCCCACGCGAGCAACGCCTGGCGCCGCTCGAGTGTCATTACGACACCCGTGGGGAATTGATGAGAAGGCGTCGTATAGACGAGCTTAGCGTCCACGCGACTGAGCGCCTCTACCGAGATGCCCTCCTGATCTACAGGGACTGGCACTAGCTTCGCGCCATAGCTACGAAACAGCGCCGCCGCAGCGCCGTAGCCGGGATTCTCGATCGCAACGGTCGTTGCGTCCCGGATCAGCAGACGCGAGATGATATTGAGGCCCTCTTGAGCCCCATTGGTGATGACAATTCGCTCGGGTCCGGCAAGGAAGCCGCGAGAGGTCGATATGTGCTCGGAAATAGCATCCCGCAGATCCTGATCGCCGGCCTGTCCGCAATACTCGGCCAGACCCGCATGCGCAGTAGAGAGCTTCTGCAGGATAAGGCGGCGCCACGCCTTGATTGGAAACTGCCGTGGATCTGGGCTGCCGTACCAGAAGTCGATTGCCGGGCGCTTGCTATCCTTATTGATGAGCGTCGGCATCTCGCCCGGCACAACGACAGGCGGTCGCGCCGGAGCATTAGATCGCTGGCGAGCGCCCGTCATCGGATGAGCGGCCTTATTGCCCGCGTCGACAGCGTCGCTCACGACCTTGCACACGAAAGTGCCGACGCCCTTGAGAGTCTCTACATAGCCTTCGCTGATGAGCCACTCGTAGGCGAGAAGTACGGTCGTGCGCGAGACGCGCAGGTCCATCGACAGATCGCGGGTCGAAGGCAAGCGCACGCCGGTCGCATACGTGCCACTTAATACCTTGTCGCGTATGAACCTGTAGATCTGCTCTTGCAGACTCAAGTCGCCGTGGCGCTCCAGGGAAATAGGCAGAGACATCTCACCTCACCGCAGCCCTGCCCCCGAGAGTTAGCCGCTGCCCGGAACGGACAGTGGTACGAAACGTGCATGGTTTTATTGCTTATATATGTACCACTGCGCCGGCTGCCACGCAATCCGGCCCTCGGTGGTATGCCTGGCTAGGGCGAGAGTGGATCTAAAAAGTTCGCTTGTTGTT
>Ga0302325_10012552_pt1 | contig 18158 bp, 10 predicted proteins | sample Palsa_T0_2_FD_201948 | JGI IMG/M metagenome (GOLD analysis project Ga0302325, IMG submission 201948) | Peat permafrost microbial communities from Stordalen Mire near Abisko, Sweden - Palsa_T0_2 | ecosystem: Environmental > Terrestrial > Soil > Palsa > Peat permafrost | place: Sweden: Abisko...
CGAAGACGCGCCTGGTATTGGTGTGGATGCACGCCTCGACTACACTTTTCCTCGCGACGGCGATTATTTCATCCAGGTGAACGATGCGCGGTTCAGCAAGCAGGAGCAGAATTTTTATCGCCTGAAGATCGGCTCATACGCGTATCCGGATTCCGTGTTCCCGCTGGGTGGAAAGCGCGGTGAAACGGTACAGCTCGAATTTTCAACCAAAGCAGGCCCCGTGCGAACCAGCATCAAACTGCCGGAGCAGGGAGACTTCACCACAGTGGCAATGCCTGGTTCACCGGCGCTTCCGTTCCGCTTCGCCCTGAGCGGCTATCCGGAATTGCGCGCACCTGTCGATGGGCCGTTGACCCTGCCGGTGATCGTAAATGGACGGATCGCGAAGCCTGCCCAAGTGGATCGATACAAACTACCGGTAACAGCGGGGGAATCGCTCTTGTTCGAGTTGCAGTCACGCGAGCTGGGGACGTCTGCCCTCGACGGCCTGATCACCGTGAGCGATTCAAAGGGCGCCAAACTGGCCTCGGCAGGCGACATCCCGCCGCCCATCGACGTCTTCTCATTGCAGACCGGCAATCGTACGAGCAATGACCCGTCGCTCAATTTCAAAGTACCTGCCGGATTGAGCGAGATCACGGTTTCAGTGGAAGACATCGCCCAGCGGGGTGGGGCGGGCTTCGGGTATCGGCTTACCGCGCGTCGGCAGGGTGAGGACTTCCTGCTGACCACCACCCCCGCATTCATCAACGTGCCGCGCGGCGGCACCGTTCAAATCAACGTGAATGCCGACCGGCGAGGTTATGACGGCCCAATCGCAGCTACCATTCCCAACCTGCCAAGAGGTTGGATAGCGGAAGGCGGATACATAGCCGCGGAGACTCTTGATTCTACCGGCGCGCGGTCATTCAGCCGCCGCGGGGTAATTACGCTAACGGCCGAGAAGGATGCGGAAACGCCCCATGCGGAGATGGTCGTCGCGGGTACGGCTAAGCTAGCCGACGGGTCGGTTCTCACCCGGCGCTCAACAGGGCTTGGTTTAGTCGTGGATGTGGCAGGAGGCACCGGTCTTCCCGATACCGCCTCGAGCGATCGCCAGAAGCCCTTTACCGCGCCGTGGCTCGGGATGATGATGCCCGTCGCGTTGTCCGACCCGCCCGCAGGCACTCTTGAAATCACTTTACTGGGAAGGACGCACATGGAAGAGGGCGATGCTTACAATTTCGAGTGGAAGATCAAAGCCAGGAATGGGAGTCAGGCGATGCCCGCGACCATCAGCGCTGATGTGCCCGGCATGCGCGATATACGCGTCATCAATATGAAGGCCGCTTCCAAAGGATCGGCGACCGGAACATTTACCATCACTACTACGAAGGCAACTACGCCCGCGAAATACGATGTCATCGCGAGTGCCCCCCTGATGGTGGATGGACAGCGCGAAATCATCATGTCGCGCGCCATCCCGCTCGAAGTCGTGGAAGGAGGAACAAATGAGAGTGCAGCTAAGACTTCTGCTGGCAGCCGTTAGCGCCGCGGGTGCCCAGGCCGCCGACCAGGTAACGTTTCTCCGCGACGTAGCTCCCATCCTGAATAAGGTCGGATGCACCTCCGGGCCATGCCATGGAGCCGCAAAGGGCAAGGCCGGTTTTAAACTTTCGCTTCGCGGTTACGATCCCGAGTTCGACTACCAGGTGCTGCTCTATGATCTGGACGGCCGGCGCTTCAACCGCACGGATCCAAGCCATAGCCTGATGCTCGCCAAGCCCACGCAGGAAATCGCTCACGGCGGCGGTCTACGGATTGAACGCGGCTCGGCGTATTACACCACCATCTACAACTGGATCGCACAAGGTGTGCCCTTCGGAGATCCTGCCAAGGACAAGGTGGAACGAATCGAAATGGAACCGGCTCAAATCGAAATGGCGAAGCCGGGCCTGGAACAACAGATCAAAGTTGTGGCGCACTACCTGGATGGCGGCGTACGCGACGTTACGAAAGAAGCTGTCATCGCCAGCAACATTCCGGACACTGCCGACGTTACTTCCGACGCCGTCGTGAAAGGCGCGCGAATCGGTGAGGCCACCATGCTCGTGCGCTATGAGGGTAAGTTCGGAACTGTGCCGGTGACCGTTCTCAATCCCAAGCCCGGCTTCGTTTGGAAACCACTTTCGCAGAACAACTTCATCGACCAACTGATTGATGCCAAGCTGCGCCGGCTCAAGATCCAGCCTTCTGCCGAGGTCGACGACGCAACATTTCTGCGGCGTGTGTCGGAAGACCTCACGGGTGAGCTTCCCACACCTGCAGAGATTCTTGCGTTTGTGGCTGACCCCGCGGGTTCCCAGGCGAAGCGTGCGCGCGAAATCGATCTACTCATGGCGCGGCCCTCTTTTGTGAACCATTGGACCCTAAAGTGGGGCGACCTGTTGCAAGTGAACCGTAAGTACCTTGGCGACAAGGGTACTTGGGAGTTTCGCGATTGGATTCGCGAGTCGGTCGCACAAAACAAACCCTATGACCAGTTTGTGCGCGAACTCCTCACCAGCCGCGGAAGTTCCGATGACAACCCTGCCGCCAACTACTTCCGCGTGACCCGTGAACCCAAACCAACGATGGAGAAAACCACGCAAGTGTTTCTCGGCGTCCGGATGGTTTGCACGCAGTGTCACGACCATCCCTTTGAGCGGTGGACGCAAAACCAGTACTACGAGATGACATCGTTCTTCTCGACGGTAGGCTTGCGGCCCGGCTTCGAGAGCGGTGAGGAGATCGTCTTCGACAAGCGCGACGATTTCGACGTGAGGCATCCGAAAGACGATCGCGTGATGAAGCCAAAGTTTCTAGTGTCGGCAACCACAGCTAGCCTTGCGCCGGTGCCGCTCCCCGATGGCGCAAACCGCCGTCAAGCCCTGGCCGAGTGGGTCACGTCGAAAGACAATCCCTTCTTCGCAAAGTCGATGGCCAACCGCATGTGGAGCTATTTTCTAGGCAAGGGAATCATCGATCCCGTCGACGATATCCGTGCGTCCAACCCTCCCGTCAACGAGGAACTGTTGAACGCCTTGACGAAGGATTTCAAAGACCACAATTACGATCTGAAGCGCCTGATCCGGACCATCGTCACTTCAAGAACCTATCAGGCCGGGATTGAGACCAACGAGTGGAACCAGACCGACCAGGTGAACTTCTCGCATGCCGTGCCGCGCCGTCTGAATGCCGAACAGTTGATGGACGCCTTGACTGAGGCGACCGGTGTCCGGCCGGAGTTTCCCGAGGTTCCGCAAGACACCACAGCCGAAGAATTTCCCGATCCTCATGTAGGCAAGGATGGCTTCCTCGATCTCTTCGGGCGCCCGCAGCGCGAATCGGCCTGCGAGTGTGAGCGGAAAACAGATCTGAGCCTGCCTCAGGCGCTGAACCTGATCAATGGAAAGACGATCTCCGACGCCGTTGCCGATTCTTCCGGCACGATTGCAAAGGCGATGATGGCAGGCTCCTCGGACGATGCGTTGATCAAAGAGATGTATCTCAGAACTCTCAGCCGCATACCTACGCCTTCGGAGTTGGATGCCGGCATCACTTATTTGCGCAGGCCTGGGCAGCGGGCGGCGCGCGCTCAGGATCTATTGTGGGCGCTGTTGAACAGCAAAGCGTTTTTGTACAACCGGTAAAGGAGCACATCCATGTTGACGATTCCAGGACGAAGCGGCCTCACTTGCGAAGGCCCCACGCGGCGGGAACTTTTGCGGGCGGGGTCCATTGGCACGTTCGGCTTGAGCTTGGCCAACTTCTTTCAATGGCAAAAGGCGCAGGGCGCGGAAGTAACCAACAAACTGGCCGGCAGTCGCGGCTTCGAGAGCGCCAAGTCGGTGATCATGGTGTTCCTGCAAGGCGGCCCCAGCCATATCGATATTTGGGATCCGAAGCCGGACGCCCCCGCCAACATCCGCGGCGAGTTCAAACCGATCAAGACCAAAATCCCGGGCACCTGGATCAGCGAAACCATGCCGATGATGGCTCAGCAGTTGGATAAGTGTACGCTTATCCGCTCGATGAGCTATACGCCCAACGGCCTGTTCAATCACACCGCCGCCATTTACCAGATGCTGACGGGCTATCCACCGGACAAAGTATCTCCGTCGGGCCAGCTCGAGCCTCCCAATGGCGCCGATTTTCCAACTGCCGGCAGCCACATCTCGAAGCTGAAGCCACCTACGGAGCCAGTGCTGCCTTTTGTGGAAATGCCTCGTCCGTTGCAGGAATCGAGCGTCATCGGCAAGGGGGGCGCGGCCGGCTTTCTCGGCAAAGCATACGATCCTTATCGCCTATACCAAGACCCCAACAAGCCAATCCAGCTCGATGACCTCACGTTGCGCAAGGAGGTTTCGCCAGAACGATTAAAGGATCGCTTCGCGCTGCTGAAAGGCATCAACGGATCGATGCGGGATCTGGACAAAGCTCTCAACGACTACGCGATCGACGAATACTATGGCAAGGCCTTCGACCTGGTACTTTCCGGAAAGGCGCGGGACGCTTTCGATCTGGATAAAGAGCCCGATGCGATCCGGGAGCGTTATGGACGCACAACTTTTGGACAAGGATTACTGTTGTCGCGGCGGCTGATCGAAGCGGGTACGCGGTTCGTGCAGATGAACTGGCCGGCCGTGGCGAATGGCAATCCGGAGATCGATTCATGGGACACGCATGCGGCGAACTTCGGACCGCTAAAGAATATCCATTGCCCGATTCTGGACCGCGGCCTCTCTGCCCTGCTGGAAGACATGTCGCAGCGTGGAATGTTGAAGGACACGCTGGTGGTCGCCATCGGAGAATTCGGCCGGTCGCCACGCGTGGGTGTGAGCACTTCGGGTAACTCGAATGCGCCAGACGGCCGCGATCACTGGCCCTACTGTTACAGCGGTATTGTTGCGGGTTGCGGCATCGCAGCCGGGGCGCAATATGGGGAATCCGATCAGACCGCTTCTTCTCCGAAAGATAAACCCGTACACCCGAATGATCTGCTAGCCACCGTCTATTACGCGCTGGGAATCGACCCTGACATGACCGTGCTGAACAGTCTGAATCAGCCTCGCGAGTTGGTGAAGGGCAAGCCTGTCGTCGGGTTGTGGACTTAGCACCCTTTAGGATGCAACGCCCTTTCGCCGTCCTGCTCTTCCTCGCGTTTCCGCTCTTCGCTGCCCTCTCGCCCACGCAGGAGAACATCCTGTACGGTGAAGCGGACGGCCAGAAACTCACCCTCGATTACTACGCTCCCCAAGGCCCCGGTCCTCACCCCATCGCCATCATCATCCATGGCGGCGGTTACCAGCGCGGCAACAGCAAAAGCAACAGCGAAGCCTACTGCGCCGATTTCCTCGCTCCCGCCGGTTACGCTGTCTTCTCCATCAACTACCGTTTGGCTCCCAAATACCCGTACCCCTACATGGTCTATGACGTAGAGCGTTCGGTACGCTATCTCCGTCACAACGCCAGTCAATGGAATGCCGATCCTAAGCGCATCGCCCTCGTAGGGGGTTCCGCGGGCGGCTTCCTGAGTAACATGGTCGGTCTCCTCAACGCTCCCGGCGACCCGCAATCCACCGATCCCGTGAACCGCGAAAGCGCTGCGGTTCAAGCCGTGGTTACTCTCTTCGCCCAAAGCAGCTTTGCCACCGTCCCACTCAATGCCGATGTCCACGCCCTGCTAGACCCGCTCATTCAACAAAAGGGGGAACAGGAAGCTCTGAAAGAAGCCTCCCCGATCACTTACGTAAGCAAAAAGGCTCCGCCGTTCTTACTCATCCAGGGCGACAAAGACGAGTACATCCCCTTCACCGAAGACACCAACTTACAAACCGCCCTAAGAAAGGCCGGGGCAAGATGCGACCTGATTCGCATTCCCAATGGTCCCCACGGCACTGGCTCCTGGCACAAGTTAGCCAACGTACCCGATTGGGAACGCGAAATGGTCGAATGGCTCAACGCCCGTCTCCATCACAAAGGCCCCATAGGCGAAGGCATTCGCCAAAGACAATCCTCCTAACCTCGGTCTTGGGCGCAAGCCTGCTCTCCCAGACCGGCCGGGCGGAGCATGGGAATGAACCCCTCGAACGAGAATCGGTTCCACCCACCCGGATGGACGAACAATTGCTCTTGCGGCGTGCATGCTTCTCCGGCCCGCATTTCTCCTGGAACTAGACGGACGCGTCGGCCTACGCCTTCCGCAACCCGTCCTCCGGCCGCTTCGGAAACCCCATCACCCCTCTCGACCTGTCAAATTGATAAATCCTCGTCAACGCCCTTGCCTGGAAGTCGAATTTCCGCAGTTTTTCGACCTCCATGGCAGCCTTTAGCTCCGGTCGCTCGCAATCCTTCGCCGCAGTGAAGCGCATCCGTGCCGCCACGTCTCGGTGCGATCCCATTTCGTTCTTCAACTCGTGCGGATCGTCAACCAGATTAAATAACTGCTCCCTGCCGCCGTTCGCCATATAGATGTACTTCCAGGGCCCATTTCGCACCATCATCTTAAACAGCCGCGTGCCTGGTTCCCCGTAATACCCAATCAAATTCTCCCGGGCTTTCGCGGTCCCCTCCGCCACCCCCAGAGCATCCACACCCTGACGAAAATCCGGCTGACCAGCTGCCTTCGTCGCAATCCCGAAGAGATCCGTCAGAGCCGTCAGTGAGTAGCACTTCTTTCCGGCGGCCAGCTTCGCCGGCCAACTCACTAGGAAAGGCACGTGGCAGGATACATCGAAAAAACTCTCCTTCTGCCAGCCGGTATGGTCCCCCAAGAAGTCCCCGTGATCGCTGTAGAAACAGATGAGTGTATTCTCGGCGTTCCCGCGTTTCTCCACCGCATCCAGGATCTGGCCGATGCAGTTGTCGATGTATGTGATCTCGCCGTAGTAGCGCGCCCTCAGCACCCGCGCATGCGAATCGTTCACATCTTCGGCCCAGATGGCGTAATTCATGAACGGAATCTGCTCGTCCATGTGATCCGTTTCTTTGTCGCCGCGGACGGGATTTTTCATTCGATCCGGATCGTAGAGCCGATTGAACGGAATCGGAGGGGCTATCGGCGGATGGGGGCCGATGAACGACACAAATCCAAAATAGGGACGCGAATCGTTGAGCCCGATCTGTTCCACGGCCCGCGCTGCGGCCCACCCTTCCACGGTCACATGGGCCGGCATCGGACTCATCTGCGGCATGTAGTACATGTCTGTCCTTTCTCCCATGAGCCCTTCGATGAAATCGAACTCGGGATGCTCCGTCGCGATCCAATGAGCGAACGCATCCCCGCGCCGCTGCTGCGGGGTTCCGTACAACTCCTCGCTTCGCAAATGGACTTCGTAGCCAAGCTCCTCATCCCACGGCTGCGTGTGGAATTTTCCTATGCCGAAGGTTCGATACCCCAAGCCTTTCATCGTCTGCGCCAGATAGGGCCCGCAGCGCGCCGTCATGCTTGGTGGCTGGCCCTCCAGTGGATGCGCCGGGCCATTCTGGAAAATCCGCGTCCTCGGCGGCTCGCATCCTGTCCGGATCGAGTATCGAGCGGGTACGCACACAGGGCATTGCGAGTACGCGTTGGTGAATGTGAGGCCACGATGCACCAGGCGGTCGAGATTCGGCGTATAGATATCCGTATTCCCGAGGGCCGCGATAGTATCGAAACGCTGCTGATCCGTCATGATGAATAGAACGTTGGGCCTGGTGTCCTCTGCGTTCACGGCAGGCGCCATTGACAAAGCCGCCGCACCGGGCGCCGCCATTTTTAGAATTGACCGCCGATCGATATTTGCCATATGAATGTTTGGTAGTCTATCCGATTCTGAGCGGGATGGCGCGGAACGATGTACCGTAAACAGCTAAGCAAAGAAGCTGGATTGCCCTCCGACTTTTTCCGTGATAGCATCCCAGCACGCCTCCTTGGTGAATCGTTTCAAGCATGTAAATGGGAGGCCATGTGGAGCTCATATGCGGACCAAGCCGTTCAGATTCCTTGCTGATTCGACGTTTTTGGGGCTCAGTGTTTTTCTTCTTCTCGGCACCGGCCTTGCATTGGCGCAGGCGGTTACGGGAGGGATGTTCGGTTCTGTGACGGACTCGACCGGAGCGGCCATCCCTCAGGTAGAGATCAACCTCGTCAGCACGACGACAGGCGCTCAACGCGCTGTTCCGGTAGGCCGTTCCGGGGAGTTTGTGCTTGACGGTCTCGATCCCGGCGAATACTCCATCATCGTGAAAGCGGCTGGATTCAAGACATTGGAGAAGAAGGGCATCCGGCTGAGTCCTTCGGAACGGCTTGCGGTCGGAGTCCTCAGTCTTGAAGTGGGAGGCATTGACCAGCACATAACGATTACCGCCGAGGGAGCAACGGTTCAGACGGCCAGCGCCGAACGGTCGTCCTCAATCACCGCCGCACAAACTGAGGAACTGCCCGTTTACGGCCGCACGGTGACGTCTCTGGTAGCCATTTCGCCAGGCGTGGTGGACCCGGTGGGGGCAAGTACCCGAACGCTTGCGGGCACGAATGCAACCGATTTTGACATTGCCGGCAACCGCACCACCGCCAATAACTTCAGCGTGGATGGCGTCACGATGACGGCGGTTGGCGGCGCGGCCAATGGAACCTTCATGCCAAGCATGGAGGCGATCTCAGAGGTCAAGGTTCTGATCAGCAACTACCAAGCTGAATTTGGCCGGCTATCCGGCAGCGACGTCCAAATGGTAACCAAATCCGGCTCGCGCGAGTTCCACGGCATGGGCATGTACTACGGACGTAATGAGGACTTGAACGCCAATAACTTCTTCAGCAATGCGCAGGGAATCGCGCGGCCAGTCAACCGGTTCAACGCGGTCACCTACAACATCGGCGGCCCGGTGTGGCTGCCCGGCAAACTGTCGGGGCTCCGGAACAAAGTATTTTTTTTCTGGAATCAGGAGTTCCTGCCGCAACACGTTACTGGGGCGTTGCAGTATTCTACGGTGCCGACGGCGCTTCAACTGGCCGGAAATTTCTCGCAGACGCTGTCCGGAGGGAAGCTCGTCGTGGTGACTGATCCAAACACAGGAGCGCCATTTCCGGGAAATATCATACCGTCCAGCAGGATCGACAACAACGGTCTAGCGCTGCTCAAAGTGTTTCCGCAGGCAAACTCATCGAGTTCCACCACCTACAACTTTGTCACCCAGGCCCTAACCCAGAACCCAATCAAGCTAGCCACCCTGAAGCTCGATTACCACGCCACGAACGCCGATATTTTCTCCGTCACGTTGACGGGGGATTGGGGGACAGCAACCGGTCCGTCAAACGGCGCCGGCGTCACGGGCATCACGGCCAACTTCCCGCTGGTGGGAAGCATGATCACGAAAACCGATGGGCGGATGGCGGCGGGACACTATACCCATGTCTTTAGTCCGACTAATATCAATGAATTCATTTTTGGGTACGCGCAGGACTACGGGCCAACCGATTCATTCCAACCAAACGCGCTGGCAGGCATTCAGCGCAGCGCCATCGGCTTTACAGCGGGACAGTTGAACCCAGCCAGCAACTCGCTGGGCGTGATTCCCAGCATGACGTTTACCGGTGTTACCGACCCGCCCAATATTTCGTTCGATGGCCGCTTCCCCTACGATTTGACACGGTACGTTACCGACGTAGGAGACAATTTCACTCACATCACCGGGAACCATACGTTGAAAGCCGGATTCATGTTTGAACACATGCGGCAATACGACGGAAACTGGGCAACCAATTTCAACGGGTCATTCGACTTCAGCACGAATGCAAATAATCCCCTCAACACCGGGCAGCCCTTCTCGAACGCGCTGCTCGGCGTGTTTAACTCCTACACCGAAGCGACCGCGCATCCAATTTCTCTGATTTATTCGAAGGGCACCGATGCCTTCATCGAGGACACCTGGCGGGTCACGAAAAAGCTGACATTGGATTACGGTCTTCGCATCAGTTGGTACGAACCGTTCTACAACTATGCGAATCAAATGGCTGGATTCGTGCCGTCTCTGTACAACCCGAGCCAAGCCGTGCAACTGATCCGCCCCGCACTGATCGGCGGCAAGAGTGTTGGGGTGAATCCTGTCACCGGCCAGACCTATCCATCGGCCCTGGTGGGATTCATCGCACCTGGAACAGGAAACCTTACGAATGGAATGATTGTGGCCGCCAATACTCCTAGCTATCCGCGCGGACTGATCAACAACATGGGCCCGCTGGTAGCACCGCGGTTCGGCTTTGCGTACGATCCGTTCGGCGACGGCAAGACCGCAATCCGGGGCGGTTTCGGAGTCTTCTACAACCGGCCACTCGGCACATCGGTCTTCGAGGCTTCCGAGTACTCATACCCGATTGTTCAGACACCGGTCGTGGACTTCGCCACGCTCTCGACATTTCAATCGGCCCAGGGATTCATTTCGCCGCCCTCGGTCATGGCCTGGCAAAAGAACATGAAGGCGTCGACGGTAATGAACATGAGCTTGACCGTGCAACGCAACATCGGATGGGGTACGGTGCTGGATGTGGGTTATGTCGGCTCTCTCGCCAGACACCTTTCATGGGCGGAAAATTTAGAACCCGTGCCGCTGGGGGCGCAATTCCTTCCCTCCAATGCCAACCCCGCAAGCCCGAGCACGCCTCTTCCCAACGCGTTTCTGGTGCCGATACAGGGTTATAGCGCCATCACCTACGAGGCTAACGACGCCACATCAAACTATCATTCATTGCAGGTGACCGCAAACCGCCGCTTCGCCCATGGCGTTCAGTTCGGTTTGGCGTACACGTGGTCCAAAGCGATGGATTGGACCGATACCGACTTCGGCGCCGTCAACAACGCGGTGCCCTCGTCGCTGTTCCGGGCTTGGAACTACGGTCTCGCGGGCTTCGACCGCACGCATGTGGCCAAGGTCAACTGGATGTGGGATATCCCGAAGTGGAAGTCCGCCAGCGCACCTCTACGCGCCGTAGTGAATAACTGGCAGCTTTTCGGTATCGGCACCTTCCAAAGCGGAGCGCCCCTGGGAGTTAGTTTCACCCAAACTACCGCGACTAACTTCACAGGCTCGCCGAGTGTCTCGGCCAGGATCAATGTCAATGGCAACCCCTATGATGTTGGTAGCGGGTACGGACCTCTGCAAGCCATCAATCCCACGGTTTTTTCGCTTCCGGCTGTTGGTACGGTGGGAAATCCATCGAAGTATCTGGTTCGGGGCCCGGGCTTGGATAACTGGGACATTTCCATTGTCAAAAACATACCGCTACGGGAGAAATTGCGCATGCAACTCCGCGTTGAAATGTATAATGCCCTCAATCACACGCAGTTCAGTAGCCTCAATACGACGGCGCAATTCAACACTGCCGGCGCGCAGACAAATACACAGTTCGGTCAATACACGGCTGCGCAGAATCCACGCATCCTGCAGTGGGCCGTGCGCGTAGAGTTTTAAGTAACAGCAACTGCGGATCGCTTGACTGGACTCGCGGTCGGTCGACGAGCGACGATTCTGCGTCTCGGCCCGGCTATTGAGTCGGCGACCGATACGAACAACAACCGCCCCATCTCTTGGGTAATGAGCATCCCGCATACTGCATAGGCAACGTGCGGAGGACGAGCGGCGAACTCGGTGGTTAAGCGTAAATATCGGTAGCCGTTTTCCGGGGAAATTCGCCGACACCGGGGACTTCGGACCACCGGAAGCGACTATGCAACGAACGGTGCTGATCGTTGGTCGTCAACTCTTTAAGTCTCCGTTAGCGCCCCGTCCAAACGGGAGCTAGCCACGCAATCGGTTTTGCCGGGTCAGCGCCCGGCGCATCCCCGCCGCCCGCGTTCCAAACCCTCACAAAGAAGTACTTGCTCCCATCGTCGTGAATCGTAGGACTCCATACAACCGAATATCCAGGCTCCGGAACATCATAAGTCTCGACCACCACGCCGCCGTCTTTGACAATATCGATCTTCGTAATCTTGTCCTTAGGATTCGCTGTGTCGGGGTCCCTGATATCGATGGCGAAACGAAAATCCTTCGACTCCGGCAGCGTCGAGCCCATAATCTGGCCATTCACTCTATAGCGGCACTGTATATCGTTATCCAGAGACGCATAGGTTCGGCGATGCTTCATCGCGTCTAGAATAGCGGCCCGCGTTTTGGATGTGGCAAGCACGAAGGTTCTCGACGTTTGTACCTGGATGCCGTTGAGGCCATGATTGTCGTTGCCCGCTACCGGCGAAACTTTCCAGCCTTTGTCGAGCGCGGCGAGAAATCCTTCGTAGTGAATCTTGTTGTTGGCGTTGATCACTTCCAACAGGGTGAGCACATCGGTAGCGCCCGCTGTTCGCCCGGCGAAGCCTGCGTATTGATGCGCATCGGGGTGGTTGAAGCTGGCTACTACCGGGCCGGGCCCCGAAGGCTTAGCCGTTGGCAACCACTTGTAAAACACATCCAGATCGACCCCCGGGAGCAGTGCGTTCATCATGCCGTCGGAATTGATCACGTTAATGTGCCCCGTTCCCCCCGGACCGTCATTCTCCGAAAACTCAAAGCCCGGAATCGCAACGAAGTTCGCGTCCGTCGCATCAACCGCCGCTTTCTTCGTCGCCATCCACGCCGGGTTTGTTGCAGATATCGGACTGAACACGGTTTCCTGCGAATGGTCCGTAGTTACGTAGAAATCGAATCCTTTTGCCTTGGCCGCCAAGAAGTGCGCAATGGGCAGTCCTTGCGACTTTTCCCAATTTGGCTTTACCTGCATATCCGGTGACGGCAGTTGAAATGAATTGATCACGTACATCGAGTAGCAACCGGTCTTGCTCTTCACGTAGCCGTCCGACCAGACCGAAAGCGAATCGCCTGGCGTTTTCGGTCCGTAGACCCGAATGCCCTGACAGTCTGTCTTTGTGAACTGGTCTCCGTGCGACCACGTATAACTCGTATGCGCATGCGTGCTGCCCGCATAGATCTGATACTTCACTTCCGAGCCATTCTGGGCCCCTAGCGGGATCAAAGAGGAAAATGAGATAGCCAGGGTTGCCAGACGGAGTGTGTGAACGTAATGCATAGCCGCGATTATATCCGCGTGGTGTCGCAACTTCGGGAAGCGGACCGTAAAGGCATTTCTTCCCGCTGCGTCCACAATTGCTTTACCGATCACGGGACCCGTACTAGCCGCCAGCGCCACCGAAGGCGGAGAACGGCGATATCTAGCAATGAACGCTACTTCATCGAAATTCGCGGTACACCCGCATCATTGAGTTGCTTCTCAATCGCCGGAACGGTTGTTTTGAGCAGCGTCTCAAACTCCATCGAATGCTTGTCGAAGTCTTTATCCAAATCCTCAAGTTCTTCCCGTTGAGTCGTCGTCGGCAGAAAGGGAGAGCCGCTCACCAGCCCGAACAACTGCCCTGTGCTTCGATTGATGCGCGCCAGTTCAGTCTTTTGAGTGGCCGCCTGCTTAGCTGCGTCCGTGAGCGACTTCTTAATCGATTCAGGGGCGTCGATCTTCGCGAGCGCGCTCAATTGTAAGTCGAGTGTATCTGCCCGCGTGCTTTCCCTCTGCGTCTTCGCTTGTAGCTCGAGGACGGCCGTGATGATCGACCTTCTTTTGGCCCGGTCCTCACTTGTAATCGTAACCGTCGAGTCAGCCTCCACCAGCACCGGCGTCGAGAGTTCCTTGCCGGCCACGGTCAACTTTGCTACATATTCGGCGGGATCAACCAGCGCGCCCACGGTAGGACCGCCACGTCCGCCGCCAACCGCAGCCGCAGCCACCGCCGGTTCCGTTGCCGCTGGAGTTGCCTCCGCGCCGCCACGTCCTCCACGTCCGCTACCCCCGGCCCGTGCTGGTTGAACTGGAGCCTTCCCGCGCAAATCCCATTGCACCCGGTTGATCCCCTTCTCCTTCGTAGCCGTCAGCTCCCGGATCAACGTACCGCTGTTATCGAAAATCGCCAGCTTCACGTCCCCCTGCGAAGCGGATTTCAGATAGTAGCTGATCATCGTCCCTGGTGCTGGGTTCTCCCCGATAAAGCGCTTCTCCGCGAGAAATTCGTCGTTGGTGAAAACCCGATAATCCTCAGCGACCGCCGACTTCACCGTGAATAGGTGGGCATCGCTCGCGAGGACCTTTTCCGTCAATTCCTGCAGCGGCGAAATATCCATCACATAGAAACTCCGTCCGTGCGTCGCCGCTATCAGGTCGCCATCGCGAGGATGCACAATCAGATCGGCAATCGGAACCGTAGGAATCTTGTTGGACAATTTCATCCAGTGCGAACCGGCGTCGATCGATGCGTACGCCGCCGATTCCGTCCCCGCAAACAATAGATTCGGATTCTTTGGATCCTCTCGGACGGTCCGGACCGGCGTCTTCTCAGGCAGACCGCCCGCGAGCGTCTTCCAAGTCTCCCCATAATCGGTTGAGCGGAATAAATACGCCGTCAGATCGTCATTCCGATGACCGTCGAACGCAAGATAAACCGTCTTTGCGTCATACCTCGACGCGACCAGCCGGCTGACCCAACGTTTTCCCGGCATCCCGGCCACGTTCGATGTGATGTTCTTCCAGTTCGTGCCGTCCCGCGTCGCCCAAACATTGCCATCGTCGGTTCCCGCATAGAGAACATTCGCCTCAAGCGGCGATTCCCCGATCATCGTGATCGTCCCCTGCTTATCCGTCGTCAATTCCGGACTGATCGCCGTCCACGAATCTCCACGATTGGTCGACTTGAAAACAAAATTCCCGCCCATGTACAGAGTCTTCGGATCGTGCGACGAAATCACAACGGGAGTTTGCCAGTTGAACCGGTAGGCCTTTTGCCCGGTGCGTGCGCGAGGCTTGATCGACGTGTTGCGTCCGCTCTTCAGGTCGTGCCGGACCAATCCCCCGTTCTGCGATTCCGCGTAAATCGTGTTGTAGTCCGTTGGGTCGACGCGGACCTCGAATCCGTCGCCCGTCTGAACCTTGAACCAATCCGCATACTTGACGCCGACCTGATTATGCGTCGCGCTCGGGCCAGCCCACGAACAATAATCCTGCGATCCGCCATAAATGAAATACGGCTTGCGCATATCCACGTCTACCGAATACATCTGGCTCAGGGCCATCTGATTCTGGAAATCCCACGACTTGCCGCCGTCCCAAGTTATGTAAACTCCGCCATCGTTGCCGTCAATTTGGTGCCGCGGATTCTTTGGGTCGATCCACAAGGCATGATGATCCACGTGAATATTCTCAGTGACGTTGCGGAACGTGATGCCGGCATCGTCGGACTCTGAGTTGCTCGCACCCAGCACGTATAAGTGATTTTCATTCTCCGGATCCACGCGCACCTGGCTGTAATAGAAGGGCCGGTTATTCACCGGATTCACCCACTTCCAGGTCTCGCCGCGATCGTCGGAGCGGAATACTCCCCCGTCGCGCATGGTCTTAGGTGCGGTCGAAGGAGCGGGGAGCGGCGGAGCATCTCCCTCGCCGCCCTCGGTCGCGGGAGCCGTCGTCTCGGTTTGAACAACCGCGTAAATCACCGCTGGGTTGCTGGCCGCGATCCCCAGACCGATACGCCCCAGCGGCCCAGGCGGCAGACCTTGCATCAGTTTCTTCCAGTTGCGGCCCCCGTCGGAAGTCTTATAGATCGCGCTGCCGGGTCCCCATTGTTTGGCCGGATTGCCGCCCGCGAACCCATCCCGCCGAACCTCGTAAGCTGCCGCGTACAAGGTATTGCTGTCGCCTGGATCCATTGCCAGATCAACCGCGCCAGTGTCCTGATTCACGAATAGGCTCGTGGTCCACGTCAGCCCGCCGTCCATCGTTTTGAACACACCGCGTTCCTTGTTTGGACCCCACACATGCCCGAGCGCCGCCACGTAAACCACATCGGGATTTCGCGGATCGATGCGAATCCGTCCAATGTGCTGCGAATCCTTGAGGCCGACGTTTGTCCAACTCTTGCCACCATCGGTCGATTTATAAACGCCGTCGCCCCAGGACACGCTATTGCGTGGATTCGGCTCGCCCGTGCCCGCCCAAATCGTATCGGGATTCCCGGGGTCCACCGCGATCGCACCTATCGCCGCGACGCTCTGGTGCTCGAAGATGGGTTCCCATGTCGTGCCTTCGCTGCTGCTTTTCCAGACGCCTCCAGTAGCAGTGGCAATGTAGATGCGCTGAGGAGCGTCGCCTGCGACAGCGATATCAACCGTCCGCCCGCCTGCGCCAGCCGGCCCAACCGACCGCCACGCAAAGTGCTTCAACAGATCTGTGTCCAATTGCTGCGATCGCAATGAGGAAACAACGGCAACGACCAGCAACGCCGTGAACCATTTAAGTTCACTAGAAAAACGTCTCATGTTGAGAATGAATTGTATACGATCAGCGAACCGACCCGGTCTGGACGGTTCCCGTGGCGACTTCTCTGATGAGGAACTCGATTGCTTCATCGGCGGATTCTCGCGTTCCGCTCACTCCTTTTGGGCTCACCTGTCCCCGTGTGAAGCTACCGATATTGCTAGTTAACGGCCGAGTCTCATACCGACAGTTCTAGGTTCTGGGGGAATAGTCCTGTCACGCCGTTCTCGCCATTCAGCCTAGCAGTCATGCTCTTGTCCGGGTAAAGTGTCATCACCACGAAGTGGGTCATACTCATAGTAGCGGTCCCAATAGTTTGAAGTAGAATCGTTGATGTTTTTCGCGAGGCTCGTATGCTACCGTTGGTGCGCAATCATGAGGTCTTCTTCTCTGTGAGAAACCGTAACGGGTGGATTTTGAGGACCGCAACTGCTTGTATGTTGGCGGGCGGCTGCACAATCCTGGTGGCGGCCCAGCAACCAACGGTAAAGACTGCGCAGGGCGAAGCTGCCGGTAAGTGGATACTACAGGGTACGCAGAAGGCGTTCCTTGGTCTCCCTTACGCCGCTCCTCCAACGAGTGAACTGCGTTGGAAGGCACCACAGCCTGCATCGCCATGGAAGGGTGTGCGGGACGCAACCAGGTTCGGCGCTCGCTGTGAACAATGGCACGTGTGGAACGACTACATTTTTCTAGACGAAGGGCCCAGCGAGGATTGTCTTTACCTCAATGTGTACACACCGGCTTCGGCCACGGCGGCCAACAAGCTTCCCGTAATGGTGTGGATTCACGGAGGGGGGTTTATAGCTGGCGCTGGCTCGGAGCCGCGTTATACAAACTCGGCGCTTGTCCCCAAGGGCGTCATCCTCGTCACCTTGAACTACAGGCTCGGCCTCTTCGGGCTTTTTGGCCAGCGAGGACCTTGCGAGGGAGAAGGGTGGACACGCGGGGAACTACGGCCTCATGGATATGACTGCGGCATTGCGATGGGTAAAGGCGAACATCAGATCGTTCGGTGGGGATGCCGGCAACGTAACCATCTTCGGGGAAAGCGCGGGATCATTCGCAGTCAATGCTTTGACGACGGCTCCCGACGCACGAGGGCTCTTTCATAAGTTCATTGGCGAGAGCGGTGCGCTCTTCGGAGGCGCGATTCCCATGTCATCCGCGGCGGAGCGCGCGAGACGCGATCAGGCTTGGGTGGAAGCGCTTGGGGTCAAGAGCTTGGCCGAGTTGCGAAACATGTCTGCTGAGAAGCTTCTTGAGGCAGCGCAGAAGAAGGCGGGAGCCGGATCTTCTTCGGTAGTGGATGGACAGTTCCTCGTAGAGCCAGTTCCCGACGCTTACGCACTAGGACGACAGGCCCATGTGCCTTCCATGATCGGCTGGAATAGGGATGAACGGACCGGGACACTGTCAAAAGACATGACCGCGGTAAAGTGGGGGGCCTACGCGAAGGAGCATTACGGAGACAAGGCCGACGAGTTTCTCTCGGCGTTTCCTGCACGCGATGATGAGCAGGCTGTTCGCTCGGCGGACGACTTCACGACCAACGCCTTCATCGCCCTGGGCGGTTGGAAGTGGGCCGAGGCGCAGTCGAAGACAGGTCGGTCGCCGGTCTATCGCTACCGTTTCGATCGTCCTGCGCCGCCGGAGGAGAATCATCCTCAAGGCAAATATGCGTTCCACTCCGACGAACTCGAATATGTCTTCGGAACTCTGGACGCACGGCACGGAGCCGTGTGGCATCCTGAGGACCGAGCATTGAGCGAGCAGATGGTGAACTATTGGA
>Ga0302325_10012554_pt1 | contig 18157 bp, 15 predicted proteins | sample Palsa_T0_2_FD_201948 | JGI IMG/M metagenome (GOLD analysis project Ga0302325, IMG submission 201948) | Peat permafrost microbial communities from Stordalen Mire near Abisko, Sweden - Palsa_T0_2 | ecosystem: Environmental > Terrestrial > Soil > Palsa > Peat permafrost | place: Sweden: Abisko...
GGCGATCTCAACGCACTGCCCGTTGTGACTGCTGGATTGCGCCTTGAGCCAAGCGAGACCTGTACGCTCCTCGTCGCTCAGACTTATCTTCCCAGTCCTTTCCGCGTCCATTCTCTTTCTAGTCCTCTCTGCCCCCTATGTTGCTGATAGAGGGAAAGGATGCTGGGCCGCGATGTTCGATCTTCGCGGCCCAGCCGATGATTCTGCTATTTGAGATTATTGCGAGGATTCTAGCTGTCCTCGTAGGTTGCCGCGATCCTCGTGACCATAGCAACCGAACCTTCTGGGTCCAGCGCGATGGATTGCAGCCGGGAGAATATTCGCCTATATCTCTCCAGTTCATTATCGGTTTCCAGGTAGATGTTTCCTGCAGCTCCTTCGACATAGACCACGTCGTTCACCATAGGCTCAGCAATTTCGAGAATCACGAAGTTGCTATCCAGCCCCGGATGCGCCCCGACTTCGAACGGAATGACCTGGAAGGTGACGTTAGGCAGACTGGCGGCTTCTATGATCCGGGCCAGCTGAGCTCGCATGATGGCATGTCCGCCGATGGCGCGGCGCAGGGCTCCCTCATCTACGACGCAGTGCAACAGCGGTGCGTCCTCCCGTGCCAGCAGGGCCTGCCGCCTGATTCTGGCCTTGATACGACCTTCTAGGGTGGGAGGGTCAAGAGGAGGGTCGCCGGATTCGAAGATCGCGCGGGCGTAGCCTTCGACCTGAAGCAGCCCTGGCACGATGTCCGGGTTGTAATCGCTGATGGAAGTAGCCTCGGCCTCCAGGCCGACGTAGGTCGCATAGGGGAGATCGAGCTGCTGCCACCAGGCGCGTTGCTTACCTTCCCTGGCCAGGGCCATCAGTCGCTCGCGTTCGGCGCCATCGGTTATCCCGTAAACGATGCACAGATCACGGATGTCCCTTGGGCTGGCGCCCACCCGTCCCGTCTCTAGCCGGCTGAGCTTGGTAGCAGAGAACATCGCGCGCTCCGCGACATCGTCGATGCTCAGCCCTCGCTCGGTACGCAGCTGGCGGAGCAAGAACCCCAGCTCTCGTCTCCGAAGTGTCGGGTTGGTCTCACTCGGCACTTCGGCCCCAAAACTGGACTTGTGACGTGCCGCACCCCAGATGAGACACCGCGTTGCGCATAGGCGGATAGCGACTGAAAAACGCACTTGCGAAACGCGATTTCATGGCTCACTATCAGAGCATGAAGTAAGGCCTGACGCAAGCAGGAATTATGCAAGCAGCACTGCAACTTTCAGCCGGTCCTTTCAGTCAGGCGGACGCCATGCCTGAAGGGACTGTCCCTGAAAACCTCGAGAGCCGTCACGGCCACCATCAGCAGCCGATCGCTAACTGGCATCGCTCCGGCCGAGCCAGTCCTCAGCCTGCACGGACAATCTCAACGCCGGAGCACAAGGCTGGGCCGATGCGACAACACCGGCCCAGCCTTCTCATACCCACCCTGCAGCCTGTCCGGACCATAGGGATGTGGCAGATATGCCTAACCGTACCACCCGCGCCAACCTGAGCAACCCCCCGGACCTGGAACTTACCCGGGTAAGGTCCAGTCCCACAGCGAATGGCTTGCCTCATTACCGCACCATCGTCGCACTGGATATCGAGTGTTCTACCAGCCGCCCTGATCCGGTCAAGGCCGAGCTTCGGAACAAAACCTACGAATTGTTTGACGCGGCGCTGTGCTCGGCGGGAATCCAGGGGGACCATCGCGACCGGTTCATTGACCGCGGTGACGGCGTCCTAGCGCTCATCCACCCGGTAGACCAAGCGCCTAAAGCGCTGGTGCTGAACCACGCCATCCCCTCTCTCAACCGGCTCCTAACGGAATACAACGCCAGCCTCCCACCCCTGAGCCGACCGCAACGGCAACTGCGGGTCCGCGTCGTCATTCACGCGGGAGAAGTCCACTACGACACCAACGGATGCTTCGGCGAAGCGCTCGATGTCGCGTTCCGCTTGCTTGATGCCTCCCGAGTAAAGAAGACACTACGGGAGGTAGCCGATCCGCTCGTCCTCGTTATATCGGGAGACCTCTACAGTTCCGTCGTGCGTCATGGCTACGACGGTATCGATCAGCAGACCTTCCATCCGCTCGTGCGCGTACAAATCGCTGGCAAGCGCTACCGAGGCTGGATCCACATCCCCGAACAAACCACCCAGTACCTGGTGACTCAAATGGCCGCCTACCGCCGACCTAGCTGAGTAAGATATTCACCTTGGCTACCGCACAGTAACGGGCCATAAGATCCTGAACACACACGCCGCTTCGGCGCCGCACAGAACGCCCGGATCTGAAGGGCGACAATCCTGACCGGAATCGAACTCGAAAAGCGCATAACGGCGGGTACGCATGCGGGTTCGCCCCGCCGACCCGACCACGCACCGTGATCGGAATCAGCCCTCTGAATCCCAGACGCCACGAGAGGGCCGCGATGCCCTGCCTCACAGCCTGCAGACTGGGCTCGCGTCCTCGTAGCGGCTGCGGCGTTCACGCCCACCCCGCATTCAACGCCACCCGTTACCGGTCGGGTTGGGGCTGAAGCTTAGCGACTTCATCGCGGGCGGCGTCGGCGTCGGCCTGCCGGCCAGCCGCTTCCAAGACTTCGGCGAGGTTGGTCAGCGATCGGGCAAGGTCGAGGCGGTAGCGGTCGGGGCTGGCGGCGGCCAGTTCCCGGTGAATGGTGACCGTTTCTTCGATGACCGGCAGGGCCTCCGCCGGGCGGCCCAGCTCATAGAGTGTGGCGCCGAGGTTGGTCAGCGACTGGGCGAGGTCGAAGCGGTAGCGGTCGGGGCTGGCGTCAGCCAGTTCCCGGTGCATGGTGACGGTTTCCTCGGTGACCGGCAGGGCCTCGGCGGGACGGCCCAGCTCGGAGAACCGCACGCTGAGGTTGTTCAGGGCTGCGGCGAGGTCGGGGCGGTAACGGTCCGGGCTGGCAGCGGCCAGCTCCCTGTATACGGTGACGGTTTCCTCCGTGACCGGCAGGGCCTCCGCCGGGCGGCCCAGCTCGGAGAGCGTGACGCTGAGGTTGTTCAGGGCTGCGGCGAGGTCGGGGCGGTAACGATCCGGGCTCGCGGCGGCCAGCTCCCTGTACACGGTGACGGTTTCCTCCGTGACCGGCAGGGCCTCCGCAGGGCGCCCCAGCTCGGAGAGCGAGATGCCTAGGTTACTCAGCGACGTGGCGAGGTCGGGGCGGTAACGGTCCGGGCTGGCAGCGGCCAGCTCCCGGCGGATAGCAACCGCTTCCTGGGCGGCGGTCAGCGCCTTGACCAGGCGGCCCAGTTCGGAGAACCGGACGCTGAGGTTGTTCAGGGTGGCGGCGAGGTCGGGGCGGTAGCGGTCCGGGTCGGCGACGGCAAGTTCCCGGCGGATCGCCGCCGCCTCCTCGGCGGCCGGCAGGGCCTCGGCGGGCCGGCCCAGCTGGGAGAACGCGGCGCTGAGGTTGTTCAGGGTGGCGGCGAGGTCCGTGCGATAGCGCTTCGGGTTCGCGGCGGCCAGCTCCCGGTACACGGTGACAGCCTCCTGTTCGGCGTTCAGCGCGTCACCGGGACGGGCCAGTTCGGAGAGACGGAGACCAAGATTTGATAGCCAGTATGCGCGGACTGCCGGCTCGGTACCGGCAGGCAGGCGGCTGGTGATCCGCTGGCCGAGAGTCACGGCAGCCGGGGCTAGGGTGACGGTCGGGTAGGGGATGGCGTTGAAAATTGCAATCAGCGTTTCTGCGGGCGCCTGCATGTCGCCGATGAGATCAGCCACAGTGGGCAGCGTCTGGCTGAGCAGTTCTTCAGCTTCCACGTAGTCAGATGAAGCGCGGGCCAGCAGGGTCACCGCTCGCAGTGCTTGCCTGGCGTCAAGGTTGGTCAGGCATGCCTGGGAGAATTCTGGTGAGGCGTCCAGTTCCCGCAGGACATGCAATTCCGCGAGGCGGTCGGGCTGCAGCGAACCGATCCAGTCGGCCTGTCCGGGATCGGGCGGGTAGAGAGCGCGGAGCCATTCAGCGATCTTGACTGACGGCGACATTCCGGGCGCTCGGCCGGGCAGGAGGCGGGCCTCGTCTGGGGTGGCACCGCCGAGCAGGCATGCCGCCGCCACGATCTGCCGCAGCACTCGCGTAGTTGTCCCGTCCTGGCCATCTGGCAATCCATGGGCCCGCGCGCTGTCGTACCAGAAATGCTGCTCATGGCGGAGCAGCTCACCAAGCACTGTGCGGATGTCGACTCGTACCGTTCCTGTGGCCGCATCGCCCAGGACGGCGACGAGCGCTGCCGCGTGCAGGTCCAGCACTCGCCGCTGGCCGGTGCCGCTGTCGCCGTAGATCTCGACTGTCCTCTCCGGAAGTCTGAGTTCCCTGGCGAACGACCGGACTGCAAGCTCGATGATCTCGGCATCGGACACATCAGCCGCGACAACTGGCGATAGCGAAAGCTGCTGCTCATTGGCGGACTGGACCAGATCCCAGACTGCGGGTTCGCCGACACCGAGCTGATCCCACCAGTCCCCGGCGGAGCGAGCCAGCAGCAGCACACGCACGCCCTCGCCCTGGTCGCTGGCCAGTGCGGCCAGCATCTGCTTCAGCCCGACACGGGTCTCGGCGTAGTCGACGACCAGCAGGGCGCGGCTGCCTGTCACCGCCCGTAGGAGGCCGATGGCGGCGGCTTCATGACCGTCGGCGATCCGCTCGGACTTCCAGCCGAGCTTCTTCACGCGCTCGGCAAGCTCAACGGCCAGCCGGGTTTTCCCGACCCCTCCCGGGCCAGTCACGAGCCTTAGCCGCCCGGCTTCGTCGTCCTCGTGCCAGGCCATCAGGGACGCCAGCTCGTCGTCACGACCCACGAAGCCGACCAGTTCGCGGCGGGGATCCAGCAACCGAGCCCAGCTACTGGGCACGGTCTTCTCCAAGGCGCCCCGCAAGTCCTCATGCTTAGCGTCCTTGGCGCGGACCGCATCATAGACCGAAGGGGCGAAAGCCCCCGCCACTGCACCGATGGCGACGCCGGCAATGGCCCAAGGGCCGCCGACCAGGACATAGGCGATCACGGCACCCGCGGCGGCCAGACCGGCGCCCCACGCAAGGGCCCGCACCTGAGATCCTCGGGTCATATGCTCATCTTGGCGTACCAACTTGGCGGCAACGGCTGATAAGACGCCGCGGCCACCCAGGAGCCAAGGTCCTTGCCCCGGCCATCTCCATGTGGCGCCGTGCCTCTGCCTAGTCGAAACGGCGGGCTAGCCGAAGCTGTGGAGCACCAGCTGGACACAGCCGGAACCCGGGACTGTGCTGGCCACAGCCCTGGTCAGCGACGGATGACTCGGGCAGGAGGATAGGCCTGGAAAACCGCTGCCTCGCCCTAGCGGCCGAAATGCCCGTGCTCCATAACATTCGTTCTAGGCGGCCGCCAGTCCCTCAAATACCCGACCTTAAGATCGCACCGATCGGCGGTTATCTGAAGTCGTCTTTAGATAATGCCTGGTGGGCGGGCGTTTCTGCGGCGTAGACATGTCTTCGCCGCGGCCGTGGGGGTGGTGGCCGGGGTCATTGCGGCTCGGCTGGGGTGTGCTCGTCGTGCTGGGTCCGCTGGAGGCCGAGATGGCGGGCGATCTGGTCGCGGAGGGAGCGGTTCTCGGCTCGCAGGCGGGTGTTCTCGGCGCGGGCGGCGTCGAGCCGCTGGCGGAGCGAGTCGGCGGTTGCGCGGTGCGCGGTCGCCCGGCGGGCGGCTGGTGGCTTGAGTGCCTGCTGGCGGCTGATGAGGTCGCGGATCTGCTCTTGGCGGTAGAGCCATCCCCGGGAGACGCCGGCTGTTTGCGCGACCGTGCTGAAGTTCACCGGCTGTCCGTGGCGTTGCAGCTCCTGGATGGCGTGACGTGCGGCCAGCAGTGCCGCCTGGTGGCGCCGGTCGTTGGCCTGGGCGAGGTAGGCGGAGTTGTCAGCGCGGGTCATCGCCGGGGCCGTCGCTCTTGAGCGCTTCCAGGGCGGGGATGATCTGGTCCAGGCTGGCCTGGACGCGGCGCAGGTTCTCGGCCAGGCGCTGCTGGCCGTTGGCGTCGGCTTGGGTGATGAGGCGGTGGTTGGTGGCGGCCTGGCGCCGGTGGATCTGCAGGAACACGGGGGTGGTCTGGAAGTCCGGGCAGGTCAGGCAGGCGTTGGGGTGCGGGCAGTCCTGCTGGGCCGGGCGGGCGCAGTAGCCGTTGGGCAGGCTGTCGCGGACCCGGTTGAGGTTGTGCTTGACCCACTCCGCCGACGCGGTCGGGGCGTCGGGGTCATAGCCGATCCGCTGCCCGGTGATGTTGACCCGCTGGGCCTGGTAGCGGTCGAACGCCTCCCGGATGGTGGTGTCGTGGATCTTGGCGTAGTGGCTGGTCATGTGGGGGCTGGCGTGGCCGAGGAGCTTTTGCACGACGTGCTGGGGGACGCCGGAGTTGATCAGGCGTGTCCCGAGTGTGTGACGGAACTGGTGACCGGTCACGGTGACCGGCTGCCCGGCTTCGTCGTGCAGGCCGATGACGCGCTGCCAGTGCCTGAGCTGCTGGCTGAAGGCGCTGTGCGAGTACGGCTTGGAGCCGTCCTGGTTGCCGGCGGTGCCGGGGAACAGCCAGGGGCTTCCGGCCGGCCAGCGCTCGCGCACGTGGTCCTGCTGCGCGGCGATGGCCGCCGCGGCCTTGGCGCTGAGCGGGATCAGCTGCTCGGCCCGGACCTTGACGGCCTCGAACCGCAGGCAGGGCCAGCCGCTGCTGTCGGTGAGCACCGGGTTGAACGGGAGGGTGCACGCGTCCCCGCCGCGCAGCCCGGTCTCGATCATGACGACGATGAGGTGCCGCGTCGTGATGTGCGGGATCTTCGCGATGGCCTCATCGGATTCCAGCTGGGCCATCACGTACTCGGGGATGAACCGGGCGATCTCGTCGTGGTGGAAGGGGAGTTCCTCGACGTAGATGGTCGCGCTGGCGGCCAGGCCCGGGAGCCAGCCGTGGCGGTGGCAGGCCTCGAAGAACACCCGGATCATCGACAGTGACAGCGCCCGGGTGCCGGCTGAGTATCCCTGGGTGAGCAGCCAGGACAGGTAGTCCTCCAGGACCGGCCGGGTGATCGCGCCCGGGCGGTCCGCCTCCGGATGACAGGCGGCGAGGAACCCGGAGAACCGGGTGAGCGCCAGTGCCCCCGCGCCGATGGTGGTGAATGCGCACCCGGTGGCCAGGCGGAGCCGGGACCAGCGCTTGACCGGGTCGCGCAGCCACGGCTGGCTGATCCCGTCGAAGCGCGCCGTGGCGCGCCCGCGCCGGGCGGGGATGCCCAGGCGCCTGGCCTCCCAGTGGTCCGAGGCCCATTCTCCGTCCAGAGCCGCCGCCTCCCCGGCGACGACTTCGAGCCGTGGCCTGCCCGCGCGGGCCGGCGCCGGGCTGTTCACCGGGCCTCCTCCTCGTGCCACACTCCTGCCCTGGTCAGCGCCTCGCGGATGTCGGCTGCGCCGAGATGGACATAGACCTGGCTCGTCGTCGTCGACGAGCGGTGGGTGAGCAGGCGGGCGACCACCTCGATCGGCACGCCACGGCGGACCATGTCGGTGGCGTGGCTGTGGCGCAGCACGTGGGCGGTGAAGCTGATCCCGGTGCGGGCGGCGATCCGGCCGATCAGCTGGTGCACCGCCGGGTAGGTCATCGCCGCGCCGACCCGGCCGCCGAACAGGTTCACGAACACGTAGTCCGAGTCGATGCCGCCGTACTCGACGTGCATGTACTCCGAGTACAACCGCACCAGCGGCACCGAGACCGGCACCACCGCGGCCGAGCGCAGCTTCGCCCGTGCCCCGTTCGCGTTGCCGGCCCGGGGGACGATGTGCACCTCGCGCTTGCGCGAGACGAAGTCGGCATGCCGCAGCCCGAGCGCCTGCCCGACCCGCATCCCGGTCTCGGCCAGCAGCGACAGCAGGAAACGGTCCCGCAGGTGCTCACACGCCGCCAGGACCGCCACGATCTGCTCAGCCTCCAAGGTGCGCGGGGCACGCGGCGGAACGTGCAGCTTCACCGGCCGCACCGGGATGGGCCGGCCCTTGGTCACGTGGTGCAGGAACGGCTTATACGAGCCACGGCTGATCCGCCGCCACGAGACCAGCTCGGCAGAGATCTGCAGGCCGGTCCGCGCATGGTGGTCATAGAAGCCGAACACCCCGGCCAGGTACCTGTTCACCGTGGACGGTTCCCGCGCCCCGGTCCCGCCCGCCAGCACGATCACGTTGCCCGCCGGGGCGCGCAGCCAGGCCACGAACCGGGCCACGTCCTCCACGCCCGCCTCGTCCCAGCCCACCGAGGCATGGCCGAGGAACTCGAACCACAGCTTCAAGCTGACCGCGTAAGCCCGCACCGTGTTGGGCGAGCGCTCGATCGCCGCCAGATAGGCCAGGTACCGCTCGGCCGGCTCCACCACCTCGCCGTCATCCCCGAGCAGCGTCCAGGACTCCCGGCCGCTGACCGGCATCACCACCCGCTGGACGAGCACGGCCCCTCCTCCCACCCGGCCGGCCTGGCCGGGCCCTCCTGCCTTGAATGTAAAGCTTTCAAGGCAGGAGGCGGCGGAGCCTCGCCGATGAGCGGGCAAAGATGCGATACCAACAACTCATGCCCCCAACGCCAGCCAGCACCGAACGCCGCCAGCGCCAGATCGCCGACGAGATCGCCGGGCTCGGCCTGTGCCTGCCCGGCAGCCTGGTCGAGCGCACCACCCGCTGCGGCTCTGCCCGGTGCCGGTGCCACACCGACCCCAGCTACCTGCACGGCCCGTACCCGACGTGGATCCGCAAGGCCGGAACCAGGACCATCACCCGCACGCTCAGCCCCGCCCAGCTCGAGCGGTACCGTCCCCTGTTCGACAACACCAAGCGCCTGCGCGAGCTGATCAGCGAACTCGAGACACTCTCAGCCGAAGCCGTCGAACACGCCGAAGGATGGGCAGCACCCTGAGACAACCGCGGCCCTCACAGCAGCTACAGCAACGACACCCCTATCGATAACGCGTCCTCGCCGAAGCCCAGGACCCCCGGCGGTTACAGCGAAGACACCAAGATTCGGACTTGAGATAACGGCGGGAGTGTGCGCGTTCTCCGTAGCTTTCGTGGTCACTCAGGGTGCTGTCGACCGCCGACCCCGATTCCTGTCGATCCGGCCTCAACTGCTCTGTGGGCACCAGACAGAAGCTCTGGACTCCACGGTCCTGCACTGCGCGACATGGTTTTCCGCAACAGGGCCAGTTCTAACTTTTCGTCTAACATCGTGTCAGGATCCGGAAGCACGAACTTCGTAGAAGACCTGGTGAGGCTACAGGCCGAGGCTGCGGGCGATGATTTCCTTTTGGATCTCGGTGGTGCCGCCGAAGATCGACTGCACGCGCCTGAACCCTGAGGGCTCACGATCGTGGCGGAGAGCAGCGGCCTGGTGTTCTGCCCGGTCAAGGCGGACTTCATCTGGTCAGCACGAGCCGCGGCGTTCGCCCGGGGCGATCTGGGAGGCGATCACACGCCATGGGATCGTCTCGCCGCGTCGCAACTCCCCGGTCCGCGGCGTGGCCCCGATAACCACGCCGAACCAGCGGCCGCTGATGTCCCAGCCGTCGATGCGGACGTCGACTCCGGTGAGCTCATTGCGGCACAGTTGCCACAGGTCTTCGTGATGCACGATGCCAGCGACGGCAGCAAGGTGGGGGCGTGCTCCGGCGAGCCGCCGCGCGGCAATCAGGACCTCAGCTGGCGTCAGGACGCTCACCACCACAGCATGGGCACGTGCGGCGCTCGATGACCACCGTGGCGGGCAGGCCGTCGTCCGCCAGGGTGGTAGCCCTCCAGCCAGCGGCCCCGTCGGCTTGCGGCCCGGGTTCCGGCGGCTGGTGCCGCCTCCGGCTCGCGAATCACGATCCCGACGCGGCGCTGAGCCGGTCAGACAGCCGGTGAAGGGAGCGCGTCCTCGCGGCCGATCTGGACCAGCTTGTGGCGTGCGGTCGCGACCGAGACGATCGCCACATGCGACGGAGCGACGTCGGCCCACCGCGCCACGGCGCGGATTTACCGCTGCGTTGGTCCGCCCCGCCGGCAGGCGGCTCGCGGACCCGCGGCTGAAGCGTCGAGCCGTCCCACTCCAGCCGCTCGGTAAGTGCCCTCGGGTGGACGCGCACGGCGAGCCGCGTCCACCCGCTCACGGTATACGGGCCGCGGATGCGCTGCCGCACCCGTTCCGGCGGGCCTGCTCCTGCGCAGTCAGCCTGCCACCACCTGGGTACTCATGATCTTGGCGTAGCCAAGATACGCCGCTCTACCGGGGCTCGTAACCGCCCCTTTCAAGATCTTTTAGTGGCCGGGATGATGTAGGGCGAAGATGACCGCTACTGCCCCCAAAGTCATGAGGCCTGCGGACAAGCATCTCATTGCATGATCGAGGAAGTCATATTTCCTGGCAGCGACGCGCGAAGTCGCCCAGATCTGCTTAATTATTTCTCTAGTCATGGCCTCTGGATCTGCGAGTATCGTCCGCAACTCATCTTCATATTCTTCAATCGCGGCCGGTGACCGGCGCGCAATGTGGTCAAAGTAAAGAATGCTTTCCGGTATCTTTCGGCGAAGGCGCCTGGGCCACAGTGTCCCACAAGAGAAGATAGCCGCCATTAAGACGAAGGCTCCCGAGGCAGCGGCGAAGGCCTGAAGAAGAGTATCACGGTCACCGGACCTGCTCGTGATTGCTATAAGCGCCGCGGAGGTTACCCCACATGCCGCAAGAATCGCACCGGCCTTCACGTCAGCGTGCTCTATTCTTGCATTTATCACATCGAAGATCTTCCAAGCGCGGCTTGGGATTTCGGAATCGCCCAGGTTGTGTCCCGCAAGGTCTGACTTACCTTGTCTAAAACGGCCGCGCCACATCGGTTGCTCCTAGTAATTGGGCCTGTTTACCCGAGGTCGCTAGTAACGAGAAAAGCATATAATGTGATCGAAGCGTCACTTCCAACTAGTAGCACATACTGGAACGACATGGTAACCTACCTAAGCTAGCAGGTAGCAGCGACCTGGTGAGAATGGAGAAACGCGAGAACCTGGGGTGGGCTGTGGCAGATCATGGCGAGCGGCACGCTGGGACGCCATCAAGTGGTCCTGGCTGGCTCGTGATACTACCGGACAGTTTTCTTGGCATGCTAACAGATAATCAGCGCAGCTCACTGCTCGGCCTCGGATCAAATACCATTTATCGTCCGGGCCAGATTATAATGCATGAAGGTAACCCAGGCAATGCAGTCGTAGTAATCTTGCGAGGTCTGGCGAGGGTGGCCATCCATTCTGAGGATGGGAAGGAGGTCCTTCTCGGGTTTCGCAGTAGCGGCGATCTGATCGGTGAGATGGCGGTTATGAGTAGCAGCACGCGGCTTAGATCCGCGACGGTAGCCGCCGTCACTGAACTGCGCGGTAATTTTATCGGGGCAGCTTCCTTTGTTGCTTATCTCGAGCGTTCTCCTCAAGTGGCCAGGCGAGTCTCAGACATAATCTCTGATAAATTGCGCGCGGCGAGCAGGCGGCGATTGGAGTACAACGCATATCCCGCCGAGGTCCGGCTGGCGTGCATTCTTGCTGAGGTCGCTTTAACATATGGCTACGCTGAGGGCGCAACCTGGCGGATCGGCCCGGAGATTACACAGGCGGATCTCGCCTCGCTAGGCTCGGTCTCGGTTCGTACCATCGAGAAGATCCTGCGCATTATGGAGGGCCAGGGCATGGTCGCGCGGCACCGCCGTGACTTGATCATCACCGACCTGGCTGCGCTGCAGGCTCGCTGCAGGTCTCTCAGCGTAACCCGTCCTGGGCGGGATTCCTTACCCTGCTGATACGGCAACCTGTGAGCTGGATGTGCATGTGTTGGCCGGTCCGCAGGGAGGTAGCACGGTGCAGCATCGTTCCCGATTTGCCCGTCGGCTGTGCGTTGCCCTCGACGCAAAGAGCTACGGGACCCTGGATAACGTTGCTCAGTACGACACTCAGGCTCTGCTACCCGAGGTACTTGACGAGGCCGCGGCCGCAGCGGGCCTGGATCGCAGCGCATGGTTGAAGCAGCCGCAGGGCGACGGTGAGCTCGCACTTGTGCCGCCTGATCAGCCCGAACCGCGCGTCGTGGACGATTTCGTCCGCGAACTCGACGCCATTTTGCAGCTCCGGAACCATGGCCGCAGGCCAGATGTCCGGCTGCGACTACGGATTGCCATCGACTTCGGTGTGGCGTATGAGGCTCCGTCTGGTTTCGCGGGCGAAGCGGTCGTCGCTACGGCACGACTGCTGGCTAGCGAAAGCCTACACCGTGCCCTGGCCGAGGCCGCCGACGCCGATATAGCCGTTATCCTGTCTCCCCTGGTCTACCGGACAGTCTTGAATCGCCATACATCCCTGACAGCTGACCATTTCTGCCGGATCGAGGTCAGCGAGAAGGAGTACAGCAGCGAAGCCTGGATTCGCGTCTTGCGGCGCGGCGCGGCACCCTCCCTGGCACCCTCCGGCCAGCCAAACCGGGCGGCCCCCGAGACAGGCTCGGCTAGGTTGGCAACGGCGTCCAAATCGGCGCCGTCGGTGTCCCCGGTGAACAGCACCGTAGAGGCTAACTTCTACGCTCCGGTGGATGCCGGAGTTATCGGAATCAATTTCACCCAGCCTCCGGATGGGCCATGACCGCACCGGACCCGGGACACGCCGCGGAAGACCAGGCTGACGCGGCAGCTGCCGACGGGGCGGTCCCGTCTTCAAGCCCAGATCACAATGAGACTGCTGGCTCCTTCGAACCCGAACCTGAGCACGATCACAACGATAATGGCGAAGACCAGCAAGCTGCGCAGGTCATCAACAATTTTTATGCCGAGGTTGCGGCTAATACCGTCGGAGTTTCTGGGAGTGCGGGGTCGTCTTCCCGGCCTGCCCTCCGCCGCGAGTCCGGCGTGCTGGCCGTGGCGCAGGTAGAGGAGGCACTCCGTTATTATTTTGAACCGGCTCCTTTCGGCCAGGCACTGAAGACCTTCACGGAACGGCATCTCATAGCGCTGACCGGCCCGGAGGGATGCGGGAAAAAGGCTGGGACCCTGCGGCTCGCGCATCTCCTCGATCCGGGTGCTGAGTCCTTTACCATCCTGCCGCCAACCAGATCACTACCCGAGCTGGCGGCGTACAAGGGCTACCGGCAGGGTAGGGTATTCCTCCTGCATGACTGGGTACCGGTGTCCACCGATCTCAAGTCAGTCGCTGCCTATGATCTAGAGCAGCTTATGGGCAGACTGATCACGACGGACGCCTATATGGCCATCACGTTCGAAAGCCTCGGCCATTTTCAGGCTCTCATGGGCGAGATATGCGTACCGTGGTCGGCACCTGATCCTGCGGCGTTGCTTCAGCGCTGCGCGGATAAACTTTCTGGTCTTAAGCTCAGCGAATCAGAACATCAGCAACTGCTCGTTCGCGCTGACGAGCTCCGCTCGCCACGCCTGATCATAAGACTGGCCGAATCTGCGGTGGATGGCGCAGCGACCGCTCTGGCCGAGGCTGGCGAGACCGAGAACAGCGCCGTTGCGGCCTGGTTTAACGCCAGTCCTGAGCGGTGGAAGGTGTGGGCTATCGCTGCGCTCCTGTTCCTGTCCGGAATTCGAGAACGCAGGTACGAGCGCCTGCTGGCCCAGCTGAGAGAGACTGCAACCGGCCCGCATTCCCCGGACGACGAGCCGAAGGATGAGCCTAAGGACGAGGACCCGTTCCCACAAGCCCGGTGGAGGCTGGCTAACGACGCCAGCCTCGGGACGTTCATAAGCGACCGGGATCCAGCAGCACCAGTGGGATCAGAGCACCGCCCCGCCTTCCGTACCAAGGCCTATCGACTGCAATTCATGACGGAGTTGAACATCAGGTGCGGAGACGACCTGTGGACTCCGGTGCGGGATTGGCTATTCGCGCTCGCAGATCAGCCATTCGGTGATGCGCAGATCGCCGCCGGCTATGGCCTGGCCCTACTTGCTCGCCGCGCGCTGGCGGAAGTGGAGGACACGTACCTGACGCGATGGTCCGCGGGGAATCTGAAAGAGCGGCTCATGGCGGTAAACGTGCTCTGGTCGATGGCGGAGGATGATCTTTGCGCGCCCGCCGCACTGCGGATAGCGGTGAGCTGGGTACGGAACCGAGGCCAGGAGCGAGCTATCACCTCCGCCCTTGCGTTTGGGGGTCCGCTGGGCGAGCGTTATCCCTCCGAGGCCATGCGGTGGCTGTGGGTACTGACACAACGCGGTGCGCGGGTAAGCCTGGTGGCCAGCACGGCTATGAGCCAGCTTTTTGCGATGGAGGCCGAAGCGGACCTGGAGAAAAGTACCGTCGCCCGTTTTGTTTTGCGGAAAATCCGGCCCATGCTCAGGCCATATGACCATCGCGGTGTCTCTACCAGGGCTGTCACGGCTCGTGAACGCCATGCCGCCTTGAGCGTGGCTAACTCCTTGCTCGGTACTACACAGAGCTTGTCAGGCATCCCCGTCATAGCCAGCGTGCTGCGAACCCGGTCGGCGGATTTCGCACCGCTGGGCGAGCTGTGGGCTGCGGTCCTGAACAGCGTGCCGCACCGCCAGCCGGCCATCAGGGCGCTCCACGGGACCCTGGCCACGCTGACCAAAGATTCTAAGTCCGAGGAAATCGCTACACGCCTAGGCGCTGTCATCGTGCCCCGGCTGACGCCAAGATCGCTGCAAGTTCTCAAGCTAGCCCTCCCCAACCCGGAACGAGCCGAGGAAATATCGGCTGCCGTGATAGCGGCGTTTCTCGGGACGCGGCGGAAGCTGACAGGAGGAGCCCATGAATCCGCGCGCGAATCACGTTGATCAGATACGACCCTTTCCTGTCCTGGAGGAACGTTCACTCGCTTATGTCCCGAGGAAATTCCTTCGAGGAGCCAGGCGCGATCTCAACGATCTTCCCGAGGTTCGTCCTGGTTCTGTTCTGGTATTTCGTCACGGGTCACGGTACGTGGCATTCAATGAGGCCAAGCATTTGACCGGCGCCGAGGAACCTGTGGTCGACGCCACTGCCGTCAGCCTGGTGGATACTCGGGCGCGGGAGTTCACCGTCCACTTCCAGGTGCCTTCGGTAAACCTGGCGGATGATTTCACCCTCCGGGTGACCTTCCGAGCCCGGGTAACGGATCCCGAGCGAGCCGCCGAGGCCGGCCCGGTAAATATAGAGCCCTACCTAGCGACCTACCTGGAGCGTGATTCGAAGCTCCGTAAGCTTGGCGAGCCATTCCCCGTCGAGGCCGTAGCCGAGGTGCGAGACCTCGTTGTCAGCCGGATAGACGCGTATTGCGAGTTCAACCCCATCAACGTGCCCGGCCTGAGTGTTGAACTGGTCTCATCGACCGTCCTACCATCGCACGAGCTGCGGGTTCACGAGCGTGAGAAGCGGGACGAGATCAGGCGTCAGTCGGTGGAGCAACTCCGGATGGATGCCGAAGATCGCAACATCAAGCGTCACGAAGACCTGGTGACCAAGGGACCAGACACCTTGGCCGCCGTGGGGATAGTGCGGGGAGAGACGTCGGTCAGCGAGGTCAGGAGAGATGCCCGTGAGGATGAACGGCAACGGCAAGAGCGGCTTGAGGAGTTCGTTCGCATTCTGCAGCGGGAGGGCGCGCTCGAGTACGTCGACGTTGATCTGACTCAGATAGTGGAGGACCACCTGGAAAAGCTCACCGGCAAGCCCATCCCGCGCTCCGAGCGCGGCGGCCTCCGCTCGGGCGAAGGCGAGCCCCGCGGGGCTATCGGTTCCAGCGGCGATGACGAGGATGATGAGGCGCCGGATGAAGCTGACCTTGATGAGTGAGGCGCCTGAGCAAGAGGCTATGCGGGTAGGCCCCGCGACGCGGCGCCCTGGTGCGATCATCGCCCAGCGGTTGCGCCTGCTGACCGGGGTGCGGGAGGAGGTCCTGGACAAGATACCAGCCGAGCGAACTCGCTATACCGCTCTCGCCGGGGTGATGGTCTGTACCGCTAGCATTGGTGGCTTTTCCATGTTCTTCGCGTTGAGTGAGGTCATGGGAAAGGCTGAGATATGGTTTGTCGTCCTGGCCGTCTTCTGGACGATCTTCATCCTATGTGTCGACTGCTGGCTGGTTTCAAGCACGGCCGGTTCACGCTGGCGCACCCGGGTATCCGTCCTGCTGCCTAGGCTGGCTATAGCCGCCGTGTTCGGTATCGTCATTGCCGAACCACTGGTCTTGCGCGTCTTCCAGACGGGAATAGTCAACTATGTGAAGCAAGAGCGGCAGGACGCTATAGACAACCTGCGGACGGCTCTAGTGGACTGCAATCCAATCCCTGGCGTTGCGGTCACCATGCGTCCACCCCCGAGCGGCTGTGCCGGAATGATCCTCAATATTTCCAATCCTTCAGCCGCCTCGCTGACAAGCTTGAATACTTTGCGTAGTCAAGAATCTGCGTTGCAGGCTCAGGTGAATACGGAGACCGCACAGCTGACCCAGCTCCAGAATACCGTCAATAATGAGTGCAATGGGCACAGCGGCCCCGGGCTGACCGGTATTGTCGGCAATGGGCCGGCCTGCCGTCAGGACCAACAGGATGTGGACAACTATCGCGCATCGCATCCGATAGCGGCGCAGGACGCGTTGCTGAACAGCCTGAACGAGCAAATCAGTTCCGCGCAAGGTTCCCTGTCCGGACAGCAGGCAAATTACAAATCGGCGATATCGCAGGCCATAACTAAGCGTTTGCAGGAGGAAACTGCGCCGAGCGCTCCCACAGGTATGGCCGAACGGTTCCAGGCGCTTACCTACCTGTCCACGTCGAATGGCTTCATCGGTGTGACGTCATGGTTCGTTAGGATCTTCTTCATTCTCATCGACTGCCTTCCGGTTCTAGTCAAGTTCATCAGCGGTAGTACTCCGTACGACAGGCTGATAGATACCGAGGTTAACTCTGCAGAGAAGCGATTCGCCAGGGAGAACGAGACCTTTGACGCCGCCGCCGAGGAGGATAATGCTGTCCTCTTGTGGCAGGCTAAGGCCGACGCGGCCCGCCGAAGGAAGGAGATCAACCTTGTTATTCTCCGCCAGGATGCAGATCGGGAAACCAGCAGGGAAGATGCTATAGATGAACTGTGGCGCAGGAAACTCGCGGCGCGCCGTTCACGCCGCACCAGCGAAAACGCTTCAGGGAGCAGTTATGGCGGGATTCCCAACTCCTCATGGGGCGAATCTGACCATTCTTTCCCGTATATGAACGGCTCATCGAGCCCAGCTGATGACACTACTGGAGAGAGGACCGAATAGCCGCGCGAGCCGCCTGACGGCCTCCCGCGATCAGCTCAATAAGATCTTCAATTGTGAAAGTGCGAGCGTGAGGTCGAGTCCGTCCTGACGATTACGGAATTAGCTGATCGTCGGCATGGACGGCTGGCGCAGCCTCAGACCTGGCTTTTATCACCCGCCCGGGATCTGCTCAGGTGCAGTGTTGTGACTGCCAGGCAATATCTCAGCAGCGGCAAGTTAAACCGAAGTTCCCCCCGCGCAACGGGCCCGGAGGGTTCCAATATGCCCGTGAGCAGCGGACTCGTGCCCGCCACAATACAGAGTGTAGTCATGTAAAGTGACCGTCCTGGCTGATAGATGACATGATTTCTGCTATCATGTGCACATGTACGTGGCTAAGGTCCCGAACCGGGGGTCACCGCCCGCCGTCCTGCTGCGGGAAAGCTACCGCGAGGCCGGGAAGGTCAAGAACCGCACCCTGGCCAATCTGTCAGCCTGGCCCGAGGCCAAGGTCGACGCGCTGTCCCGGGTGCTGAAAGGCCAGCCGCCGCCCGCCGCGGACCTGGACGAGGCGTTCGAGATCACCCGCAGCCTGCCGCACGGCCACGTCGCCGCCGTCCTGGGCACGGCCCGCCAGCTCGGCCTGGACCAGCTGATCGACCCCGCGCCGTCCCGGCACCGCGACCTGGTGATGGCGATGGCGGTAGCGCAGGTGATCGCGCCCGGCTCCAAGCTGGCCATCGCCCGCGGGCTGCGGGACGCCACCGCCGCCAGCTCCCTCGGCGAGGTCCTCGGCCTGGGGTGCTGCGATGAGGATGACCTGTATGAGGCGATGGACTG
>Ga0302325_10012555_pt1 | contig 18157 bp, 14 predicted proteins | sample Palsa_T0_2_FD_201948 | JGI IMG/M metagenome (GOLD analysis project Ga0302325, IMG submission 201948) | Peat permafrost microbial communities from Stordalen Mire near Abisko, Sweden - Palsa_T0_2 | ecosystem: Environmental > Terrestrial > Soil > Palsa > Peat permafrost | place: Sweden: Abisko...
GCTTCTGACTCCTAGCGTGTTCGTATTCTTATAATGCTCCGATGCCGCCGTGTCACCCACGGGTGCGGTCGGCGTGCGGTCGGCGCGTGCGGGTCGGCGTTCGGCAGAAACTTGGCCGGTTTCCCGGCGCGGAAGCATCGTCGGGAACAGGACACCCCATCGTCAGCCGGCGCCCGCGTGGGCCGGCCGCGCACAGCCACGGAGCAGCCCCATGAAGGATGAGTCGCCCCCCCCCGTCGCTCTCGAGCTCCAGAGCAAGTACAAAGGCCCCGAGCGGCGCCGTCACCGCGTGTACGTCACCCGCAACACGGAGTACCATTTCCGCGACGGATTCTGCGTGGCGGTGCGGGATCGGCGCACGGGCGAGTATCTCCAGGGGCACCTGGCGTTGCAGCGGCGCGTCCAGGGGGGTCTCAAGTTCTTCGACAACGGCGGCATCGCGCCCAACCCGGGCGACCCGTGCCCCGGCGAGTCGCTGTATTTCGCCAGCGACGGACGAGACCTCGTCACCAGCCCCCTCGAGGCGGTGGAGCGGCCCGAGCTCGAAGTGGTCAACGGCTACCCGAGCCGGCGCAAGGCCTGACGCGGGGGTTCGGCTCCCGCTCGCGGCGCGTTCGTGTCGGGACCGGTCGCGGTCGCGTCGCGGTCGCGTGGCGGGTCCGTTCAGCGTACCTTCGGGGGCGTCCATGCTTGTCGTGCCGCTCCGCGCTGAGCTTCGTCATCGCCCGCTCGAGACGCCGCGCCTCTCGCTTTTGCCCGTCGAGCCGAACGACGCCACGGATCTCTGGAACGCCGTCGAGACGTCGCGTGCCCACCTGGAAAAGTGGCTGCCCTGGGTGCCTTTCAACACGGATCTCGACGCGAGCTGGCGGTACTGCGAAGCGAGCGCGAACGACTGGGACCACGCGCGGGCGCTGCGTTTTTCGATCCGCGAACGTTCGTCGCGGCGCCTGCTGGGTGTCGTGGGCCTCGAGGCGCTCGCGCACCTGCACAAGAGCGCGGAGCTCGGGTACTGGCTGCGGGCGGACGTCGCGCGCCGCGGCTACATGACCGAAGCGGCGCGGGCCACCGTGCTGTGGGCGTTCCAGAGGCTCACCGCGCACCGGATCCGCGTCGCCGCCGCGACCGACAACGGCCCCTCGCTGGGCGTCATCCGCAAGCTCGGATTCCGGTACGAGGGCACGGCGCGCGAGGCCGAGCGCTGCCAGGGCCGCTGGCTCGACCACGCCCTCTTCGCCCTGCTCTCGACCGACGCGTTGCCGCCAACCTAGCTCGCGAATCCTGCGATGAGTGTGCGGACGCGGGCGATGCCCTCGACGCTGCGGGCGCCGTACCAGCAGAGGTCCTTGCCGCTCACCTGCACGACGCGACTGGCGCCGGGCCTCGGCAACGCGCGAAAGACCTGCGCGTCCTCTTGCGAGAACGGGTGCGGCTCGTCGGGGAGGAGCACGAGGTCGGGGGCGCGCGACGTCACCTCGTCGAGCGTGACACGCGGGTAGCGCGTATCGCGATCGCCCACCTTCTCCGGAGGCAACGGGGCGGCTCGACCGAGGTCCGCGGCGAGCGGGTAGCGACGCGGGCGATCGGCGAAAATGTTCGTCGCGCCGCACAGGTCGAGCACGTCGCTGATGAAGGTGTCGCCATGGATCGTCATCAGCGGATCCATCCAGATGGGGCAAAATACGCGGAGCGGCGAGCGAGCAGCGCGCGCTTGCTCGGCGTCGCGGTGCTCGGTGTATCCCTGCCGGATCAGGTCGCGGACGTGCGCGTCCCCTTCGACCCCCAGCACCCGTGCGAGGGTCGCGAGATGCCGTAGACCATCGGCCACCCGCTTCGGAAAGCAGACGTAGACACGAAGGCCCCGCCGGGCGAGCGCCTCGAGGGCGCCGCGCGTGTTCTCCTCCTGGTTGGCGAGCACCAGGTCCGGCTCGAGGGCGGCCACGTCGTCCACGCGAGGGCTCTTGGTCCCGCCGACGCTGGGCAATGCGGCGACGGTCTCGGGGGGCAGGTCGCAGTAGTCGGTCCGGCCGACGAGCGCGGAGCCGCACCCAAGCGCCGCAACGTTGAACGTGTCGCTCGGGACCAGCGACACGATCCGACGCGGCGGCGCCGGCAGCTGGATCTCGCGGCCACGGTCGTCGCGAACGCGAATCGTCGCCACGGCTATTCGCCTTCGTCCTCGAACACGTCGTCGCGCGGGGGAGGGGGCGCGGGCGGCCCACCGTCGGCGTAGGGGCCAAGCAGGATGGCGCATCGAGCCCACGCGCGATCGCCGCATGCGTGCTCCGCCTGCGGGGGCCCAGCGACCGCGCGCCCCACGCAGGCCAGCACTCGATCCCCTTCGCGCTGGATGATGCGATCGACGACCAGGTTGCACCCCCGCCGGCACTCGCGCGGCGAGCAGCCGTCGACGCGCGTCTCGCACGCCTTCACGCACGTCTGCTCGGGCCCTAGGGGCGGCGTCTCGGGGCCGCATGCACCGAAGAGGGCCGCCATGGCGAGGGCCGGAGCGAGCGCGCGCGGCGCCCGGAGCGCGGCACGGAGCATCTCAGGCGCTCAGGATCTCGCGGGCCCGTTCGAGGTCCGCCGGCCGTACCTGAACGCGCACTCCGCCGGTGGCCCCGACGAGGTACGGCATGACGCCCGCGGTCTGCGCGCCGATGACGAATGCGCGCACACCTTCGAGCTCCAAACGCTGGCACGCGAGCTCGGCCTCGGCCGAGTCGGCGAACGAGGCTGCGGTCACGAGGTCGTCCATGGGCGACGAGGCTATAGCGACGCTCGCTTCAGTGTCGAGCGAGCGCGGCATCGAGCGCGCTGGCGAGGGCTTCTGCCGGCTGAGCGCCGACGAGCTTGCGCTGGTCGATCCAGATGGTGGGTAGCGCGTAGCCACCGGCCGCCTTGAACTCGGCGCGGTCGGCCTCGATCCGCTCGTCGGTCTTCGGGTCCGCGACGCACGCCCGGTACGAGTCCAGAGGCACGCCCAGGCTCTGCGCGATCTTTTCGCAGCCCTGCGGCGTCAGCTCATCGACGGGGGCCGAGAACAGCGCGTCGGCGATCTCGTTGCCCTTGCCCAGCGTTTCCCCGCAGCAGGCGGCGCGGGCGGCGTCTTGGGCGTGGGGGTGCGAGCGCAGCGGGACCTGCCGCCGCACGCAGCGGACCTGGTCGCGGTGCGCCGCGAGGAGCGGAGCGAAGAGCGCGTGCGTCATCCGGCAAAAAGGGCACTCGAAGTCGACGAAGTCGACGACCGTCACCTCCGATGGTGGCGTCTGCCCGATCTCGGCCTGGATGGCCGCGGGCGTCTCGTAGTGCGGCTGCTTGTGGGCACCAATGAGGATGGGGGCACCCGCGAAGCCGATCAGCAGAAAGGCGGCCGCGATGCTGATTGGCCGACTCACGGCAGGGCCCTCGGGCTGCCCGAGCCTCCAGGCCGCTACGGACACGGCGACCAGGGCGCTGAGGTCGGTCGTCACGCAGAAGATGCACCAGGCCCCGAGCCGCCATTGCGCGAAGAGCAGCGAAATCCCCGCCACGGCGCCGATGGCCGAAAGGCCGAGTTGCGCCCCGCGCGCCCGCCGCCCAGGGATGAGCGACACCACCCCGAGCGCGAGAAACCCCGCCAGCCCGACGAGGGGCAACGGCACGCCCATCGCGCCGGCGACGGCCGAGCGCCGCACCTCGGCACACCCGCCGCCCTCGGCGCAGAACACCGGCCCATCGCGCAGATAGTCGACCGCGAGGATGGCGCTCGTCGTGAGGGCGACGAGGACGGGCGCCAGGGAGGCCGCCAGGGCGGCCACGCCCCCCCACGGACCGGTGCGATCGGTAGACCTGTGGGCGCTCGAATCCGCGACGGACATGCGATAGCCACATCGTCCAACCCGCGCGCTCGGTCAACCCTTCCGCGCATCCGTGCTACTGATGTCGCCCCTTTTCATGCTCCCCCCCACGACCCCTCGCCCCAGGCTCAAGCCGGCCGCCGGCCCCGGCGAGCGCGAGGGAATTCTGACCGTCAATCCGCGGGGATTCGGCTTCGTTGCCAGCGTGGGAGAAGCCCCGGGCGACGATGTGTTCGTCCCCGCCCCCGCCCTTGGCGGGGCGATGCACGGCGACCGGGTCCTCGTTCGGGTCTCGTCGCGCAGCGCCCGCGGTGCCGAAGGCGAGATCGTCGAGGTGATCGAGAGGGGTACCAAGCGCGCCGCCGGAACGCTGCGGCGTCGCGGCAAGAGCGCCTGGGTCGAGCCCGACGACACGCGCGTTCGCGGCCCGATCCACCTGCCCCGCGCGATCGACGCCCAGGGGTCGGCGGGCAACAGCGGCAACGACGGGGACGCGGTCGTCGTGGCCATCACGCGTTGGCCCGAGCTGCCCGGCGAGAACCCCGAAGGCCGCATCGAGACGGTGCTCGGGCGCCCCGGTTTGCTCTCCGTCGAGGCGGCGAAGATCCTCGTCATCGAGGGCGTGGGTGAGCCGCACTCCGAGAAGGCCGTCGCCGAGGCCGAGGCCTTCGGCGACGAGGTCCCCTTGGCGATGATCGAGGGGCGCGAGGACCTCCGGCACATCCCGCTTCCCACCATCGACCCCGAGGACGCGCGCGACCACGACGACGCCGTGTGGGTCGAACGTACGGCGCGGGGCGGCTACCGAGCATGGATCGCGATCGCGGACGTGAGCACCTACGTGACGCCCGGCACCGCGCTCGACGACGACGCCAAGGCGCGCGGCTGCACCGTGTACCTGCCCGACCGCGCGCTCCCGATGCTCCCTCGGGCGCTGGCGGCGAACCTCTGCTCGCTGCTTCCGGGCGTGGATCGCCTTTGCCTGTGCGTCGACGCGGAGTTCGACGGCGGCGGCGAGATCGTGTCCACGCGGGTGGTGCGCGGCGTCATGCGCTCGCGCGCCAAGCTCACCTACGGCGGCGTGGCCCGGGCTCTGGGCTTCTCGGACAAGCCGGAGATCGAGCCCGAGGCCGAGGCGATGGTCGAAGGTCTGCGCGTGGCCAACGAGCTGTCGCGCATGCTGCGCGGAAAGCGCATGAAGCGCGGGGCGCTCGACTTCGACCTCCCCGAAGCCAAGGTCATTCTCGATCCGACGACGGGCGAGCCCATCGACGTCGCCCGCCGCGCCGGAGACCTCGGCGTCAAGAAGGCCTACCAGCTCATCGAAGAGCTGATGCTTCTCGCGAACGAGGTCGTCGCGCGCTGGTGCCAGGAACGCGAGCTACCCACGATCTTCCGGGTCCATGCGCCGCCTGACGAGCAAAAGCTCGATCGCTTTGCGCGGATGTGCGAGCAGCTATCCATCCCCTTCGACATCGAGGACACGCGCGATCCGCGCAAGCTCGGGCAGCTACTCAAGTCGTTCGCCGACAACCCACTCGCCCCGGTCCTCAATTCGCTACTGCTGCGGTCGATGAAGCAGGCCACGTACGACACGACGAACGTGGGCCACTTCGGCCTCGCGTCCAAGGCGTACGTGCACTTCACGTCGCCGATCCGCCGCTACCCGGACCTCGTCGTGCACCGAACGCTCAATCGCGTGCTGACGGGCGGCGCGCCGCGCCGCGACGACGCGGCCCGCGAAAAGCTGAGCGAAGCGGCCCTGGCATCCAGCGTGGCGGAGCGCCGGGCCATGGAGGTCGAGCGGGCGATCGTCGACCTGTATCGCACGTTCCTGATGAAGGACCGGATCGGCGAGCGGTTCGAGGGCACCGTGACCGCAGTCGTCGGGTCGGGTCTCTTCGTGCAGCTCGACTCGCCCTTCGTCGACGTGCTCGTGCGGCTCGAGGACCTGGGCCAGGACCGCTGGGAGGTCGACGACGACACGTTGCGCGTCATCGCCACGCGGTCGGGAGAGGCGATCGGCCTGGGCGATCGGATGATGATCGAGGTGACCGACGCAGCCATCCTGCGGCGCACCGTCTACGCGCGCCGCGCAGGCGCGGGCGTGGGCGCGCGCAATGGCGCCGACGGTGGCAAGCGCCCGATGCGCCACGCCGACTCGAAGAACAAGGGAGCGAAGCCGTTCTCTGCCAAGGGCCAGGCGCGACCGATGTCGCGCGCCGACCAGCTGAAGCTCCTTCGCGCCGGCCGCAAGTCGAAGAAGGTGAACGGCGGCGGTCCGAAGCCGGGCAAAAAGGGCGGCTCCTCGCGCAAGAAGTAGCGGCGCGCTCGCTCAGGGGCCGGGGACCGATGCCTGGATGACGCCCCTGCGTCCGTCAATGCGCCAGCGTGGATCTTCGGCGTCGAGGCGCTCGGGGGTCCCGACGGGCAGCCCGAGGACCGGGTCACTCTTCATCGTGCGCAGCGCCACGATCGGCGCCCGCAGGTACGTGCACGCCGTGGCAAACGCGGCCGTCGCGGGCCACAACGCGTCGCCGACGACGCGGCGGTAGTTGGCGTCCCCCTTGATGACCGCGATCGTCGCGGACTCGAGGGCCGCGAGCACGTGCGGGGGCGCTTGCCAGAGAAAGCGCGGGCCGGTCCAGAACGGGTCGGGGGCGAGCGACAGGCGGCCCACGTCCGACGCCGTACGGAGCCTGTCCGCGAGGCGGCGCGCGTCGCCCGGATGGGCGTGCATCCGATCGACGAGCGTCCAGAGATCCCGCGGCATGGCGTCGCTCACGAACACCGGCTCCATCTTGAGATGCACGGTGACCGTGGTGTCGGGCGCCTCGAGGATCGCGTCGACGAGGGCGAGATCGAGCGCGAGCTCGGTGCCGGTGTTGTCGGCGACGAGGTGGATCCGGGCTCCGGCGCGGGCGAGCCACGGTACGGCGACCGCGCGGTCGTCGGCGATGAGGTCCTCGTCGGCTCGGGCGCGCGACGCGGCCACCGCGTAGCTGAGATCCACGCGGTTGGCCCAGAGGCTGTCGTCGAGCAGGCCCGCCAGGCGCTGCTCGCGCGAGCCGCGTCGCACGAGGGCCGCGCCGAGCCTCTCCCAGAGACGCTCGGTCGCCAGCTCCTCCTCTTTGGCGGGCGCGAACGGATCGATCCCCATCTCCCAGAACCGGCACCGCCGCACGATCTCCCGGTAGAAGGCGAACTCTGCGTGAAACCACTGGGTGGAGAGCCACGTCTCGTCCGCGTGCTCGGCGTGCGCGCGCCGCCACTCCTGGAGGTCGAGCGCCGGAGCCCGCGGTGCGGGAAGCGGCGCCCCCTCTTCGATCGACGCGGCCAAGCGCTCGATGTCGTCACGCACGGCCAGCGAGAACCGGGGATTGCGTTCGATGACCTCGCGAGCAATGTGCGGCACGCGGATCTGCATGCTGCGGCGGGCGAACTCGTTCGACCCGTCGGTTCGCAAAGCAGGCGGGAACGCTGGAATCGGCGGCTGGGCCACGGGACGACGGTAGCAGCGCCTAGGCCCGCGGGGCGCTTTCGTGGTACGTGCAGTCCCCATGCACGTCCTCGTCGCCGGCGGCGCCGGTTACATCGGATCCGTCCTGGTCCCACAGCTCCTCGAGCACGGGCACCGAGTCACCGTCGTCGATCGCTTCTACTTCGGCGACACGCTCGCCCGCGTCCAGGAGCGCTTCGGAGAGAAGCTGCGGGTCGTGCGGGCCGACGTGCGCGGCCTGGATCATTCGGTCTTCCAGTCGGTCGACGGGATGGTCGATCTCTCGGGGATCTCGAACGATCCTTCGTGCGAGCTCGAGCCCGAGCTCACACGCAGCGTGAACGTCGAGGGGGCCAAGCGGCTGGCCGTTGCCGCGCGCGAGCACGGCGTGAAGCGTGTGGTCTTCTCGTCGTCGTGCTCCGTGTACGGCCACGGCGAAGGGTTGGGCCTCACCGAGTCGAGCCCGCGTCACCCGGTGTCGCTCTACGCGCGCGCCAAGGCCGAGGTCGAGGACTTCGTGCTCGGTCTCGGCCAGAGCTCGCGCGGCGAGACCGACGTCACATGCCTGCGCCTGGCGACCGTGTTCGGCCTCAGCCCGCGCATGCGGTTCGACCTGGCCATCAACGTGATGACCAAGAACGCGTACGTCCACCGACGCATCACGGTCGACGGCGGCGGACGCCAGTGGCGGCCCTTCGTGCACGTGCGCGACGCGGCTCAGGCCTTCGAGCTCGCGCTGACGAGCGAGCGCACCAAGGTCGCGGGCGAGGTGTTCAACGTCGGGTCGGACGCGAACAACGTGCAGATCCTCAACCTGGCGTTCCGCGTGCGCGACGCCATCCCCGGGACCGAGGTCGTCCACGCACCGACCGACCCCGATCTGCGCGACTACAACGTGTCGTTCGACAAGATCCACCGCGTGCTTTCGTTCGGTGCGGAGCGGACGCTCGACGACGGGATCCGCGAGGTGCTCGGCGCGCTGCGCGAAGGCACGGTCGACCCGGAGGAGCGTCGCTTCTATACGCTGAAGCAGTACGTGTTCCTTCGCGAAGCCGAGCGCGCCCACCGCGACCTGTCGATCGAGGGCATGCTACTCACCGAGGGCCCGGCGCCTGCGAGAGGCCGCGCCGCAACTGCGACATGACCGCGTCACCGCCGCCGCCCAAGGTCGAGTTTTACCGGCACCAGCTGGGCGAGGACGAAGCCACGTCCTGGCGGAACGTCCTCGACACGCTGTTTCTGACGCTGGGTCCGCAAGTCGCCGCGTTCGAACAGGATCTGGGGCGCTACCTCGTCCGCGATCGCGAAGGCGCGAAGGCGCCGCACGTCGTCGGGACCAACTCGTGCTCGATGGGCCTCGTGCTCGCGCTCCGGGCACTCGGCGTGAAACCGGGCGACGAGATCATCACGACCCCGATGACGTTCGCGGCGACGACGAACGCGATCCTGCACCTGGGCGCCACGCCGCGCCTGGTCGACGTCGAGGCGGCGACGGGCCTCATCGACCCGGAGGCGGTGCTAGCGGCCGTGGGGCCGCGCACCGTGGGGATCTTGCCCGTTCACCTGTACGGACAGCTCGCCGACATGAAGGCTCTCCGCGCGATCGCGGATGCGCGCGGCCTGCTCATCGTCGAAGACTCGGCGCACGGGGTCGAGATGGAGCGCGACGGCGTGCGCCCAGGCGACCTGGGAGACGCCGCCGTCTTCTCGTTCTACGCGACGAAGAACCTCACCTGCGGCGACGGGGGCGCGATCGCCACGCGCAACGCGGGCGTCGCCGAGCGCCTTCGCCGGCTGCGCAATCACGGCACCAACAAGGCGGCCACCGAGCGGCACGGAGGCGCCTACCAGCACTGGGACATCACCGAGCTCGGCTACAAGGGCAATCTGACGGACCTCGACGCCGCGCTGCTGCGCCCTCAGATCGCCCGCGCCGACACCAAGCGAAACGAGCGCGAGAGCATCGCCGTCCGCTACGAGACGATGCTCCGCGAGCGCATCCCCGCGATGCGTGGAGCCTCCGAGGGACGCGCGCCGTGGCTCGTCGAGCGCCGTGGGCGCAGCAGCCATCACCTGTTCACGATCCATGCGACGCCGAGCGGCCGCGACTCGCTCCTGGCCAAGCTCGGGGCAGCGGGCATCGGCACGGCCGTCAACTACCGCGCGATCCACCTCTTGACGTATCTGGCCGAGACGCTCGGCATCGAGCGCGGCAGCCTGCCGGTCGCCGAGGAGATCGGCGATCGCACGATCAGTCTCCCGATGTTCCCCGGCCTTTCGACCGAGGAGCAGGACCGAGTCGTCGACGTCCTGGCCCGCAGCTGGTGACACGCTCCGGACACGTTCCCGGTGGTACGGTGACGGCGATGAGCGCGACTTTCGCGGCACGATTCGCTTGCCGGTTGATTCTCGCGAGCATTCTCGTGAGCATTCCCCTGAGCGCCGCTTGCGGCGGAGGGGCGGGCGCCGAGCCGAAGACACCCGCGTCGGACACAGCTCCCGCAGATCTTCCGGCATCGACCAAGGCCGAGACGAAGACGGACCCCGCGTTCGCTTCGTGCCACAACGCGTTCAAGCCTGCGAGCAACGATCAAGACGTGGCGGCGGACGTGGCGGCGATGGCCAAGGGATGCGCTGACACGACCAAGATGAAGAAGGCCGGCGACACGCGCACAGGAGAGCTGACCGACAAGGCGCCGGTCAAGCTGCCGCTCACCGTCGTCGCCGGCAAGTGCTACCGCGTCTACGGGATGTCGCAGAGCACGATGCAAGACTTCGACATCGCGGTCATCGATTCGACGGGCGCGCTCGTCTCTCAAGACACGACCGACGACGTCAGCCCCGTCATCGCCGAGGACGGCAAGGTTTGCTTCAAGACGGCCGATACGGTGACGCTGCGCGTTTCGGCCGGCGCGGGGTCCGGCAAGTTCGCGATCGAAGTCTGGGCGGACTAATCGCGGTCGAGGGGAGCGACCTCCGTCCACGACCTCCGCTCCCCTCGAGCTCCCCACCGGATTGGGTTGCGCGCTTCTCATCGCGGATCGGGTTACGCGCTCAAGTCCTGGGAAAAGGCTCGCGCTTCGCTCCTTCGGGGTTCGAAGCGTCGGTGCCCTCGGCGAACTCCTGACCGGCCGTCGTCGGCACGAAAGGACCGCCCTCGTCCTCGGGGACGTTCTGGCTGTAGACCTCCTGGCTCTCGTCTTCGCCGCTCGTTGCGGTCGCGACCCACGTCTCGCCCATCTCTTCGGCCAGATCGTCCTTCGCGCGGGAGCCTACGAACGCCTTGTCGCTGTCGTCCGTGCGACCTTCGCGGCTCTTCTTGAGCAGCGTGGCCGCGTACGTCGGATCGAGGTGGCCAGCACCGTCACGACGCTTCACCGGCGCGGGCTTCTTCGGCGCGCTCGCCTTCTTCTTCACCGGCGCGGGCTTCTTCGGCGCGCTCGCCTTCTTCTTCACCGGCGCGGGCTTCTTCGGCGCGCTCGCCTTCTTCTTCGGCGTGCTCGCCTTCTTCTTCGGCGCGCTCGGCTTTTTCTTCGCGGCGATCGGCTTCTTCGGCGCCTTCGCCTTCTTGGCGACAGCCTTCCTGGCCGGAGCCTTGGGCTTCTTTTTTGCGGCTGCGGACTTGCGGGCCTTCGACGCCTTGGTCTTTTTGGCTGCCATCGTGAGGAGCAGCATACAGGAAGCGCGGGGGACCGGTGCGTCAGGGAGCGCGGCTTGCGCCGGGCTTGGCCTTGAAGCACGTGCGCACGTGATCGTCGACGAGGCCACAGGCCTGCATGAAGGCATAGATCACGGTCGAGCCGACGAAGCGGAAGCCGAGCTTCTTCAACGTCTTGCTGAGGGCGTCGGACTCTGCGGTCTTGGCCGGGACATCGGCGAGCGTGCGGGGACGGTTGACCTTGGGGGAGCCGCCGACGGCGTGCCAGACGACCTCGCTGAGCGAGCCTTCGCCGCGCTGCAGCTCGAGCAGCGCGCGGGCGTTGGATACGGTGGACTCGATCTTCAGCCGATTGCGGACGATGCCCGCGTCTTGCATCAGGCGCTCGACGTGGCGACCGTCGTAGCGGGCCACCTTGCGCGGGTCGAAGCCGTCGAACGCGCGACGGTAGCCCGCGCGCTTGTTCAGGATCGTCCTCCACGACAGGCCCGCCTGCGCGCCCTCGAGCGTGAGCATCTCGAAGAGGGCCGCGTCGTCGTGCACGGGCACGCCCCACTCGGCGTCGTGGTACGCGGCCATCGCCACGTCGTCGCCGGAGGCCCACCCGCAGCGCCGGATCGTCACCATCTCAGAAGAGCCCGATCGCGAAGTGAAAGGCGCCAAAGTCCTCGAACGGGAGCGGGTGAACGTTGATCCCGTAGTCGAGCACGATCGGCCCGACCGGCGTCTGGACGCGGATCCCCGCGCCCACGTCGGCCCGCATCGAGAACGGGTTGTGGAAGATGTACCCCGGATCGAGGTACAGATTTCCGAAGTCGGCGAACACGGCGGCATCGAGCGGGCTGATGACGGGGAACCGCAGCTCGAAGCGCGGGTTGACCATGAGGTTGCCGCCCCGGATGGGGATGCCTACGCAGTTGGTGCTCGACTGGATGCAGAGCGCCGGCTGCTTCTTGATCTGATCCACGTACTCCTGGGGCATGAACGTGTCCTGCAGCCACCCACGCATCGAGTCGAACCCGCCCATGAAGAACAGGCGATCGGGGTACGTGCAGTAACTCGGCGCCGGGTTGTTCGGGCTCACGTTGAGGAAGTCGCACGCGATCTGCACGTTCTCGCCGAGCCGAAGCTCGGCGGCGAAGGAGATGTTCTTGGTGATCGGGATGTACCCCGCGAACGTCTGCGACAGGCGCACGAAGTGCGCCACAGCCTGCGGGGCGTCCTGCACCGGGCACATCATGTTCGACGAGTTGCTGACACTGACCGTGACGGGGGCCCCTTCCGGGTAAGAGTCGACGAGCTCGGCGCCGAGGAACACGTACGTCCCGGCGTGCGCGTTGAACGCGCTGTCGCGCCGGTCCCATGCGAGGCTCGCGCGCTGCGCAACGACAAGGCTCTCGCCGTCGGGCACGCGCAAGAGCGAGGCAAGCGCCGAATCGAAGCCGTTGGTCGAGGTTTGGTTGCACAGGTATTGCGAGACGGAGTTGAACCCGAACAGGAGCACGTTGTTGTCCTCGACGCTCTGCCCGATCGAAACCTGGAACGTCCGGGACGGGCGGTAGATGAGGCTCGCGGTGCCGGAGATCTTGTCGAGTGTGAAGTCGCGCTCCAGATCGCGCACGTAAACGGCGTCGAGCTGCGCGCGGACGAGCGGGCCGAGGCCGATGTCCGGGAACGTCCCGCTCGCGGTGATGCGCCGCGCGAGCCGGTCGTGCACGGTCGCGTAGTTGGCGGCGACGGCCGGGTCCAGGATCAAAAAGTCCGGCAGGTACGAGAGCTGCGCCCGGAAGACCGCGCCGATCGCGTCGCCCGCGATGTTGCGCTCGTCGTACTCGAGGGTGCCGCGGACGCCTTCGCCCGTCGAGAACCCCGGGCTCATCTCGAGGTAGTGGCCGGGCCGCTCGATGACGTCGATGATGACGTCCTTGGTGCCCTGCGGCACGTACGGCTCGCTCAGCCCCACGGTGACGCTCGAGAACACGCCGAGCGTCGCGATGCGCTCCTGGGTGTGACGCACGTCGCTGGCGCGGTACGGCTGCCCGACCTCGAGCGCGATGCGGCGCCGCACCACGCCCTCGCGCGTCTTGTCGAGGCCACGCAGGATGATCTCGTGCACGATGACCTGATCACCCTCGCTCACGTCGAAGCGCACGCGCGCGCGTGTGTTGTCGGCCGAGGGCTCGAGCGCGTATTTGACGTCGGCGTAGTAGTACCCGCGCTCCTTGTACAGGTCGGAGAGGCGACGGCGCGCCTCCTCCAGCTTGGTCGTGCTCACCGGGTCGCCGAGCTGCAGCGCCGCTGCCACGGCGAGCTCGCGCTCGCTCACCGTCCTGTCGCCGACGAAGGCGATGTCGAAGAGCGTCGTGCGCGGGCCGAGCTTGATCGGAATGACGAGGTCCACCGTGGGCGCGCACGCGATCCCTCGAACGGCGTCCGGGCGGCACCCGAAGGCGGGGCCGAGCGGCTCGCTCGCCACCGGCAGGCCCGAGGGATCGTACGTGCACTCGTCGGACGGGGCGGGCGGCAGCGGCAAAGGCACGCATCCGGTGGCCGGCGACCGTGGATCGCAACGCGCGCGCACCACCTGCACGGGGCCCACCTGCGCATGGATGAAGCCCTCGCTGCGATAAAGCTCCTGGACGTGCTCGATCGCGCGCTCGTAGGTGCCGGGCACGAACGTCGTGTCGGGGTGCAGATCGGTGGGCACCGGCGGCGCGGTGGCCGAGGGCCCCCCGGCGCCGCCGATCGTGGCGTCGACCCCGCGCGGGTTGGGGCTGACGAGCAGGTCGGCCCCGGGGAGGTCCTCGGTGAGAATGGCGTCGATCTCGCCGCCGACGTCGCCCGGGGATCGTGGTCCGCCGGCGTGCAGGTTGTGGATGGCGTCGAGCCGAAGGCACGGGTAGCGCCGCCCGGCGACGCGGACGCGCTCGTGCTCCTCGATGTGGAACACGATGAGCTGGATGAGCGCGCCCGCGTCCCCGCGCGTCTCGGCGCGCACCTGGGCGTCGAGAAAGCCCCGCTTCTGGTAGAAGGCGTGGATCTTGTCCCCCAGGTGCGACAGCGATCGATCGGTCTCGCTGTCCAGGGCGAGCGCGCTACGAAGCACGTCGTCGTCGTATTGCTCGTTGCCCTCGAACCGGGCGAGAAAGCGGGGGCCTGCATCGACATGGACGAGCAGCGCGATCCGCCCTCCGGCCGGGGGATACCCGACCCACGCCAGAGTGTGTACGACGACGGCGCGGTGCCATCCCTTGGACCGGAGGTCCTGCTCGAGCGTCGTGTCGGCGGCATCCATCGCCGGCTCGTCGGCGCGGTCGCCCGCGTCGACGGCGTAGGCGCGCGCGGCGCGCGATGCCTGGTCCGTCTCCGCCCCGGTGACGTCGAACCGCCGCTCTGCGATGACCCGGGGCGCGCCCGGCGTGACATCGACGAGGACGAGCGCGCGCGCCGGGTCGTCGGTGTCGCGCGTCTGGATCCGGGCCCTGGCCGCCGGATACCCGTGCACCGTGAAGAAGCGTTCCATCCGCTCGGTGGTGGCGTCGATGTCCACGCCCACGATCTCGCCGCCCTCGGTCAGCCCGGCGTCGCGCAGGAGATCGTCGCGCTCGATCGTCGCGCCGTGCAGATCGACCTCCATCCGGCCGACGAGCTTGCGCGGCACCACGTGCACGATCACCGCGACGCCCGCCCCGTCGGCCTGGACCGAGACGCGCCCGCGCGCGAATCGGCCCGTCCGCAGCAGCTCGCGCAGCGCGTCGCGCGCCGCCGACGGCGTGAGCACGTCGCCCGGCTTGGGGGTGCTCACGGGCGGCGCCTCGACGTCGTCCCACACGTTGCCGTCGAGGACCACCGTGACGCGCGTGACGAAGTGGCTCGTGAACGCCGATACGTCGGGCGGCGGCTCGATCGACGGCACCGGCTGCGTCACCTCCGAGCGCCGCGTCGGCGGGATCGGAATGACGGTCTCTCGCCCGGGCGCCGCGGGCGCCGGCGCCTGCGCGCGCGCCGCAGGCACGACACCGACCATTGCGGCCGAGACCAAGGCCATGACCAGGGCGATGACGCGCATCCGGCGGGTTCCGAGAGCTACTCGAACTCGAGCCTCCAGCGAAGGTCCATCCCGAGATTGCCCAGCGCGGACGAAGAGATGTCGTTGATGTTGTCGTAGGACCCTTGCACGCTCAAGCGATTGTTCAACCGCCACTCGATATTCGAGCGAAGCTCGCGGTCCTCGCTGAGCCCCGCCGTGACGCTGGCGCGGATGTCGTTCGTGAGACGTTTGCCCACCGTGAGCTGCGGCTCGGTCTTGCCCGTCACGGTGGAATAGGCGCTGCCGAAGCGAAAGTCGTCGATGATGGGGATGGCCTGCTTGACGGCCCGGTCGGCGCCGCTCACCGCCCCGAGCGCGTTGAGCGCGATGCTCGCCCCGATCCCGCTCGCGCTCAGCTGATCCAGCTCGGCGCGGGTCATGCCGGCGGTCAAGAGGAGCACGATGTCCTCTTGCGACAGCGCCGGCTCGCTCGTCATGTCGATCTTCACGTCGTCGGCGTCGCCGTAGGCGTGCAGGGTGATGCGCCACAACGAGCTGCCCCCGGCCGACCCCGCACCGGCGGCGGCCGCCGCGCTGGCGTCGGTGTACCTCCGGTACTCGGTGACCGCCGTGACGTCGACGTTCGGCGCGATGCGTGTCGCGTCCTCGAAGCGGATCAACCCCTGGCGCACGTCGAACTCGCTCGTCTGAAAGTGCATGCGGCCGCCCGGCAGCGACCGCAGCGCGCCATGCAGGCCAATCTTCTGGTTGGTGCCGGTGACGTCGAGGGTGCCCGAGTCGATGGCGAGCTGCACCTCGATGAGGTTGTTCTTGATGACGATCGGCATCCGGCTGCGTACGCGCAGGCCCATCGTGAGAAAGTCGAGCGCCGGGTCGTAAGCGGCGGCGGCCGGCCGCTTGCCGAACGACGTCAGGTTGGCTGCGCTCATGCCGATGGGCCGCGTGTAGACGAGCGAGTTGATCGTGACGTCGCCCGTCAGGCGGGGCGCCGCGCGGGTGGCGCCTCCTTGCACGCTCGGATCGTAGGTGACCTCGAGATCGGCGTCGCAGCTACCCTGGACGCCGTCGACTCCGGCGATGCTCGCGTTGCGGACGGCGATTCGCGAGTCGAGCACCCCGACGTCGAAGCCTCGGATCGGCAGCGTGCCGTCGACCGCGATCGTCCCGCCGGCGAACTTGACGCTTCCGGACGCCGTCACGGCCGTGGAGCTTGCCTTCGCGTCGAGGCGGATGTCCGTCAGCGCGCTCGGCAGGCCATGAACGAGCAGGTCGTCGCCCCGGGCGTGAAGCTCGCCCTCGATGATCGGCGCGGACCATTTGCCCGTGACGCGCACGCCGCCTTCGAGCCGGCCCGTCGACCGCTCCACCTTGGGAACGAGGCGCTGCAGCACGGAGAGGTCGATGGGCTGCAGACGCGCTTCGAGCGAAAGCGAGGGGTCCGTCGTGACCTTCGACACGCCCCCTTCGAGCACGAAGCCCCCGCGGAACGCGGCCTCCTGTCCCGCGCCACCCTCGGCGCCGCGCGCGTCGAGCGTGAACTCGAGCGTGGGGATCGTGAGCCCGTCGTCGGCGAAGAGGAGCGGGACCTGGGGCGGCTTGAGCGTGATGCGATCGCCGCCTCGCGACGCGAATGTGGGCCCGAAGAGGAGCCGCGCCTTCGCCTTGGCCGGCGCATCCAGCGGTAGGTCCTCGACGATCAGCTCTCCCCAGAGCTGGCCCGCGATGGGCGGGGTCGCCGGCGCATCGGGGGCCTCGGCGCGAGACCCGGACGCGCCCGCGATCGCGGCGAAGGCGCCCAGATCCAGGCCGCGAATCGACACCCTGCCCGACGCGTGCGCCGCCTTGGCCCGCGTGACGGCCACGTCCCAGAGATGGAGGGTGTCGCCGAAGAGCGAGCCGCTCACTTTGTACTCGCCGTGCGACGACACATCGGCGAGGTACGCCTGGCGATCGAACGGCCCGGGGATCGACGTCCCGCAGCGGGTGTGGCCGATCGCGCGCTTCTCGAGCGGCATCCTGTTCGTCATCCCGACTTCGAGGTGCGAGTTGGCCAGCGGCACGCCGCGGATGCGGGTGGAGGTGACATCCAGCTCGGCTCGCGCTGCGAAGCCCGCGTCGGGCAAGAAGTCGTCGAGGTTGCCGCTGATGTCCGCGACACCCGAGACGCTGCCCTCGATCTGCTTCTTGAAGTCGCCGAGCGCGTCGATGCGCGACAGCGGCACCCCTTCGAGCATGACGTTGGCCGTCAGGGCGCCCCCGCGCCGGATCGAGGCCGACCCGAGCACCGTGCCCACGGCGCCCGCCCGCGTACCCGCCGGCGGCTGCACCTTCTCCAGAACGAAGGAACGCACGTCGACCTCGGCGCCCGCGATCCCGCGCTGCCGGTCGCGCCATCGCAGCGCCACGTCGGCCGCGCCTTGCGCGAAGTGCTCCCCGTACAGCGAGACATTGTGGAGCTTGCCGCTCGTGGCCACGTCGACGACACCGCCGCCGCACGCATCCTCGGGCCCGCCGAGGGCCACGTGCACGTCGGTGCGCGCCGCAAGCGCGCCGTCGATCCCGTCGAAGCGCGGGTCGTCCTCGAGCGCGAACATCGAGAGGATGTCGCGAAACCCGAAGCCCGGGCTGGAGCCGACCGCGTCGACGACCAGGCTCCCCGCGCCCCCGAAGTCGAGCTTGGCGGTGGGGACGTCGTAGGCGCTCTCCCGGCGCTTGGCGCGGACGCCGGTGATCTGCACCATGGGCCGGTCCACGTCGACCTCGACGTGCCCGGCGCTGATGTCGCCGAACGCCACGTCCGCGACCGCAAAGCCCGTCGCGGACGTGATGTCGCCCACCGGCTCGGGGCGGCTGAACATGCCCGTGACGTGGCCGCTGGCCTGAAGGACACCGCGGATCGGCACCGTGCCGATCGGCGACAGATCGTCGAGGTCAGCGACGAGATTGGGCGCGTCGACGCGCACGGAGTTGTTGAACCCGATGGCGACGAATGCGCCGTCGATCCGGGAGCGCGGCAGGGTCGCGTGGACGTCCGAGAAGCGCAGCGCGTCCGGGCGCACCGAGAAGTGCGAGGCCAGCTGCGCCTGCGAAAAGCCGAACAGCCGCTCGCG
>Ga0302325_10012558_pt1 | contig 18156 bp, 13 predicted proteins | sample Palsa_T0_2_FD_201948 | JGI IMG/M metagenome (GOLD analysis project Ga0302325, IMG submission 201948) | Peat permafrost microbial communities from Stordalen Mire near Abisko, Sweden - Palsa_T0_2 | ecosystem: Environmental > Terrestrial > Soil > Palsa > Peat permafrost | place: Sweden: Abisko...
AGGGCCATAAGCCTTGCGCGCAGCAAGAAGAGCTTCCGCCGAAGATTGCCGCAGGCCCTTGACATAATTCATGCCGATGCGCATCGAGACCGATCCATCCGTCTCCGCTTCCAGCGTGCAAAGCCAATCGGAACGCTGCACATCGATCGGCCGCACCCGCAACCCGTGGCGCTGCGCATCCTTGATGAGCACGGCGGGCGAATAAAACCCCATAGGCTGATTGTTGAGCAGCCCGCATGTGAACGCCGCCAGGTAATGCACCTTCAAATACGCTGAGGCATACGCAATCAGCGCGAAGCTGGCTGCATGCGACTCCGGGAATCCATACATCGCAAAAGATGAAATGCCCTGCACGATGTTGTCCTGGGCCTCAGGCCCGATGCCGTTGCGCGTCATACCTGAGCGCAGGCGGCCTTCAAGATCCTTCATGCGCTGCATCGATCGCCTCATGCCCACAGCTCTGCGCAGCTCTTCGGCTTCGGCGCCTGTAAAACTGGCAACCGTCATCGCCATGCGCAGCAACTGCTCCTGAAACAGCGGGACGCCCAATGTTCGCTTGAGCACCGGCTCCAGCGAGGGATGCGGATACGTGACTTCCTCTTTGCCCTGTCGGCGGCGCATGTAAGGATGCATCATCTTGCCCACGATGGGCCCAGGACGAATGATCGCCACCTGCACAACAAGATCGTAAAAGCGCACCGGCGCATTGTGCGGAATCGAAGCCATCTGCGCGCGACTCTCCACCTGAAACATGCCCACCGTGTCAGCCTTGCACAGCGTTTGATAGACCTGCGGATCTTCAGGCAGCGTGGCCAGGTCGATCTCTTTTTTGTAGTGGCGTGGTATGAGCTCAATGCAGTCCTTGAGCACGGCCATCATGCCGAGGCCGAGCAGGTCGACTTTGATCAGGCCCATGTCGGCGCAGTCTTCCTTGTCCCACTGGATCACCGTGCGCCCCGCCATCGAAGCGCGTTCAAGCGGGACGACGCGGTTGAGCATTCCCGCGCAGATCACCATGCCCCCCGAATGCTGGCCAAGATGCCGCGGCAGATTCTGCATGCGCATGCACAGGTCAAGATAATGCGCGATGCGCGGATGACGCGCGTCAAACCCCGCCTGCTCAAAATGGCGAGCCATAGTGTCGTTTTCGCCGCGCCACTCCCAGTGCCCGACCAGCCCGGAGAGCCGCGCCAGTTGATCTTCAGTGAAGCCGAGCGCCTTGCCCACCTCGCGCGCCGCGGACCGGCCGCGGTAGCTGATCACGTTGGCCGTCATCGCAGCGCCAAGTTGCCCATAGCGCTCGTAGACGTATTGAATCACCTGCTCGCGCTGATCGCCTGAGGGCAGATCGATATCGATGTCAGGCCACTCGCCGCGGTTCTCGCTGAGGAAGCGCTCGAACAACAGCTCCATGCCGACAGGATCGACGGCCGTAATCTCCAGTGCATAGCAGACAGCGGAGTTGGCTGCGGAGCCGCGACCCTGCGCGAGAATTCCGTGCTGCTGGCAGTAGAGGATCAGGTCCCAGACGATGAGGAAGTAGCCCGCGAAGCCCAGTTTGGCAATGAGCTTGAGTTCGTGCGCAACTTGCGCGCGCGCCTTATCGAGGAGTGAACGCTTGGCGGTCGATCCGTAGCGCTTGACCACACCCTCTTCGACGCGCTGCGTGAGAAAACTGTCCATGGTTTCGCCGGCGGGGATGGGATAGTGAGGGAATTCGTAGCCAAGATTGTCCAGCGTGAACTCGAGACGATCGCTGACGATGCATGTGTTGGTGACAGCCTCTGGAATGTCCGCAAAAAGTGCAGCCATGCTTTGCGCACGGCGCAGCTCCCGCGCATTGTTGCACGTAAGCAGGCGTCCCGCGCGGTCCAGCGAAGTGTGATGGCGAATGGTAGTGAGCACGTCGAGAATCTCGCGGTCTTTTTCTTTTCCGTACTGAACGCCGTTGGTAGCCACAACAGGCAAGTTGAGCGAGGATGCAAGACGGAGCAGAGACTGGTTACGGCATTCTTCTTCACGCTGCCCGTGACGCTGTAACTCGAGATACACATTTCCGCGTCCATAGATATGAGTTAGTCTGGCGGCTAACTTGCTTGCTTCTGAGTTATCCTTTGCGGCGAGCGCCGCAGCCAGCGGACCTTCGTCGCCGCCGGTAAGACAAATCAGCCCATCGGAAAATTCTTCCAGATCGTCGAGCGTTGCCGCGCCCTCAGCCTTTGTAGCTTCGCGCATCTTGAAGCGCGTAATGAGCTGGCAGAGATTCTGATAGCCGGTCTGCGAGGCGCAGAGCAGCAGCAGGCGCGAGGGCTCGGCAGGGCATTGATGCGGCAGCCACGCGGGCGGCGTGAGCCTGTTGCCAAAGGAACTCACAGCAATCTCCGCGCCAATGTGCGCGCGGACGCCAGTCTTCTTCGCCTGCGTGTGAAAGCGCGCCGCGCCGTAGACGCCGTTGCGGTCGGACAGCGCGATGGAAGGCATGTCAAGCTCAGCGGCGCGCTCGATGAGCGCTTCTGGCTGGGACGCTCCGGCGAGGAAGCTGAAGGCGCTGGAGGCGTGGAGCTCGATGTATGGGTTCTGTGACATTTTACGATTTTGGTCCAGATGCAGCGAGTTAGCGCCCACTCCGCGAGCACGAGCGAGTTAGCAAGTTAGCGGGCGGATTTCGTTCGTGTTGGTTGAGTGCTGTGGCATCCCACCCTTGGCAGAAATACAAGAACCTGCCAAGGATGGGGCACCCAGCCCCACACTCGTCCATCACGAAGCGGTCAACGATCTAGTCATAAAACGCTTCGAGTTGCCATTGGTTCTGTGCGCAATCGCGCACCAGCAGGCAGGCAAGGGAAGAGCCGCTGCCAGACTCGGCCAGCACGTCCCACTCCTCCGTATTCCAGGCATCGGTTGACCACCAGCAGCCGCTCGTCCGCCATGGCCCGTAGGCCGCGGCCACCCTGAAGCGCTGCTCACGATCGAAGAAGATTACCGGCTTCAGTTCACGCATCTGTACGCGCACCGGAGCCGGCGGCCGTATGCGGCGCAGAGCCATGCGCGGACGAGCCTGCCCTTCTTCAGTCTGTTTATGCGCGCCTGATTGATTGGCAACAGCAAAGCTCTCCATGCGGAAGCTGCCCGGACGATGCGTGTCTTCAAGCACCGGCGAGCCCACGCGATCTTCTCCTGCGATAGCCTTGAGCCGCGCGATGGTTACGTCCAGCCGCGAGGGCTCCGGTGTTTGCGGCGCAAACAGGCCTAGCTGCACCTTGCTCGATTGCCCGGCCTGCGCGCCGATGGTGAGCGAAAGCACGGCAGCCTGCGGGGGGTGCGCAGCAATCTCCAGTTGCAGCAGCTTGAGCAGAAACTTGCGGTCTTGAGTGGCCAGCGCGGGACGAATGGTGCGTTGATAACTCAGGCCCCTGTCAAGTTGCATTTGTACCGCGAGCGAGGCTAGCGAGAGCGCATGAGTAGCGGCGCGCGTAGCAAGGCAATCGATCATGCGTGCGCCGATGAAGAGCAGAGAATCGATCTGTTCGACGGGAGTCTCGAATGCGCAGAACTCCTCGAGAGAAAAGCCGGCCTCGATGGGTTGGAATGCATGAGGCAGCGCGCCGCACGCCAGGCTGCGCCATTCCACAGCCTGCTGGCCCAGCCGCGCAATCAGTTCAGTCTCAGGCAGTGCGGCCAGATCGGCGAGCGTGCGAATCCCCCAGATCGCGAAGGTTTCCGCGGGGTCGTCTTCAAGCGCAAGCACGGCTAAAGGGAGCTTGCCCAGCGCAATCGCTTCCTGTCCCGGCGCAATGATGGCGATGCCGCGCGTAGCCGCAGCCTTCATGCGTGCGGCGTGAAAGTTTGCGCTCACAGCAACAGACGCGCGCAGGCCGCACGATGCAAGAGCTGCGCGCAATCTTTCCGCAAGCATCTGCGGCGGGCCAAAGAGCCGCTCGGTACCGGCAATATCCAGGACGCACGCGCAGTCCGTTCCTGTGCTCATCACCCCAGCGACAAAGACCTGTCGTTGGGGGCCCCGGCTCACTGATTCAATGCGCGGAGAGAATTGCGCCGCGCATTCGTGCAGCACTGCGCGCGCGGCTGCCTCCGTTTCCAGCGACCGCGACAACAGATGCAGGCCGGGAATCGCTTCGCCTTCCAGGCGCGTCATACCCAGATCCGCTCCCAAAACACGCGCCGCGCGGTTGAGCGAGCAAACCGTCTCCAGCGGTGGTCGCCCGTCGAGTACTGCTACCGGTTGAGCAGCCAGATCAGTGCGCAGGCGCAACAAGGCCTGCGCGGGAAACTCCTCTGCGTGCACGCAGGCATAGAGAGCTTGCGTCATGCGCATGCCTCCCGTTGCGCTGCGGCTGTTGCTGACCACACCGAAGCAGGCGGCTTCCTCTGTCCTGCGAAATAGGGCGTAAAGCGTTGCCTGCCGGACCGCACTTCATACGTGCAGCCATGCAGGACAGTCTGGTTGGTCGTCTCCGCAGGCCGCGGCGCACACTCCAGCACTACTGCCGCGCTGGATTGCGCGAGCGGCTGCTGCGCCAGCACCAGCAGGGAACAGCGCGTTCGGTCCGCGGCCTGGCGGAAACGGAACCACGTGGCAAGCGGAATCCTTGTGCCCTGTTCCGGTGCAGTCGAGCCGAGATCGAGGACAATGGCAGCAAAGCCGCCTGCCTGCAGCAGCAGATCGGTAGCACGGAGAGCCTGATCCAGATGCGAAAAATCAGATCGCGAAAGGTCCGGACGCGAAGAATTGGGCCGAGCCCATTGCCTCGCCATCTGGCTCGGCTTTTTGCAGCGCACCCAGAGCAACTGGCGCAGCGCCACTCCATTGGCGGCGGCCGATTCTGAATCGAAGGCATCGCTGGCATCCACCCAGGCGCATACCCGCTCCTCCTCCGTTCGCCCGGCCAGGAATGCGAGCGCCAGGCTGGTGCGTCCTGAAGACACCGGACCTGTGATTTCGCTGATCGCGCCAACGGGCAGGCCACCGTCCAGCAGCCGATCCACTTCTCGAATGCCGGTAGCCGCAGTCTCTCGAATGGTGCGCGGAACGGGTGTGAGCGCCGCGGGGAAGCGGCGTTCGAGATTGTGTTCGATCTGGATGCGCAGGGCAGAGGCTGAGGGCATTGCGAAGTCCTATATTCGCCTTTTCTTCGCTTAGAATCGCTCTTGTCGCTGCCTTTTGTCAAAGGGGAAGGGAAAGTTTTTCGTATGTTCTGGCCCATCAATCGGTTGCAGGGAAGTCTGAAAGTCGAAGTTCCGGCATCCTCCCTGGCAGGATTCATCCGCGGTAGGGGTTAGCGAGACGCAGGCGGCCTTGTACCATGGAAGCCGGAAGCAGGAGGCATGGGTGAGGCTATTCCGTACCAAAACCGGGTGCGTGGTGGAGAGCGAGTGGCGATATTTCCGCCTGGATGGGCAGGACTGGGATGCAATGCTGGTCGAGGAGGATCTCCTCGGGACACTCAACAGGCTGATCGAGGGGCAAGAACCAGCCGCCGGCTTCCACGAATCGGATTTGCTTGCGCCCATCGGCCAGCAGGAAGTATGGGCCGCAGGCGTGACCTACTATCGCAGCCGCGGTGCGCGCATGGAGGAGTCGAAGGACGCAGGCGGAGGCAGCTTTTACGACCGCGTTTACTCGGCGGAGCGCCCGGAGCTGTTCTTCAAATCAACGGCTAGCCGCACTGTGGGTCCTGGAGGCAAGGTCCGGATTCGCGCCGATTCGAAGTGGAATGTTCCGGAGCCGGAACTGACGCTGCTGGTCAGTCCCACTGGCCGAATCACCGGATACACCATAGGCAACGACATGAGCTCGCGGGACATCGAGGGTGAGAACCCGCTCTATTTGCCGCAGGCCAAGGTCTACAGCGGCAGTTGCGCGCTGGGTCCGGGAATTCTGGTCAGCGCGGAGCCGCTCTCCCCATCGACAGAGATTTCCATCGAGATTCTACGCGCAGGCAGCGTCGAGTTTTCCGGCAAGGTGGCGCTGACGGAACTCAAGCGCGACCCGCAGACACTGGTTGAGTATCTGTTCCGGGACAATGCGTTTCCAAATGGATGCTTTCTCATGACGGGAACGGGCATTGTGCCGGACAGCTCGTTCACGCTGGCCAGCGGAGACCTGATTCGAATTACGATTGAGCCGATTGGGGTGTTGGAGAATGCGGTGGCATAAAATAAGCAGCGAGTTAACCGCTGCGCGGGTTAGCGAGTTAGCGGACGGATGAACGGGATGGCTTATTCCTGCGCATCGCGGACGCAGCGGAAGCCGATTCCGCCGGACCGGTCGTATCCTGGCGCCATTAGCAGCAGCTTGCCGTGCTCGTCGTTGCGGTAGGCCTGCGGGAAGTACCAGATAGAGCCCTGCGGCTGATAGTAACTGCCGCCGCGGAGGATGGCAGCGCGTGTGTGCTCGTCAAGATACTCATCCGTCCACTGCCATACGTTGCCTACCAGGTCCATCACGCCGTAGGGGCTTGCGCCTTGGAGATGAGCGTCCACTGCATCGGGCCCGGGCATGGTGCGACCGGTGTCAGGCGTGGGTACGTTGGACGGCAACCAGATGTTGCCCCAGGGAAAAACACGGCCGACTGAGCTGCCTGGAGAATCCAGACCCTGCGCTGCCAGCTGCCACTCCCACTCATGCGGCAGGCGTTTGCCGGCCCATTTGGCGTAGGCCCGCGCATCCTCAAGGGAAACCCATGTGACGGGCTTGGCATCCCAACCCCGCGGGAAGCTCGCGTTCTTCCAGTCGCGCAGAAAGTTGATTCCGTCTTTCGGCGCGTAATGCGTGGCATCGAGGAACTGCTTGAATTGCGCGTTGGTCACGGGAAACTTGTCGATGAAGAATGGCTTGATTTCCATCAAGTGTTCATGAAAGCGGCGCGGCGTCGGCTCCCACGGATATTGCACATCGACCATGTTGGAAGCACCGCCCTCGATCTCCACGCCCTGCACTTTGAAGTCGAAGCTGCCGCCGGGAATCCTGATCATTCCTTGCGGTGCATCGGAGGCGGGCGTGGTCGGCGGAATCTCAACCATCGTCTGCTTGAGGATGGTTGGATCGTGGGAGAAATCGGACAGCGGATTCTTGGTCATCTCCGCCATGCGCTGCATCAGTGTCTTAATCGCCGCGTTGGGCTCACCGGGCGCAGCCAGAATCGCGCCGTAGCCACTTGCTTCCATGTCGAAACTCAATACTGCCGTTTGTCCATTGACCGCCGGTTTCAACTCCACACCGTGATAGAGATCGAAGTAGCGCATCCCTGCTGCAACAGGCACATCCATCTGCTGTCCGGCCACGTCGTAGGGGTTACGGTTGACGATGGTCCAAACCGTCTGGCCGCCGAGAGGCCAGCGGCTGGCGTACACGCCGTAGCTGCGCATGGGATAAAGTGGCTCCCAGTCCGGGCTAACCAGGAACGGCGCAACCCCGCGCTCCAATGTAGCCACGCGCCGGGTTGCTTCTGCGTCGCGCGGACTGATGCCAATCCAGATCCCCCATACATTCTCCCAGCTCTCCCAGCCCACTCCATTGAAGAACGCGAATTGCAGATCGCTGGTTTTGTCCTGGTTCCAGCGATCGCTGATGTTGACCATGTGGCGCGTCTCCAGCCACTTGAAGCGGTCAACCATGGGGATAAAAGGGAAGTCGTACTGGCCCCAGTTCATCACGTTCCAGGCCAGAGCCTCGTCGCTGGGGCTGCCTTCAGGCTCGAAGGCCAGCGGATGCCCAATCTTCTCCGCGGCGAGCGAGAAGCCCAGCGGAACGCCGTCCTGCGTGTCACCGTTCACGCCGTCGGCGCCGACCTCCTTCATGAGCACCGCAATCGCATCCGGCCAGGGCTGATCGGGCTGGTGCGTGCCCTGGTCCCACATCATCATGGGAAACAGCACGCGCACACCACGGCGATGGAAATCGGCCACCATCTGGCGGACGCCCTCAATGCCCCCAGGCATGGACTCGACCATCTCCAGCTGATTGCGGTCGTCGACCCCCATGTTGGGATACGTGGACCAGATGAGCACGGCGTCAATGCCGCCATAGCGTTTGTCAAGATCGTCCAGATAGCGATCCACGGTGTATTTGCCGGTGATCGGGTCATAGAAATATCGATCCTGCACCATCATCTGCGGCTGCATGAAGCTGGACTGCGTCCATTGCAGTGCCGGCAGGCTATAGCGCGCAGGATCGTAGGCAATGCGAATGCGGCGCTCGTCGCGCCAGTGCGTTATGTCTTGCAGCCAGCTCTGGTGCGTCGATGGAGCGCAGCCCGTGTCCGTGACGCCTTCCCAGGCATTGTGCAGATTCATGCAGTCCGGCGGGGGAATCTGCTGTCCACGCGGCGAATACGCACTGTCCTGGGCTGCTGCGGCATGGGCAATTGCGGCTAAGAGAATTCCAAGACTCAATGTGCGAAGGATGGTACGCGCGCTCTTCACCGCAGAGTTCCTCCGGCCCGGAGGCCCGGGGTTTGAAAAAATCATTTGTGCTTTCCCAGGAAATCTTCCACTTCGGTTCTTGACGGCATGGAGGCCTGCGCTCCGCGCCGTGAAACGGAGATGGCTGCCGCGGCGGAAGCAAATCGCGCCGCGTCCCATGGATTAAGCCCTTCGAGCAGCGCTGCCGCAAAGGCGCCGTTGAAACAATCGCCCGCGCCCACAGTGTCTATGGCGGCCACATTGAACGTGGACACCCAGGCCGCCTTGCCGCCCGCGACCGCCACATACGATCCCTCCGCGCCGCGCTTCAAAACCACGCCTTTAACCCCTTTGGCCAGGAGGTGCTCTGCGCCGGCCTCAGTGTCGATTGTCTCGCCGAGATAAAACGCCGCCTCCGTCTCGTTGGGAGTGAACCAGCTAACCCGGCCCCATACGTCGTGAGGAAGCGTCGCCGCCGGCGCAGGGTCGAGCATTACCGGCACGCCAGCCTGCGCACAGAGAGCCAGCGTGTGGCTGATCGTGTCCATGGGGATTTCGAGCTGGCAGAGGACCATGCCGGCGGAGCGGATCAGTTCCGCGTGGCGATCGACGGTGGCGCAATCGAGCTTGCCGTTAGCGCCGGGAACCACGACGATGGCGTTCTCTCCGGACTCTGAAAGAAAGATCGGCGCCAGCCCCGACGGGCCGTCGACCTTTTCCATGGCGGTGATTCCGACCCCAGCGCCGGCGAGATCATTGAGCAGCACGGGGCCGTAAACATCGCGGCCCACGTTGCCCACCATGTGCACGGGATAGCCGAGTCGCGCCGCGGCCACAGCCTGGTTGGCGCCCTTGCCGCCAGGAGTGGTGCCAAATCCGGTACCAATGACGGTCTCACCCGTGCGCGGAATCCGCGGAGTCAGCGTGACCATGTCCATGGTGACGCTGCCGACAACGACAATGGGTTTGCGGACGGCGTTCAATGGAACAGTCTCTCCCGTTTAATAAAGCGGCGCCAGCGCCACCGCCACCAGTCCAAGCACAAAGAAGACAAACATGAAGAGCAACAGCCGTTTTGCGGAGCTGGGCGCGCCTGCAAATTCGTGCCAGACAAACACGCCCCAGCAGGCCGAGACCATGGTTGCGCCCTGACCGATGGAATAAGAGACGGCCGGCCCCACCAAATGCGCTCCTGAGTACGCTCCCGAGGCTACAAAGTTGGCTGCGGCGCCCGTGCACCAGATCCCGCCGCCCAGCAGTCCCGCAAAATGCCAGCTGAATGGAGCATCCCAGTACCCAGACATGATTACCGGAGGTTTGCCGTCCAGCGGTTTGGCCATCAGCAGAAGGTTTGCCGGAATGGTGGAGAGCAGAACGCCAAAGGCGAAGTAGAGTGAGACGGCATAAGGGCCAAGCGCGGGAACGCCGTGACTTCCGCGCAGCGCAGCGGCAACCAGCGGATAAAAAGTGCCCATGAGCACGCCGGCTACCAGGCTCAATACGATTCCGCGCGTGGTAGTGGCTTTCGCCTTGGCCTCGCGTCTACGATAAGCGGCCGCATCCAGAATAATGGCCACAGTAACCAGCGCAACTCCGCCAAACAGCAGCAGGGGATTGCCCTCCGGATGTACCAGGTAGCTTGAAACCGCGCCCACAATCAGCGCCAGGCCGATCCCCACCGGGAACGCGACGGCGAGTCCTGCCACATCGATGGCAGCCACCAGCAATAGATTGGCAATGTTGAAGATCACTCCGCCAAACAGGGCGAACAGAATTGCAGTTCCACTCGCCTGGATCACATCCGTAAGGAACGGCGTGCCCGCGGAGCCATGGCTGCCCGCCGTAAGCCCCCAGAAAATAGCGCCGCAGAAAAGCCCAACGGCATAGTCCCAGTAAAAGAGCTGGAAGCGATAGCCGGGGCACAGCTTCAGCGTATTCGCCCACGACCCCCAGCACAGCATGGACAGAATCATCAACAGCAGAGCGACGGTGTATGTTTCCGGAAAAAACAAGACTGGCCCCCGAATGTGCTGCTTGTTTGCTGAACTAGGAACCATAATTGCTGGAGCATAGTGCGTGCAAATGGCATTTCATTCGGAGCCGCGAACGGTCTAAAATCATTTCGTCGAAGACGGTCTGTTCCGATGCGCACAAAACTGATTGTTCCGCTTCTGATTTTCAGCTTGGCCGTTCCCGTTTGTCCGGCGGGATCGAAGGATCCCTGGGTCTCGATCGACGCGTCAGGTAAACTCGTCTATCGAACCCTCCCGCGCGGCGATCGCATCCTGGATTTCTCCTACGCCGGATACATGGGCGGCGGCGTTCCACTGCCACACGTTCCCGTCGCACTCACTCTTGCGCCCACCGGCGGCGACGATACAGCAGCGATTCAACATGCCATCGATGAAGTCTCCGCCATGCCCATCAAAGACGGATTCCGCGGCGCGGTCCTGCTCAAGCCAGGAACTTTTCAATGCAGCGGGACAATCACCATCGCTGCTTCCGGAGTCGTTCTGCGCGGCAGCGGTCCATTGGCTGACGGCACAACGCTCAAGATGACCGGCGACCCGCACCCAGCCATCGAGATCAGCGGCAAGCAGGAACTAAAGGTGCTCGCCAAGCCAGCCCATATCTCCGACGCGTACGTCCCCTCCGGCGCAATGTCCATCACGCTCGACGACGCCTCGCAATTCGCAGCGGGAGACGCCATCCGCATCACGCGCTACACCACGCCGCAGTGGCTGCGCTACATGGGAATGGACGGGATGGTGCGCGACGGCAAGCAGGAAACCTGGGTCGGCGACCGCATCTTCACCCTGCGTAACGTAGCCGCGCGACAGGGAAATACACTCACTCTCGACGTTCCCCTCACCGACTCCTATGACCGCACCTATCTTCCGCCCGAGGGAGCCGAAGTTGCCAAAGTCGCTGTGACCGGCGTCATCGAGCAGGACGCCGTCGAGTCGCTGCATATTCTCGCTCCGCCGCGCCATGTAGCCTTTGACGATCCGCTCTTCCGCGCCGTCAACCTCAACGGACTACGCGACGGCTGGATCCGCGATCTGCTCGTCGATGACACTACTGAAGGAATCCACGCCGCCTCCGACACCGCGCGCATCACCATAGAGAATGTTGTCTTCCGCCATACCACCACCATCACCAGCCCCGCCAAGCCGACCGACTTTTTAGCGGGGGGAACCCAGCTTCTCATCCTGCGCTGCGGGTCCAACGGCAACGATCAGTTTTACGTGATCACGGGCGCGCGCAACCAGGGTCCCAATGTTGTGCTCGACTCCGAGTTTCGCGGCGACGGACGCATCCAGCCGCATCAGCGCTGGTCAACGGGCTTTCTGGTGGACAACACCCACGTGCCTCATGGCGGCATCGACCTCAAGAATCGCGGCGAAATGGGCAGCGGGCACGGCTGGACGATGGGGTGGGGCGTGGTGTGGAACAGTTCCGCCGACAGTCTGGTCATTCAGAATCCGCCCGGAGCAGCCAACTGGTCCATCGGCACCACCGGCGCTGAAGAAAAAGAGGCTATGAAGATCATTGGAGTGCGCCCGCGCGACGCCGGCCCCGACCTGCCCCAGGGCTTTATCGAATCTCCCAATCATCCGGTGCAGCCGGCGAGCCTTTATCGTGCGCAACTGGCAGAGCGGCTTGGGGCCAACGCGCTCAAGGCACTCGAACCCTAGCGCCTGGCGTCGCGTCTTTCATTTCAACCCACAATTTCTGTCATCCTGAGCGAAGCGTACTTTAGCGGAGTCGAAGGACCTGCGGTTGTTCTTGCAGTTTGCGAACCAATTATTCCTGGACGATAGCCGTGGATTCAAATGCAAACACCTGCCAGTGCTCGCCATCTTTCTCGATAGTCACCGGCTCGATCGGGCCGCCAACAAAGGCATGTATGGTCCGCAGCCAGAAGTCTGAGCCCGTGCGATTCGATTTCATCACCCGCACCTCCCAGCGGCCCGGAAATTTCTTCCACGCCTCATGCGCGACAGCGATTCCGACACCTCGCCGGCGGTAAGCGCGCACGACGAAAAACTCCGCCACGTCCCAGATGGCTCCGCCGTGAATGATGGAATGACTTCGCTTAATCAGAGCTAGCCCCGCCAGGTGGCCATCCACCTTGATGAGAAATGGACAGCGGTTGGGATCACTCCAATAGAGCGGGAGATGCTGGTAGCCGAAGCGGCCGTCTGCGCCTAACTGCAACGGATGAAACTCGCTGAAATCGTGCGCGTAGAGTTCGAGGAGATTGGCCAGAACCGATTCTTGTTCCGCGCCGGCAGGCACGACTTCAATATGCGACGCCGACCTGTTTGGAGTCTCTGGCATCCCTTTCCGCCTCAATGAGCGACTGCGACTAGAGCATTTTCCGTGGACCGATCAAACCCTATTGCCTCGCCGCCTTGATCGCCTCGGTCAGCGCCGGAACCACCTCAAACAAATCCCCGACGATGCCGTAGTCGGCCACTTCGAATATCGGCGCATCGGGGTCTTTGTTGATGGCCACGATGCACTGCGAGCCCTTCATGCCCACCAGGTGCTGAATCGCTCCCGAGATTCCGACGGCGAGGTAAAGCTTCGGCGCAACGGTCTGCCCCGAACTGCCCACCTGCCGCTCCATCGGCAGCCAGCCGTTGTCGCAGATGGGCCGCGAGGCAGCCAGTTCCGCGCCAAGTGCTGTGGCCAGCTCCTGCACCAGGGTGAGATTCTCTGCTTCCTTGATGCCGCGGCCCACGCTGACGATAAGCTGCGCGGAGCCCAGGTCGACTGTCTGCGTCGATCCGCGGAAAGGCTCACCCGGCTTGGAGCGGATCTGCCCGGCTTCCAGCGTCGGCGCGAATGTTGTAATGGTCGCCGGAGCAGTAGCCGCGTCGGCCACTTCTACGCGAAAGGCGCCAGCCTGCACGGAAACAAAACACGGCCCACTGCTTTGATGCTTGTAGATGCCGTTGAGGCGTCCCTGCATCAATTGCCGCGTAAAGACGGGACCATCTCCAATGTCGACCACATCGCTGATAAGCACCTCTCCGAGCCGCGCCGCCAGCGCCGGCGCGTAATCGCGCACCTGATACGTGTGCGGAAGTACCACTTGCGTGGGGCGCTCGTTTTCGATGAGCTGTTGCAGGGCGAGAATGAATCCGTCCGCCGTGTAGTGTGCGAGGAGCGGATGCTCAACGCGAATCACTCTGGCAATTGGCCGCGTGGCAACCTCAGCGGCCGGCGATTCCGTCTCTGATCCGATCAGCACGGCGGTTACGGGCTCGCCTGTCTGCGCCGCAAGCCGTTGCCCGGCAGCAACTGCCTCCCAACTAATGCGTGCGATGCGGCCTTCCCTTTGTTCGACGACAACCAGAATTCCGCTCATAGCACGCGCACCTCGAACTTCAGTTTTTCCACCAGCGCCGCGGCAGCTTCCTTTGGCGAGCCGGGAAGTATCTGCGTGGATTTCTGTTTATGCGGCAGGGTCACGCGGTCGAGGACCACCACCGGCGCAGCCTCCGCGCCGAGTTCAGCGGCGCTTAGCTGGCGAACTTCCTTGGTCTTGGCCTTCTTGATGCCCATCAGCGTCGCATAGCGCAGCTTGTTGCCGCCCGATTGAATGGTGAGCACCGCCGGCGTGGGCATCTCGATCTCTTGGAACCAGCCTTCTTCCAATTCGCGCTTGACTATAAGTCCAGTCTCAGTCTTTTCGACATGCAGGATCAGCGTAGCGTGCGGCAGGCCCAGCAACTCGGCCACAATCACGCCGGTCTGCCCCAGGCCAAGGTCTTCCGACTGCAGCCCCGTGAGCACAAGGTCGGGGCTCTCCTGCTTTGCGGCGGCAGCTAGCAACCGCGCCACGCCTAGCGCGTCTCGCGTGCCCAGATCGTCGCAGGCAATGTTGATGGCGCGATCCGCACCCTTGGCCAGGGCTTCGCGGATTGTCTGGCCGATGCGCTCGGGGCCGGCGCTGAGAACGATGACTTCGCCGCCGTGCTTTTCCTTTAGCTGAAGAGCTTCTTCCAGAGCGTAGGCGTCGGACTCGTTGAGCGCAAACTGGAGATCGGTTTCGTCAATCCACTTGCCCGCTGCGTCGATGCGGAACTGCGCATCGCGGTCCGGTACTTGTTTGATGGCTACGATGATTTTCATTCTTTGAGAATCCTAGTCGTGACGAGAAGACGCGGTCTGAATGGTTATTTTGATCCACAGTTTCGCGATGTTGCTTAGGGGAATTTTACAGGGGCAATTCGGGGAGGCGTAAATGATCTGGGATTCAGCGATTCTTCCATTACGTTGCCTGCTGGGAATCGCCTCGGAGCCAAAGGGCTTGCATCACGCGAATCGCTTTTATCTATTCTTTCCGGAACTGCGACTCGGTTTGATCTCAAGCACGCTGAGGCGCTCCTTCAACGGGGAAACCTGCTGCAGGACTTCGGTCTGGTTAGCCGCTTTGAGCGCAGCAAATTCCGAGCGCATTTCAGCGCGAAAGGCGTCTATCAGAAGCGTTGTCGCGTCCTGTTTGGCTTGGATCGCCTTGAGATCCGGGGCCACAAGGTCCTGGATCACCTGCCGCAAACCTGTAACGATGTCCGCCATACCGCTATTCTAGCTCAATTGCGCCTTCCTCGGGCAATCCCCGCGCCGCCAGCTGCGCTATATCGAGCAACTGCGGCGGAGCCGATCCGGTAGCGGCGAGCGCGTCCCGAAACATCGTGTTGCAGAACGGGCACGCGGTGCCAACGGTCGACGCGCCGGTAGCGACGAGCTCAGCGGCTCGGTTGTGGCTTACCCGCTCACCGGTCTCTTCGCCGAGAAACGCCAGCCCGCCGCCCGCCCCGCAGCAAAAGCTTCGCTCATGATTGCGTGGAGCTTCAATGACGGTGCCGGCGAGGGCGGCGACAGCGCGGGGCTGCTCGTAGACGTTGCGATAGCGGCCCAGGTAGCAGGGGTCGTGAAAGACGATGGTCTCGTCCTTCTCTTGCTGCGGCAGCTTGTCCGCGTAGCGCGCCAGAAACTCACTGTGGTGCTCAATCTCCGGTGGAACTCCGTACTCCTTCCAGTCCTCCTGTATCGTGCGCACGCAATGCGGGCAGATCGAAACAATCTTCTTCACCTGGTTCTGCGCCAGCGTTTCAAGATTGGCCTCGGCCAGTTGCTGAAACACCAGGTCGTTGCCCAGCCGCCGCGCCGGATCGCCAGTGCACTTTTCCTTGCGCAGCACGCCGTAACTGGCTCCCAGGTAGTTCATTACCCGCGCAAAGTCGGCGACGATCTCGCGGCCCTTGGGATCGTATCCGCCCATGCAGCCAAGCCACAGGCAATACTCCTGTGTCCCATCGAAAATCGGCAGCTCGTGCTTCTGGATAAATTTGTCGCGTTCGGCGGGGCTGATTCCCAGCGCATTCGAACCACGCTCCAGCGTGAGGAACAGCTTGGCCCCGTGATCGTCCTCCCACGTCCCCGTATTAACCGCACCGCGCCGCAGGCCGACGATGATCGGCACGTGCTCAATCCCCACCGGGCATTGGAACTCGCACGCACCGCAGGTGGTGCATTGAAACACGGCCTCCTGCGCGTTGTATTTGCCCAGCAGCGGCTGATCCGACGCTGGGCCGAGGTCGTTGAGATAGGCGCGCACGCCAAGAATAATTTCTTTCGGATTAAGCAGCTTGCCGGTGTTGGCAGCAGGGCAGTGCTCGGTGCAGCGGCCACACTCCACGCAGGAATAGGCCTGCAGGCTGACCAGTTGAGTGAGATCGGTTCCCGCGACCAGCCCGAAGTCCTCATCGCCCTTGAGCGGGGGAATCTCTGCGAAGCTGCCCCGGGAGAGAAAAATCGTGGCCGGGCTGAGTACCAGGTGCAAGTGCTTGGTGTGCGGAATGAGCGGTAGAAAAGTCAGCAGCGCCAGCGTGTGCATCCACCAAAGCACCCGCGCGGCGTCTGATGTATCGGCAACGAAAAATGAGGCCAGGTAACTAGCCATCAGCGCGAAGATCAGGAATGCGATGAAGCCAGATTCCCAGGAAACCTTCTCCCCCAGCCACTTCGGCCGCACCAGGAAGCGCCGCACAAATAAGCCGAAGATGCCCACGGCGCACGCCAGCGCAAAGGCCGCGGCAAAATAAAAATACCATCGACCCACAACGCCGTCGGGCGAAAGAAAGCCGACGCCGAATCCCGTGGCGCAGTGGTTGAGCGTGACCAGCGCAAACGCCAGGAAGGCCCAGAAGACCAGTGCGTGCGCAAACCCCGGCAGCGGACGTTCGCGGATGACCTTGGCCTGACAGAGCACCTCCCAGAAGAAATCCCACACCCGCTTTCCCAGCGGAAACAAGTGGAAATCCGGATCCTTTTTTGATTTGAGAATCTTCTTGAGCACCACGCCGAAGCGCCGCCAGAAGAGGTAGCCGGAGGCGACGATCATCGCGGCGAAGAGAAGCTTCTCAACCAGGGAGAAGTGCTGGGGTTCGGCAAGGGTGGGGAGAGATAAGAGCATAAACGAACGGAATCGCGAATCAAGCCAACGATACAGGATTGGGCGAGGGGTTGTCGCCGGACGGGGATGAGTTCGGGTTCAGGCGTGGAGGGCGTCTGCTTAAGATGGTGAGCCCGTGGCTAAAGCCATTCTTTCGTCAGGTAGCTTTCCGGGGGCATAAATGCCCCTGCTCCCTCCGTCCGGTGCCTTGTCAGACACTCCACTGAAAGCAGAGCTCGTAGTTGTCGGGGTCGCGGAAGAAGAGTTGTTTCATACCAAAAGGGCGGACGATGGGGCCCTTTACCGTTATCCCGGCGGCCTGGAGGGTTTGTGCGGCGGCGTCCAGGTCCTGGCATCCGATGTAAATCTGTGTGTCCCCATGCGCGGCAACGCGGACTGGATCGAGTTGCGGTGGCCGGTGGCTGCGCTCGAACATGGTGTTGAGCATGAGGTTGGCATCGTTGCAGCGCAGCCAGACCCAATCGATGTGCCCGTCGGGCTGGGGATCGGAGTTCATGTGGATTTCGAATCCGAGCAAGTCGCGGTAGAAGTGAAGCGAGACGGGCATATTGTAGACGGCGAGCAGGGGACAAAGGCCTTGCATGTCAATGGGCATGGGGTTCGTCCTTTTCTTGATCGGGCGGCGAGCCTTGGATCACAACGAGGCAATCCTCCAGCGAGCTAGGATGCGCCCGGCTTTCGGTCGTATTGTTCCAGCATTGCGGAGGCGATTTCAGCGCTGGCGGGCCAGTGTCCGTGTCTCTGTCCAGCATGCACCTCGTAGCGATCAAGATTATCCGGGTCAGGCTGAACGACACGGCCATTGTCCAGGAACAGGAGACCGGCTTTTTCGGTGGGCATGCGGGAAACAAACGATTCGGCATCGTCAAGGGCGGCACGTAGCCGGGACAATACATCAACCGGATCAATCGGCTCAGTAGTTCTCAGTGCCTTCCATTCGGCAGCCGAATACCGGGCGTTGCGGCGAATCTCGGCGATGAGACCCTCTGGAGTAAATCCGGGTGATTTCTCCACGGCGGCCCAGACAACAGCCCCCAGCGGAAGGACGGTTTCGTGGGTTGCTACAAGGTCAACGATATCGCGTACCTCGCGACGCCCGGCTGCGGCCATGGCTTTGTTAATCGCCAGGTCGACGGGGTGCAAGACTAATCCGAAGACCGCATCTTTGACAGCGGGGAAGAAGCGGTAATCACTGTCGGCTGCCCACTCCAGGCGCGTCGATTCATCCCCTGAGTCGA
>Ga0302325_10012559_pt1 | contig 18156 bp, 19 predicted proteins | sample Palsa_T0_2_FD_201948 | JGI IMG/M metagenome (GOLD analysis project Ga0302325, IMG submission 201948) | Peat permafrost microbial communities from Stordalen Mire near Abisko, Sweden - Palsa_T0_2 | ecosystem: Environmental > Terrestrial > Soil > Palsa > Peat permafrost | place: Sweden: Abisko...
GTACGGCATTTACAAGGAATGGGAATGGCGCAAATAGGCACTCTTGTACCATGATACAGGCCTACAGGACTGTAGGGCACTGAACTTCCTATTAGGGAGACGTAGGTGCCGTGGGCGTTGGAGGCTTACCATGGGAGTTAACGAGACCTGAATAACCTCATTATTTCCTATTTGGGGTATGCGCCGACAGGTGCCGACGAGGGGGAGTGTCAGAAATAATGGTATGGTGGCACGTGAATTGCCGCTAGGGCCCGCTAGGTGATCCTGTATATATATAGTGTTTGCACCCTACTTAACTTTATCATCTATATAAAATATATATTGTACAAACATCACTGCAATCCCTCTACAATTGCATCCATTTATACGATTATTCCGCTGCCGATTAAGCTCATAACTTGACAACTCTTTAGCCTTAATTACCTTCGCTAGCAAGTAGCAGTCGATAACTCCCTTGTTTAGTTCCCTTGCAAGGTTAAGACGAATACCTTATCGACCTTTCTTCTTTTAGAGGTTAATAGCTTTAAGTAAGCCTTGCTTTTCGTGTTTTAAGCAAGCTACTTGCGCTAAGAGAGAGAGGGTTATAGCGAAGAGCTTCTTTACTTTATCCTTAGTCGGATCTTTATTATATTATACTTGAAACCGACAAACAGACTTAGCGCTTTTTAGTATTTGTAGTTTATCTTATATTCGGGATAGCTTAAGCAAAGGGCAATTAATTATTTTAATAATATCGGTTTTATTAGTTAGCTAGATATTAGACTTCCGGAAAGCCGACTAGATGTTCTCTTTAGTAAACGCTTAATTAAAAGCTAGCTTAAAGTGCTCCCAAAAAAGGCCTTTTATTATACTAATAAGTCTTAAAGTCGTGTCTAGTAGCTTATTAATTAAGATTAAGTAATACGTGTTAAGAGGCTAAAAGAGACCGATATTAAGTAGCTATAATCGGTAAGTTATATAAAGAGGTAAAATTAAGAGAATAATGCTATATTAATTTGCTTAGTCGACGAATGCTATATTTATATAACTTAAATGCCCATTTATAATAAAGAGACGCTTTTATATTTAGCGTGCTAACTTGGTATATTGCTTAAAGATTGTCTTTAGCTATACTAGTCTAATAGCATTATTCGATTACTTATTATAAGAAACTGTAAAGTGTGCTTGCGCGTTTATATTTATTAAATTAACCTAAGTGCTTATTAAAGAGCCCGATTTGCCTTTATAGATTAAGAGTAGTAAAATCTATTAACTAATTGCAAAGATGCAAGCTAAGCAACTAATAAATTTGCAGCTTTTATCTTATTTAGATTTTATAATTTGCTCTAATTTTAATGCCTTTAAAGTTATAACTCTCTTTAAGGAACGCTTAAAGCTTATTATAAACCCCTTTTTGTCGAAGTTATATATGTTTTCCGCTATAATTTTGTACTTCTTAATAACTATAGCAAGCTAAACAATAGACACATATTAGCGCAAGTTTAAAGTAATACATATGCAAAATAATATCAAAAAAGCACTAATAATATTAAAGAAGAGTTGAAATATTAAGGCGTACTCGGCGCTAGCTTATAAGTTATTAATGTTGCGCAAATATAAGCTCTTTAGCCTAATACTATAGCGCTTTATAAACTAGCCGACTTAATTCTTTTTAACGCGCCTTCCCCTAATCTCTTTTACAAGACTCTTGACGATATAACTAGTCGGTAATATAGCCCAATTAGTAAAGTAATTAATTTGATAAATTAGGACTTCCTCTTGCTTAATAATAAGGCATTTAGTGCTAGAATGAATTAGCTTCTTGTCGCGTCTTAGTAAGGCCTCTTACGCGTCGGGAAACGGCTATTTGCGAGCATTTGTAATGCCTAGCTATATTAGCATAATTAGTGAACTCCCCTCTTCGAATTGCATCAACTGCGGCCGTAATCCGAGCTGATTTGTCGATTCTAGCCATTTTTTAAGGTGTGGTGGTGTTCTGAGAAATAAGCGTCTTTTGTGCGGGAGCGGCTTTTGCACGGGACCTCGGTTACTGTAAGCTTGCAGAGCGTGTTGCCAACTTCAGCCTCGTCGCTTCAAACAACTCATCGACTTCTCGACTTTGCAATCATGGCTGACCGATTGACACAGCTCCAAGATGCTGTGGATCAGGTATGTATGTACTTGAAATGTTATAAAATCCGCTAATAATGCTCCTCAGCTGGCAAACCAATTCGTCGCCTCCATTTACTACGTCAACAAGCATCACGACCTCCAAACCCTAGGCCCTACGGACACAGTGCGGCAGCAACAGAAGAACGAGGGTGAAAGCGATCCAGGAGATCGAAATGGTGGGATACGCCGCTGTGCCCCGCATGGTGGGATGTGGTACTGATATTGTCGCAGTTGATCCCTACCCTGCAGACGTCTTCAAAGCTGGGCAACGCGAATTGGCGCAAGACTTGATTCTCAAAGAGCAACAAATCGAATACTTGATATCTGTACTTCCTGGGTTAGAGAATAGTGAGAAGGATCAGGAGCAGACGATCCGACAATTGGAGGAAGAGCTGAAAGTTGCCGAAGAGGAGAGAAAAGCAGCTGTCAAGGAAAAGGAAGCTGTGCTAGCCAGATTAGACAATGTCTTAAGAAGTGTGAAGCGGCCATGAGAATGCCATTATGAATCACGGGGGATCAACAGGATTGAGCATGGGCTGGCGTTTGGAAATACCCTTGGGCGGAGTTTGATGGACGCATATATAAGTTGTATTTGAGCACGGTGCTTAGGACCATGGGAATTGTACATTACAATGGTCTATTCTAGCTCTACGCAAAGATCAACAATATTTTGGGCTCTGGAAACTTGTCTATCCAAGCCAGAGTGACGAAAATTTCACAACACCTCCTAAATCCTGTCTATTGTGCCTTGAAAAACTGCGGGAAAAGGCTCCTGAGTTCTTCCAAATGTCTGATCTGATACTTGCAAGCCTTCACAGCCGGTAAGGGTTCTCCTTCTTCTACGAGATGAGCAGTTGTCCACCCCAGTTCCTCCGCCTTCTTGCAATTCAAGGCGGAATCGTCTGGATGTGTAAGCCCCGAGTCTCTCTTCAAGTAGCCAGGACTTACCAACGAAGTAGCAGTCCTTCGCCTTCTTGACATTCGCTTCGTTCATTGCTTTCGCGAACATTTCAGGGTGAGGTTTGCATGTCATCGTATCTTGAGCATAGTCACAGAACGTCATCCCTTCAAACATATCCTCTACTCCAAGCAAACGCACCACCCGTCGTCCATGCGTCACGTAAGCATTGGTGAAGAGCCAAAGTTTGACTTTGCTCTTGTCGATATCTTGAAGCAGTTTTCGTAACGCTGGATCTGGAAAGATGATTGACTCCAAAGGCAAAGCGTCGTCAACCTGCTTGTTGTACTCTAGGGGATCGATTTTGTGATGGCGCACGAGCCCTTCGATAGCCAAGCCATAGGTCTTGTAGTACTCTTGATGAAGCTTGTAGGCATCTTCCCGGCTCAGTTCCAGATGCTTGATGAAGTACTGGTCTATCAGTTCGGTCATGTGGTCATGTACTTTCCTGCCTACAATTATTAGCATAAGTTGCCTCTGTTCATTCGAGATACACCAACTCTTTGGATAAAGCTAAAGAAAGATTAGCAAGTTTTAAATAGAAGTGGGAAAGGCCCAAGTTACACAATTATCAATGTCAAAAAAGAAGACGGGCCTGTTATCTGCCATGGCTCTTGTGTTTTGGGAGGCCTTTCTCACCAGCACACAACTTAGGGAAGAGGTTCTAGAGAGAAGATTTCTTTTAAAACAACATGACACGCAGGAAATCCGTAACATGAACAACCATAGATGCTGAAGAGTCAGAGGTACAAAATTCCACGAATGACGAACCGCTCAAAGAGGAAATTTAGTCGAACCCTTAAGGTTAAGTTAGCTCTCTCCGGCAGGTGCCGCCCTGAAATTGCATCCCAGTTTGTCCCCGGCCTCCTCTCTTCCTTCCCTCGAAAATATCGCTCCTTTCTGCAACGTATTGGGCAACTCATCGACATCTGGTGTTCTGCGTAAATTTGCTTCTCTTTCTTGGATCACTGCCTCTTGGCCCTTTTGTTCGCAACATTATTTAATCCTTGACTAATTTGCAGTGTATACACGATGGCGCAAGTCGCTGTCGCTCCTGCGGCGACAAATGGAGCGACTTTGACCGCAGAAGAGCTTCGTGAAATTTTGGAGTACGAAAGAATTGTACAATTTCGAGATGCTGTCATGGCTGGGACTCATCCTCGCATAAAAATACCACCACACCTGCTTGCGAAGCAGAATAATCCACCTCCACTTCCAACCTCCCCCAACCACTCGACAAGTCGCGCAAACGTGCCTGCCCACTCGACAGCTGGCCCGAATTTCGAAGGAAACACTTCTTCATTCAGCAAATCCCCAAATAATCAACGCCATGCAGGTGGCGCACACATTCCGATGTCTTCCAAGTCCGAGATCAATCCTATCCTTTTGGAGAAGTCTGATGATCTTATCAAAGCTGAGATCCAATTACAAAGGCAGAGGATTGAGAGGGCTTTGAGGGAACAGATCGAACAACAACGTATTGCGGCAAAAGCATTGCTACAAACGTCTGAGTCTCTCCCTAATTTTGATATTTCTGAAGTTCTGTCAAAAGCGCTTGCAATTGTGCATCCTTCCACCGCAGCAGAAGCACCTTCTGTGGGTGCTCATTCTTTTGCTAGTGATTCTTTTGACGAGAACACTTTTTATTCAAGTCAGCATGATACACCAGAGCCATCTAGCTCATCAGCGGGCCAGAAAGAGCTAGTTGAGGTTCCGTCACACGGTGTAGTATCGGTTGGCGAACGCCCTACCGAGAAAGTTTCTACTCAAACCCACGTTGGTGACCAGGACGTGGTCATAACTATTGCTTCGCTATCCCATGATAACCAATTTGCAACGCCTGGTCGTTCGCAACTCCAGCACTCACCTTCCCAACACAAGTCCAGATCTTCAAATCTCCACGACCAGCAGTCAGATATGGGAAAGTCTGATTCAAGCAGTTCCCGAGAAGTGAATGCTGAAGAATTTTCAGCAGATCTAAGTGCACAGAGACAAGTACAAGTCAGCACCTCCCAAACCAATTTTACAGCTACACACTTCTCTTCACGTGGGTATGTCTCTCAGATGGCTAATTCTATTGATATGCAGGCAACCAACGATGATCTTCTCAAGCAAGCATTTGACAATCTTCCTGCGTCCCCACTGATTCGAGCCCACAACTTGTCTCCGATCGCACCCCAACCCGCTCGAGTCTCTCCCTTAGCCACAGCAAGAGACCCCCCTGTCCTTCGAGAACCTGCTGCGATGGATGAAGCACAACCTGCTCAAGTAACCGCCCTCCGAAACAACCTACCACCGATCTCGAGTACGGATAGCTCCCCAAATCGCGCGAAGGGTTCAGAAAAGAAGAAGGAGAAGAAAAAGAAGAACAAGCGGAAGACTAAGGATGCAGTAGAGATAGCTGATACACCTGACTCTCCATATATCAAGCCAGAGCCCAGATCACCTTCACCATATGCTGTAGCTCCTCTACCCAGACCTCAAAAGAGGCAGCGACAATCTGGCCAATTTGCAGCAGAACTAAATTATGATGAACCCAGACACGAGCCCGGAGAAGAGCCTCAAGAACGCGTGCCTGATCAATACCAAGAAATCCGAGCTCCCCGAGCATATGAACGGTATGACGATCGATATGAGCCAGAAATCCGTCAACCAGAGCCTGCCTACCGACGCGTCGAAAGAGAAGACGATGAGTATCGACGAGTGGATTCTGGACAGTATGCGCGACGGCCTCAGTCCCCAGCTGTTTTCGCTGTTCCTTATGCTCCGAGTGAAGTTCGTACAGTTCGAGCAGCGTCGCATGCTATTGTTGAGCGCAGGGTTCAAGAGGAGCCTAGGTACTATCGAGAACCTGTTCGAGCCAGCGCCCGTCCAGATACAGATCGTGAGCGATCGAGATCTCCTATAATGCGCGAGAGACGATCTCCAGTCGCCATGGCCCCCCCTCGACAGACCGTTCGGATTGTGATGGATGATTTTGGCCGGAAGTACTATGAGCCTGTACCAGCACCAGTCATCCGGCAGCCTGTTGCGCCTCCAATCAGGTATCGCGATTCTGAGATACTCTACGAGCGAGCACCAGTCAGAACCGTGCCGAGCCGCCTTCCAGTTGATGCTTATGAAGAAGACGGAATTGTTTATCGAAGACCTGCGTCGCCGATTCCTGTCCCTCGACGTGTTGTCACGCAGCCAGATTATGCCATTCCTGCTCAGCCAGAATACCGTTCCTACCGACAAAGAGAGTACTCGGTCCGGCCTACCACTATGGCCCCTCCTGGAGATGAATACATGCCAGTTAAAGAAGCGCCGGAGCGTCGTCAAATGAGTCACTTCGAAGAAGCACCTCGCGAGTTTGTGCAGAGAGCACCAAGCACAAGACCAGAAGCAGTGAGATATGAGATCCCTAGAGAGTACACGGGAAGACTTCAGAGCGTTCGTCCAGAGCCACCCCCAAGAGAATACGCATCAAGCGTCCGCCCTGAGGCCCGCAGAGAGGTCATTCCACAGGCGCAAAGAGAGTTCAGCGTTCGGCCTATGGATGCCATTCCCCGCCGCCAGCAGCTACCCGTGGTAGATGATGATCGGTATTACGAGGAAGTTCCCAGCAGAAGACCAGCAGAGATTGCTTTCATTGAGAGACCTAGAGCTAGGGAATCATCTGTCCTCGTTTATGCTGATGATGTTAGGAGGGAAGTGTACAGATAAGAGGGTGGATGAGAAGGAAGAGAGGAGTATGATGTTTGTGATTGTGTCCGGGTTAACAAATTTCTGCAATCAAAAGCATATATATAATGCTGATTTCAATGATCACAGAAGTGGCTGGCATGAAGCCATTCACGGCCCAGAGCTTTCTCCAGAAGATAGCAGAGCATTATGAGATTAAGAGGCTGAAGAGGTTGCTGCACGCAACATTCGAGCTCATCTAATGTCGAGTAGCAAACTGTTTACAACATAAATAAAATACCTAGAAATTGATTTTGCTATTTGACTCGATGCCTATGAACATTACTGTTAAGTCTTACAAACGAATTCATTAATTTTCATAATCGTGCTTGAGACCTGTAAGCTGACTTTAGGGGCTTAGTTATTTGAATGGAACAATATGGGCTCTGGATCCTCCCAGTTTCTAGTCTTAACCCCATAGGCTGTGCTGTACCAAAGTCATTATCCGTACAACTATAAATTACGCAGAATTTTGGGGTCGGCGGCATCCCGCCCCGTAAACGCGTAGATGCAAAGACTTAACTAATGAAATGCAAAAAGTCATTAATTCCTCCACACCTGATCCAAACAGTTTTCAACATGTAGAAGAGATTTGTGTGGGTGGAGGTAAACCATTGTAGATCCCTACCGATTTGACAAAGGGCTTCCGTTCGAGCACAGATCAACTGAAGAACAGGACAGGACATCGAGTCCTCAACTCTTCCGCGAGGCACTCGAACCATAAGCTGGCTGCTCCCGTCGCAAGTGCATGTGTTTCTGGCACTCGAGATGTTTCCTCGAGTTTCTGATCCGTAGCACCGTAACATCTTGCCGAATCTGGTTCTGGAGTGTGAGAATGGACTGAAGTATCTAGGACGTTAGGAGCTTCAACTAACGAAGTAACTCCGCTCGTGGTACGAAGTAAAACTTTAACGGTATGCTCTATGGCGCCATATCCCCAGACCAATTATATAAACGATGATGCTTGTGCGTTCCTTGCGGGCGCTGCGATGAAGTTCTAGATCAAAACGGGGATGGGGATGGACCAATCCAAGCCCAGTTCCATGGCAAAATGGATGAGGTTTGTGGTTTCCGTGATAGCTCTGGCGGTTTGCTCTCAGCTCTGGAAAGTCCTGTAGAAAGGCTAAGCCGGAGTTACAAATCCGGGAACGGGGCTCCATCATCGCATCAACATAAGCGGTGCATCTTGCGCGAATGCCTTCATAACTTTTCCCTGTAGGCCCTTTTTTAAATAGTAAGCTTACACGCGGAAGAGTCGGTCTCTCGGGTCGTGGGATGCTGGATCTGCAGACCACAGGTGACTTCTGGCTGCGACGACAGCCGCAACAAAACTCCGACTCCACAGCTACAGCCTCTCAATATTCTTACCTCCACACCGCAGAACACATCCTTCTCCAACCTGGGTGTTTCGTGCCGGCCGCCCACGCCGTGGTGAAGTGCTCGCACCACACCAATCTCCCAACCTGGAAGCCCCCTGCGCATCCCAGATCCCGACTCGTCGCAGTGGAAAAGCTGTGTCTCGCTCGCTTGGCACTCGAGGACCACCAGCACCACCAGGACCTCAGCTGAGCTTACATTATCAAGCATCAGCCGAATCGCTCCTTCCTGCCCAGACCAGGCTAGGCACGAGACGAGACTCTCTCCCACAACAACGCTCTCCCTCGACGAAAGCCTCACCATGAACAAATTAGCAAATATGAGGCATTGGTCTGAGAGGATGGGGCCTGGCTTTGGCATGTCGCGGCCAAACATGAACATGACCGCCATCACGCCTCAGCACAAACCGGCCCATGGATCCTCCCCAATCCTTTCCCCGACGTCAGCAGAAACGCCTATACACTACTCCTTCAACGTGCCCTTTGCGTCGGACCTTGCTGGACCTAATGTTGAGGATATTCTATACGCCACGGCCGGTGCAGTCGAACGATGGACACACCCCGCAGACGCGCCAGACGACGTCCCGATATACGAGTTACCGGTACACGCACAAAACGTCACGAACCTAAGGAAGCTCTGCAAAGATCTCACAAATGGTCCCCTACCGATTGAAGCCCACGTCAAATCATCCGAACCCAAACGTGTCAAAGGACAGGTAACAAATGTGTGCCTCTCGGGAAGCCCGGAGCTGGTCCACAAGAGCAGGGAGACCATTCTCAATGACACGCCGCTGGCACTGGTAAGACCAAGAGCCACTGTTGTGTGAATACTGATACTGACGGCTTTCAAGCGATGTGCGGTGGTAGATGTCGATGGGGAGCTCGTCATCGACACAGCGCAGACTGCTCTCAAAGCACACGTGGTGGAACATCTGGATCAAATTGCAGCATTCTGTGGCGTCGACATCTTCCTCCTCGGTCCCAAATTTGCCTCCCTCGTTGATGGACAAAATGCAAATGGGGATGCTGGTCGTGATCAAAGATGGAGAGTGGCTATCTACGGAGACATGGAGAGTGCAGAGCACGCCAAGACAAGGGTGTTGATCTTCATTGATAGACTTGTATGTCGTTCTCGGGATAGAGAGAACGAAATGATGGGTGCTAATGTCATTCTAGCTTGGCCGTGTTGTCGACGGAACCATCCTCGAATTATCCCTCCACACAGTCGTATGTGGACGATCTCGAAAAAATATCAAGCTCATCGAGTCTACAACTAATACAGCTATCTATTTCCCGCCTCCATTCTCGCAGGTCTACAGATATTGTCCTGTTGGAGCCCAACGACGTAACCCGGAAGAGATTTTCATCACTGGTGATACGCCGCAAAACATTACTTTAGCGAAGCAAAAGATACATGAGCTCGTAACCCGGACGAGAATCTTCATGAAGGATGCCATAGTCTCTGCTGCAAAGATCGATAGCATTCTACTGAGCAGACTGGATAAGGTTCGAAAGATCATGGAGACCAATGGCACTTTCATCCAATTTCCGGCACTGGCATCTCAGCGTAGCATGATCCGTATTCAAGGCGTTGAAGGACTTCACGTAGAGCGTACTGTTCGAGATATCATGTCTCTGGTAAGTGGTTCGAGCTTCGATATATAAAGTCTTGCTAAAGTTCAATTCAGACTGGCCAATTCTACAGTGCTTCGTGGTGGATTCAGCAAGCGGATACTTCGCGTCTCCCTTCACCGAACGATATTCGAACTATGCTCTCGGACATCTGCGCGAACTCAGATGCTGATGTATCATTTGACAAGCTTACTTTCACAATTACAGGTTCCGACGACGCGGTCAAAGCAGCTTTGATGGTTATCTCCGAAATCAGATTTGTCACTCGTTCTCAATATCAGATCAGAGTCAAGATTGAGCTTGCAAATGAGCACAAGGAGTTCGTCAGCGGCAAGAAAAATGGCAAGATCAATAAGATTATGGGTCAAAGCAGCGTCCAGATCATTTTCGACGGCTTCAACGAGTACAACTTCAACATCGATGTTTGCGGTGCAAATTATGAGGCTATGAAGTCTGGACTGATGCTTGTCGAGCAAGAAATGCCAGCTTCAATCTCATTCCACGTTCCTGATCAATACCACAAGCGGATCATTGGAATTGGAGGGCAACATATCCAGCGAATCATGAAGAAGCACTCTGTCTTTGTCAAGTTTTCCAATGCAATGGACCGTGGTGGTGTGGGCCGCGAGGACGATGACATCAAGGTCGACAATGTTATCTGCCGCACACCTGCTCGAAATGCTCAGAACCTGGAACTTGTCAAGTCAGAGATATTGGATATGGTTGATCGGGTAGACTCGGAGTTCACTTCCCAGACCGTCAACGTGGATCGCTTGTATCACCGACAGCTCATTGCTCGCCTAAGCCAGCTGGAGGAATTGGAGAAGAAGTGGAACTGCAAGATTATCTTCCCCAGCACCGAGACCGCTAGTGACGATGTGACAATTTCTGGCCCTGAATGGCAGGTTCCTCACTGTGTGGACGAATTCTTGGGCATGGTTCCTGACAACCACGAGCTGGTCCTGGCTCGGACACCTGAATTAATGAAGTTCCTCGAGTCGGCGCAATTCGGAACTGACCTGGTCCCCAAGCTGAAGGCACAATACGTTGTCGAAGTGCATGTCAAGGAAGATGAAAACGAACTTACAGAGGATGGCAAGCCTACTGTGACTCTTCTTTGGACATTCACTCGAAACAATGCTGGCGGTGTCAGGGATGCCATTGACTTCCTGAACTCGAACTTGGCTGCTGCTGGTATTGAGGCTACCACCGTGAAAGGTGCGATTCCCCGACCGAAGTCAGATTCATTCGAGGAATCACTTCAGTACTTCGACTCGAAGCTTCTTCAACACGCACCTCCTGTGTCTACGGATTCGCCGACAAAGTCTTCCTTTGGTGATGATGTAGCTCGAGAGCGGAGCACGATCTTTGACAAGCTTCGCAAGCCAGGAAGCATGTCCTCGATCTCTTCTTTTCTGGATCGTCGCAAGAACAGCTCTCACTCTCCAGCTGGGTCTTTCTTCAAGAACGGTTCTAGCAACGTTTCCAAATCCTCCTTGATCTCTATCGAGTCAACAAGGAGTTTCAACGCGGACCGCAACCCATGGAACGACAGTGGTGTAAACTTGCCGGACGATGACCCCACTCCATGGCCCACCCGCCACTTTGGCAACGGTAGCGGGAGCAGTGCCGATCACAAGCCTTCTCAACTCCAGCATCCCGGCGATGCAACTCCAAAGCACACTATGCGGGCTTCGACCGACAGCGGGCGCCCTTCTAGTGCTTCTACATCTCATTCAACCAACTCAGGATACCCAGGCCCTATCGGCCCACCGCGTTCTTAAATGATCGTTTTTCCTCTCTGTTTCCTATAGTCATGGTGAAGTACACTGGCTTGGATGGATATACCCTGGCGCGCAATACCCAAATACCAACTTGTCATTTTATCGTCGTTTTTTTGCTTTATTGCTTTTGTTATTTGCCCCTCTGGTTTTCGTTCTTACGTTTCGTCGTTTCCGAGAGAAAAGCAGGAGGCGTCAGACATTTGAAAGATACAACATAGAAGCTTGCGTGTCGAGGAAAGAGGAAATACCAATTTGCTTTGAATTTTTTATGGTTTCGGGCGCGGGAAATAATCGGTTGTGCGGTTCTTTCTCTCGACTCTATGCGTGTTTATGACTGGCGGGGATTAGGTGACCAGGTTGGGAATGATAGGGTGGTACGGGTGACGGGGTGGAGGATCTGGCTTGGAGAATGGGAAAGCAATGGCCCGGTGGATGGATTGTGGGTGTTTGTTATGATACCCATGCTAAAGAGAATGCAAAAAGTTTCCTTGAATGAACAACTTCAAAACATTTTCGGGTTGATTTCGGTTGTCCCTTTAGAGGGTAAGGGGTGCGCCTGCGTTCCCTAGTCGAAGGCACTATCGTGAAAGATGAGATACTTGCACCAATTAACGTATGATAGCAAAGACGTTGACCAACTTCAATAGTTGACCTTGCGGAGGTTGTTTGATAATGTTTGCTTATTATATCCAAAGATTCTTGAAACAGTTATACGTGGGTAGGTGTCTGTTAAATGCAGTTGGTGGAATAGCCATTTGTGACAGGTTTTGACAACGTAGGTTATAGTATTGATCACTTTTACAAAGGTAAAAATAAATTTTTGTTGTCCCCTTGTCCCCTCTCGCCCCTCTTTTACGGAAAGTCAATTGGCCGATTAGGAAGTCTTAATTGGTGGGCTAAACAATGTAGATCCACTGCTTACTGAGCAGAGCAGGTATATCAACTCCGCAATTATCCTGAACACCGATGCCGAGCTCCGAGAATCCGGCTTCAAAACCCAGTCCCTCCCCAACTCCTTGATTGAGACAAGCCCAGACAGATTATCTGCTGTCAATTCCGAGCTATCAGTCATTTTTACTCGTATTTCCTTTTCGTTGATGAAGCATGGCCTCGAGAGACGGACTTGGTCTTCCACGGCGCCGGAATGGAAAGCAGCAAGGTGAGCAATCCCGCTTCCCTCTACCCTATGAATGAGGACTTACTCCCCCTTGGCATGCGAGCCGTGTCGAAAAGCGAAGGTCTCCTGCGATCATACCTTACCCACTTGTGACCGATGTAGAAGGAGGAAAGTCTCTGCAAAATGCGTCTATCTGGCAGCCCCCATGACCCGCCCGGTGCCAGACGCCAGGACCCGGTCTGAACCTCTTATTACTGGTATGCCACTTACGCCTTCCACCGGCTCAAGTGCTTCTCCTGCTTCGAGTTTATTTAAGGATTCTTGTCCTAAGCCGAATCCTGAATCTGGCCCCTTTATCAAATCCGGAGGCTTCTTTGGTGAGTAGATTTATTCATTCAAGGTCTCTGCTTCAGCTAGACGTAAATCATATATCCAATTATATATTTTGCTGCTTCTATGCTGTCCTTCTTCAGAAGTGTGTTTTGCAATGCCAATATCTACTCCGAGGTAGGAAATCCAGCTGACTTCACCCAGGCCCTACAAACTTCTCCGCAGTCTTCTTAGAGAATAGAGAAAACCTCGGAAACGATGACATTCAAATCTCAAACGACTCAGAGCCATACGTAGCGTCATATGAGAGTCTTCAATCCCAGACCTTCCTCATGCTAGCAGGAAAGGAGCCGCGAGGCTCACCTAGAATAGCTCTCGGTGCCAAAGTCCTGAATGCCCTCCCAGACCAGCACACCTGTAGATTCCTGCTCGGATGGTACCTAGAAAAGAACCACGAATTTTCGTTCCCAAAAGAGGCCTTGATTGCCCTGGCAAATTCTCTCTGGACAACATATTCTCGACAACTAGCAGAGCCACGCCGCCCAGAAGAACTCGAAGCTGTGTCCTCGATTTTATGCAAGACTGCTGAGACAGCACTTGAGGAGTTCGACGACTATGACAGATTTTTCGTAGCTTGCAGTGGTGCTAACCTGAGATGGGAAGTGCTGGGTATGGTATTTGCTGCGCTCACGACCGCAGTGCTTTCATTGCCAGAGCGGGACCCTTTCTTCTCTTCTCAACGGGGAGATAGGCGGAGCAGGAGGAACTTCTCAATTGAGTTGAAGGATTGTGTGCAAGCTTGTATCACGCTGTCGAACTACATGGACCTCATTAACATCCCTATGGTTGCTTTGTTGTTGAAGAATCTCATCCTTCAGACGGTTATTAGTGGAGATGTTAGTAAGTAATACTCAAACTTTTGATTCAAGAAGAACGTTGTTGACTTATGAAATAGGCCTGGTTGTATGGAGACAACTTGGAGATCTCGTGAGCGCCACGACAGCCTTGGGACTTCATCGTCTGGCTGACAAACAACCAATAACCTTCGTCTCGGAAATCAAGAAGCGGATATTTAATGCGACGTTTATTTGTGATATGGGATCATCTCTCCTCACAGGCAGACCGCCGTCATTGAACTATCGATTCGCTCGCCTCCAGCTTCCAGCAGACGTCTCTGACAGAGTGCTTATGAGAGGTGGAGAGGACCTTCAGAGAGCACTAGATGCACTTGATTCTAACGGCTGGAATAGAGATGGCGACATTTATACTGTTACCTCCATTCGGGCTCGAACTTTACTAGCCCCTATACTGAACCAATCTCTTGAAATGTTCCTCGGAGATCCGCAACATATTGACGGCGATGCCATCAAGTGAGTTCTCCGCCAGCAACACCCTGCACAGATACTGACTCTCAAACAGACATTTAATGAGCCGAATCGAACAAACCTTTAACTCCTTCCCCAACTTCCTCAAATTCAACATGGCTGACGTCTCCAACCCCGACGTATCCGACAGCAAAGTCTGGCACCACCTCTGTCTCCGCCTGATGATGCTCGAGCACCGCCTCCTCCTCGAACGCCTCGCCTTCAAGCAAGACATCCTCGACGGCCAATCCATGGTCGACTGCGCACGCGAGATGCTAGAACTTACCGTCTTAATCTGGGTCCAGCGCGACCGTTTTATCGAACATCATCATGACTACGATTGGATGCTCATGTGCTGGGGTATCCCATCCAGCGGCGTCCTTTGCGTCGAACTACTAAAACAAACGAAACAGCCGCAGGGCACACAACACATGCTCCGCATCCCGCGCTCGGAAATTGTGCAAAACCTCTCCCTGCTCATCGGTTTCTTGGAGTGGATTAAACCCTCCGCTGGGAACTACCAGCTTTGCGGGAGGATGAGACAGATTATCAAGAGAATTCTAGATCAAATCATTAATCCGAGTCCACCGAGTTCGGCGCCAACTTCAAGTCAAGAGGAAGGCACGAATGGTGTGGGGAACGGGTTTGAGGCGGGGAATGGAATTGGGGGACCGTATGATCCGATGCTGGATGTTGGGTTTGATGATGGGTTGGATAATTTAGAGTGGTTGAATACAGTGGATTGGTCGAGAGGGCCTTGGGTGGATTTGCAGGACTTCTCGGCTGCGAAATGGGTTTGAGGCTCTGGCTCTACTATCGCTCTCCTGATATACATATCGAAGGTTGGATCTCGTGGCATTGTTCGACTGGATCCGGAGGCCACGATTGTGGCGGTGCGGTTCGACATTGAATGGCCTCATGGTTTCAACAACGAGGTTGAACTGGGCTAGTCACTAAGGAAGTCCAGGGCCCTTCCGCCATAGCAGCAGGAGCCTTGTTGCGCATCGCTTGGAGGCTCCCATTTAACACCGCACCAAAACCCTTTGTACGGAAATTGCAGCATAAAGTGATGCGACTTCAGCGTATGTGCCCTATAGCTACAGGCTTTAGCGACGCCGACTGGCTGTCGGGGCAATCACAGGGTACAGACACTAAACTGTACTATTTTATAGGCTACCCAAGCGACAAGAGCCCTGTAATTACGGTGAACCTACCCTGGAAGTGGCTTGCGATCCTTGAGAAGGCTTACAAGGGACCTAGCCTGAATTTATAGGACCTTTCAGCGTGGTCACTCACTAAAATTCCTGCTTACAGTGGACTTAGAGTGGACCTACAGCGCTCATGCCCTGAAGTCGCATCGCTCCATGCCGCAATTTCTGTACCAAAGTCCTCTCTACGGTCCTAAATCTCTTTCACAAAGCCGTCTCTTCATCGCCAAGAACTGCAAGAGTCCAGACCACCTATACAGAAGACTACAATGGCAATTTCCTGGGAAAGGCTTTTTGTTACATATCTACAAATACCAAGATTCCATTTCTGATCCCCCTAATAGAATCATCGTCGCCATGCGGAAAGTCCCTTGGTGGTAACAAGACACATCCGTAGCGTCAATGGTCGAAGCCAGCATTCTTCCTACTCCAGGGAGAGGAACACAGATTTGTTGCACATCTACGCCAAGATGCCCTTGCCAATAGCCATGGTTCCCATGACACCATTCAGGGAAAGTCCTCAGCGGTCGGTGACACCGCGTCCTTACCGTCAACGGCCAAGCTCGGCGTTCTCCTGGCTTTAGAGCAAGAACGAGAGATTTGTTGCACGTCTACATAACTGCCAAGGCGCAATGTCTTGATTGCAATGACGGAATCACAATTTCTCTATGCGAAAGTCTGGTGTGTGGCGAATTGCTAAGGTGTTCGGGGTTGGCGTAGCGTACCAGTCTCCTTCTCTTTTTGGCGGAAAGATGATGGAAGCGGGAGAGTACGCGCGCCAAGGGTTTCTGAGGCGATAATGGAAGAGAGGGATTAAGGGCCCAAAGTTCTAGGAAATGGGTGGTGCTCGGGGCAAAAGCTATACTGTAGTGTACCAGGTTTTGATTCTAATGGTGCGGGTATGATAATGGATGGGAGAGTTCTGCAGAACTGCGGAGAAGAGGCTTCGGGGGTCTAGATGGTGAGAAGTACCCGATGTCATTCAGTGAGAGATTTGGTGATGATTGGAATGGGGGTTTAGAGAGTTGTTGTGGGATATGGCTATGGCTAAACTTCTTGTTAGTTAGGAAGCCCCCGACTTTTGAATTCGATTTCACGAGTTGAGATTTTGAAATCGGTGTGGTGCAAGAGGGCTGTACAGAACTACTTGAGTGATATTGAGGTTTGTTGCTTGATTTTCAAATGCCTTGGGAAAGCGCTTTTCCTCCATTTCTATGTCGATATAGTCAATCGCCTTGGACTCTCGAGGTCCTTATGAGAGTGAAGGGTATGGGAGGAGACGAGAGGTTTTTTGTTGCACTTCGGACAGGTAACACAAAATGCGTCATGACTTTCCTATAGAAGCTACGACTTTGACTAACCAGAACGGGTGAGACCCTAAAAGGGGGTTTCTTTTAGCAGACGAAGAGATGAAAGCAGGACTTTGACAACTCCACTCCTTCGATTATCTTCTTATCTAAACTTGAAAGTCTCCTGAGTGTCAAGGAGGAGAAACGAGCAACTGTGGATGGTTTCATATTAAGTACTCGACGTCTAGACCCGTGTTATAGAATACGACATTGAGCCTAGAATATGTCTTGCGCCTCATCAAGAGGTCTTTCTCCAATCACGTGTCACTTAACTTTCTGGCCCGAAGAACAAAAGAACGGTTGTCAATGGTTACACCTTAACGGCTTCACCCGGCTCAGACGATATTGAGTTTTAAATTATATTTTTGTTGCTCGTCGCACGGGTTGCATCGGCGATTTCAAATTCCTTGTACCTAGATTTTCTGAATTGGGCCGTTGGAAGTCATTCGGTAAGTGTTTCGTTGCATATGAAGGAGCACGTTTAAACAACCCTTAAAATGGATGCTGGGCCTAATGCTCTTATCTGGCCCATAAAATCATTCGAAAATGGTTCAATAATTGCTGTTTTGTTGCACATCTTGTTTATCCCTAAGTGCGCTATCCTCGACATTAGTGTCTTGGTATCCTTTGGGGACTTGGCTGATACAGTGCGGAGAGCGCCTTGTGCGAGGAGTCGGTTTGCTTTCTAGGGAGTGGAAATCCCAAGAAATGGGCTGGGGTGACCTTTCAAGAGCTTAGAAATGTCTCGAAATGGTGAGGTGAGTGGATGTGGGGAGATAAGGCGCTTGGACTTCCACGAGGAATTGTGAGAAGAGGAGCGCGCTAGAAATGAGGGATGCTAACAATTGTTCTTCCAATTCTTGCAGCGTTTGAAGGAGAACGCTGTTCTCGATTCGAGTTAGAGAACTTGCTGGACACAGGACAAGGGAGATATTCCTTTCATTTGCGGGGAATGATAAGAATCTTCGCCCAAAGACTATCTGGTAACTTTCAAATGGAGCAGGTTTATCTCCTGAATTTGATTGATGCTTATGATTTTAGGAGATATTCTGTCGAATGCGACAAGCTGAAAGAGTTCGATCTCCGATGAATGACTACGACTGGATTATTATCATGAAATTTCAAGATACACCAGACTTCTGAATATCAAGAACTTTTCAATGA
>Ga0302325_10012560_pt1 | contig 18155 bp, 9 predicted proteins | sample Palsa_T0_2_FD_201948 | JGI IMG/M metagenome (GOLD analysis project Ga0302325, IMG submission 201948) | Peat permafrost microbial communities from Stordalen Mire near Abisko, Sweden - Palsa_T0_2 | ecosystem: Environmental > Terrestrial > Soil > Palsa > Peat permafrost | place: Sweden: Abisko...
GCGCTTGCTCATCCGAGAGGCACTGTTCCTTCAGCCCGTGAACGTATTTGCCAAGCGCGTAATGCTGGGCCATACCAACGATGGCCGTCAAGGCTACATCGGGAAGGCAGGGGCGGAGGTGGCCTTCTTTCTGGCGGCGCAGAAAATATTTGCGATAAAGATCGACAATCGAGGCGGTGATCTGGTGCAGGTGCCGGATTGCAATCTCGTTCCCTTCCAATGCGGCGTAGAGCATTAAGCGCTCGAACTTGGGATCGTTTCTATGCGCCGAGATAATCGCGTTGATCAACTGCCGGACCACGGCCTCATCGTCATCGCGATCCATCGCCGCCCGTAAGCCCGCTATCCACCCGGCAGCATCCGGCGCATTCAGTCTGCGGTCGATGATGGCGGTGTAAAGTTGTTCTTTGGTCGCAAAGTGGCGAAAGATAATCGCCTCGGTCACGCCCGCCGCCGCCGCGATCTCGCGTGTGGTCGTGCCTTTAAACCCCTTCCGCGAAAAGAGATCCACCGCCACCTGGATCAATTGTTCGCGACGTTTGCCGGCCGAAAGCCGCATGGGCGCCCCCTCTTCGCTCACCGGACGAATTGGGTTTTTCGGAGAAAACGTTGGGCTTGCCACTACTCCATACTGTAAGTGAGCGCTTACTTACTTGTCAAGCTTTTACAGCAAAGAATGGCTTCGAGATCCCGTTCGAGCACGATCCGTTGGTAGACCATTGATCGGACCCTTATGCTAAAACGTTCCGGCGGGCTACTTTTCGTCCTGGCGCTCTCCAGCCTGCCCGGCAGATAGATGTGCTTCGAAATCGCTACCGTTCGCGATGAACCGCAGGTCCGGCAAACTCAAGTGCGGCGCCAGCAATTCGAGGATCAGGTTCGCCTGGAAGTAGCCGACGCTTATGGCGCCGTGCAGCAGGCTCGTGCCGCTTATGAAGCCGCCATCTCTGGCGCAAGCGCGATCGAGCGAAGTCGCCGCGCAAGGGGCGTACGCGAAGGCCATGATTGCTCTGAATCGGGCCACTACAAGCGCGCTCGAAGTGAATCGGGTAGCCATTCAGGAAGCGCAGATCGGCCGTGTTTCCCGGCCCGCGGCGCGAATTCCTAATCCTTAAGAATTCTGCTCGTTGGCGCTGCGCCTTCTGGTTCTCGAATTGCATCTCGATAGTTGTCGTAACGAATAGGAGGAACGGATGATAGTCGAAAACGAGGTCACTTCGCAGAGCCGGTTGGGATTCATCGGACTCGGATACCTGGGTTCGCGCATTGCGCGACGCTTGGCTGCCGCTGGATTTCCCATGGTGGTGCACAATCGCGGGCGCGAAAAGACCAAGGAGCTGGCGGCCCTGGGCGCCGCAGTTGCGCCGAACCCCGGAACGCTGGCTGAAGAAGTTGATGTGGTGCTTTCATGCCTGCCGAGCGACGCTTCGGTAAAAGCTGTCTACCTGGGCCCGGGTAACGTTCTCGAAAGCGCCAGACCCGGTACGCGAATTGTTGAGCTGAGTACCATCGCGCCGGACACATCGCGGCAGTTACACGATGCGGCCGCGAAGTTCGATGTGTCAATGCTGGATGTCGCGGTCTCGGGGAGCACAGCTGCCGCCGAAGCTGGCGCGCTGACGCTATTCGGCGGTGGCGAGCGCAAGGTCTTCGAAGCTGTACAGCCGATCTTTGCGGCGATCGCGAAGCAGTGGTTTTACATGGGACCAAGCGGCTCCGGTGTGGCGATGAAATTGGTGGTGAACGCGCTCTTGGGAGTGGGCATGCAGTCCATAGCGGAAGCGGTGGCACTCGGGTCGGGGCTCGGCTTGCCTCGCGACCTGCTTTTGGACACGCTGGCCAAGACCGCTGTCGTCGCGCCGGCGCATGCTGGAAAACTGGCCGCTGCCAAACGGAACGACTACGCACCGCAATTTCCAATTCGCCTGATGAACAAGGATTTCGGACTGGTTTTGACAGCCGCGGCGCAATGTGGGCTCTCGATGCCCGCCACGGAAGCGGCAGCGGTTGTTAATTCCGCCGAAGCAGCGACCGGCGGCGAAGAGGACTTTTCAGCGGTGATCCGACGGATGGAACAACAGGTTCTAAAAGGGGGTGCAAATGAAGCTTGTGCAGGTGTTTAAGGCGGCCAATAGTCAGCGGGATATCGGCGTGAATTTTCCGCTTGACAGAGGCGGCGTCCTCATAGATGACTGATAAAGATCGCATCAGCCCTACCGGCGTAACCGTCCCTGTTCAGCGTAACGCAAGCGTGCCCACCACCCGTTATTACAATCAATCTGTGGACGAAAGCGCCGATCCGAGGGTCCCCGATACAAGGCTCGCCGTTTACGGAACGTTAGCCCCGGGGCGAGTCAACCATCATCAGATCTCGGCATTGCGAGGCAACTGGCAACGGGGGACCGTGAAGGGCAAATTGTTCTCTGCCGGATGGGGAGCGGCGATGGGCTTTCCTGGTTTGATCTTGGATCCGCTTGGTCCATCCTTAGACGTAGACCTATTCGAGTCGATGGACCTTCCACAACATTGGGCTCGTCTGGACGAGTTCGAAGGAAGTGGCTACCGTCGCGCAGTCACGACTGTGAATACGGCGGAAGGCAATCTTAGCGCCTGGATTTATGTGCTTGCTGAGGACCAGCCATAGATGACCCCACAGTGCGAGAACGGAACGCGCCGTGACGAATTGTGCGTTGTCATTTGGCATGAAAGCTGCGAACGCACAACGCGCTGATGTGGAGGAATTCAGATCGAGAGTTTGAGCGCGAACAGTGAATCGTTGGCCGGGAGTTCGTGCGCGCGGTTTTGGGGGGCGCTCAACGCTTCCGGCTCGGTTTACTGGGCCGTTGATAGATGTTTCGAAACCCATTCCACGTGGCGACGCATGATGTCCATCACGAACTTGGGTTCTTCCGGTCCATGTTTGGTTCTCGGGTAAACCACCATCACGGTCTCCACGCCACGCCGCTTCAGCGCGTTGTACATCTCGTAGCCTTGCCCGGTAGGCACCCGCGGATCAGTCTCGCCATGTAGAATCAACGTCGGCGTTGTCACGTTCTTCACATAGTAGAGTGGCGACATTTTCAAGTAGCGTTCCGTCTGCTCGAGCGGCGTCCCCGAGAAGTAATCGTCCAGGGTCGTGGGAATGTCGTTCGTCCCCCACATACTGATCAGATTGCTGAGGCCCGCGCCGGTTGCGGCCGCTTTGAAGCGCGTGGTCTGCCCAATCACCCAATTGGTCATGTAGCCGCCATAGCTCCAGCCCATCACCACCAAGCGATTCGGATCGGCAATGCCCATCTCAATCACGCGATCGACACCCGACATCAAGTCCTTATAATCGCCGCCACCCCAATCGTTGAGGTTGGCGGCGCGAAACCTAATGCCGTATCCGGTCGAGCCTCGGGGATTCACGCGCAGCACGGCCCAACCTTGCCCGGCGAAACTGGCGATGGGATACAATCCGGAGGCGCCAATGAAAGTCTCCGTAAAAACGCCTGAGGGACCGCCGTGAATATTCAAGATGAGTGGAATCTTCTTTCCCTTCTGGTAACCGGGCGGCAGGGTCAACAGCCCCTCCAACTCTTCACCCGCGTTCTTCCAATGAATCAGCTGCGTCTCGCCAAGCGGCAGTTTGGGCAAATTGGTGTTGGCGGCACTCACCTGCACCGGCTTCATCGAATGCAGATCCAGGCTGTAGGCCTCCACCGGTTCCGACGCTGTTTGCAGCGCCAGTCCAGCGTAAGTGCCACGCGCATTCAAGCGCAACCCCGCGCCGAACGTACCTTTCGGTGTGAAGGCGGCGCGCGGAGGGCCATCCACTGGCATCGCGTACAAAATAGCGTGCGTACCCTTAACCTCGGCAAAGTAGATTTGCCGCGAATCCCCCGCCCACCCCGCCAGATTCGGTTGCCCGTCAAAAGACTCGGGCAACTCCCGCTCCTTGGCGTTCTTCCGGTCATGCAGCACAATTCGGCCTGGTTGCAGCGGCGCCGGCGTGCGGACAAAGGCTAGATAGCGGCCGTCAGGCGAGTATGCCGGTTGCGCTTCCGTAGCCTGCGTGTTGGCGATCGGCTGCACCACACAGCTTTCCACTTCCACTTCCGAAATATCACTCTTGCGCGAAACATCGGCATCTGGCGACGGCCGCGTTTCAAACGCGATCGCGCGCGAGTCGGGTGACCAAGCGAAGGCCCCCACCGTGAATGGACCGCTTACCAATTTCTTCACCGCTCGTTGACCGCCGCTATCGGCGTTCGTGGCGACCAAGTAAAGAGCCTGATCCACAGGATCTTCGTCGAGTACGCGAAAGTCCAGCTTCAACCGCTTGGCCGCCTCCACTTCAGGACGCTCGGGCGAGGCGCTAAACGCGATCCACTTGCCGTTCGGCGAGAGATGGTAGGCGCCCAATTCGCCCTTCAGGCCGGTCAGCTTTTCCGCCTCGCCTCCGTCCACCGCAATACGAAAGAGATTTCCCTTCCCGTTGCGTTCGGAAGAGAAATAAATGAAGGCGCCATCCGGCGAAAACTCCGCGCCTTTTGCGCTCTTCTCTCCGCGCGTCAATTGCAGGCGATGGGATCCATCGCTTTGCGCAAAGAAGAGTTGCGTGTCGATCTCGCTCTTCTCTGCGCTCATCACCGCGGCAGATTCGGTCCAGACCACCGCACTGCCGTCGGGCGACGGCAGCACTTCCGTGATGTTGCGGACCTTCATCGATACTTCCGGCGTCCACTGTTGCGGACCTTCTGCCGCCGAAGCGCCGCCCAACAAGGCAATCAGGCCAATCGTGTGGAGTTTCATCGTTTACCTTGCGTAGGTTTCAACCCAGTCGATATTTCGTTGCGCGATGTCGAGAATAAATTTCGGCTCGCGAGGCCCGTGCGGAGTGCGTGGATACACAACCATCTTCGTGGTTACGCCCAATTTTTTCAGGGCGTGATATAACTCATACCCTTGGCTCGTTGGAACGCGAATGTCAGCCTCGCCATGCAGAATGAGCGTAGGTGTCTTCACGTTTTTGACAAACGTGATGGGCGAATGATCGGCAAAATTTCGGAACTGGTCCCAAGGGTCGCCAGCGAAGTAGTCGGGCAGAAAGCCGGGAATGTCGGAGGTTCCGGTGAAACTCCACAGGTCGGTAACACCAGCCCCGACCACAGCGGCCTTAAAGCGGTCTGTGTGTGTGACCACCCAACTTGTCATGAAGCCGCCATAACTCCAACCCAATACGGCAAGATGATCCGGATCGGCAATTCCCATCGCAATGACCTGATCCACGCCGCTCATGTCATCCTCGAAATCCTTGCCACCCCAATCGGCCACATTTGCGTAGCGAAATTGCTTGCCGTAACCGCTGGACCCCCGAGGATTGGGCCGCAGGACGGCATAGCCGCGCGCCGCAAATGCCGCAATCGGATAGACACTAAAGCGTCCAATAAAAGTCTCCGCAAAAGAACCGGCCGGGCCGCCATGGATGTTCAAGATGAGCGGATACTTCTTGCCCGGCTCATAACCCACCGGCAACGTGAGCAAGCCCTCCACCTCCTGGCCGTCTTTCGATTTCCAGCGGATTACCTTCGTTTCCCCAAGTGCGGGCTTAGCCAAGTCATCGTTCGCGCGGCTGACCCTGACAGGCTGGCCGCCGCTTTCGAGCGCCATGAAATACGCTTCCGGCGCGTCGGCGCTGCTCTCATGGCTGAACCCTATGTGAGTTCCGCTCACGTTCAGTGCCGCGCCTCCTCCGACCACGCCCTTCTCCGGCAGATAAAGGCTCTGCGCCGGACCATCAATTGGCATCGAATAAAGCTCGCTACGCGTTCCTTTCGATTCCTGGAACACGAGGCTCTTCGAATTGGCGGCCCATCCCAACAGCGCGGGCTTTCCGTCGAACGTATCCGGCAACAAACGTACCTCGCCGCTCGCCCGGTTCAATAGGGCGATATGCGCGTCGCCTGGCCAGTGCACCGGCTCCGATGTTTTGTCGAATGCCAGGTAGCGGCCGTCTGGCGAATAGTGCGGAGAACTCTCAGCCGCGGACGTTTTGGCAATGTCTGTCAGACGACCGGTGACCACCTCAACCTCCGCGATGTCTGCCTTGGTCCAGTCGTCAGCCAGCGGCGTGGGCCAGTGTTCAAACGCGATGCTCTTGCCGTCCGGCGACCAGTCAAAATCTGCCACGTGGTACTTGGGTTCGAATAGCTTCTTCGCTTCCCGCTTGCCTTCGTCGTTGGCGTCCGCCGGAATCGTGTAGAGGGCGAAATTCTCAGGGTCGGCGTCCACCACACGGAAATCCCGTTTCTCCTTGTGCGCCTTCTCCAGATCGGGCGGCGGCTCATATCCCGCGTAGGCAACGGTTTTCCCATCCGGAGAGACCTTGAAGTCGCCGATGCTGCCCTTCACATCGGTCAGCATCTCAGCCTCGCCACCTTCCACCAGCACGCGGAAGATATTGTTTTTGCCTGACCGATCGGAGAGAAAATAAACGTACCGCCCATCCGGCGAGAACGTGGGAGCGCTCGAACTTTTCTCGGCGCGCGTCAGCTGGAATCGCCGCGCTCCATCCGCCCGCGCAAGAAAGATCTGCGTCACCTGCTCGCTCCGCTCTCCCTCGGCGATTGCTTTGACCTCTGTATAGGCGACCCATCGGGCATCCGGCGACGGCACCACAGATCCAATGGTGCGGACTTGCATGGAGAACTCCGGTGTCCAGGAATTGCTCACATCCGAATAAAGAAAAAAGCAGCAGCCAAGCAGGAGTGCGAATGCTCTCATTTGGCTATGTTTGCACATTTTGGGCCGGAACATAGCAGACTGGCTTCGTCATGAAGAAGCATTGACGGTCCCGAAGCCGCCGCCTAAATCGCTGGCAGCTATGGGTGTGCTCTCGAAGCAGACGTTATGGTGAACGTATACCGTCAATGTGTGTCGTCAATGGCTAGCGACCGGGCGGACATCACGACGTAGCCGCGCGCTTTTAAAGGGAGAAGATGATGAGTTCCATGGCTAGGCCGGTTGCCCTTGAGCAGGGCAAAAATGAAATCGCACTGTTTGGCGACGGCAGCTTTCAAGATATCCTTTCTGTTGGCAGTTGGGCCTTCGGAGCGAGGACGAGATTACAATCCGCCGGCTGTTTAAACTCCCGGTGAGCCGCAATCTCTTGGACTCCAGTCGCGAAAAGGCTTTGGGTTCAACCGATATCCCAGATACGCTCGAGCCGGAATCTGAATGAGCCGGAATTAGCAATTAGGTCGATCAGGTCGATGTGGAGTTACAAGACCAGGAAGCGGGAGGCACCGACAATCAACGCAAGGGTCAGACCGGCGATGGCAAATTCACCAATGGCGCCGACGAACAAAGGTTTCAAGCCTTGCTTGCGTAAGTCGCGAATGTTTGTCTGCAAGCCGACGCCGGCGAATGTCAGGAGAAAGGACCAACGCGAGAGATTGGCGATATCCGCTACTTGAGACTTACTAAAGAGTCCTGCTGTCGCAGCGAGGGAAATCAGCAGAAAACCTAACACAAACTTCGGAAACTTCTGCCACAAAAATGCCGCTTTGTTCTGGACGACTTCGGCCTTGCTCTTGCGCGCCCAATAGACGGCGTAAGCGAGCACGACAAAGCCAATTGTTGCGTTGCGAGCTGTCTTTGCCAGCACGGCAAATTTCGCTGCCGCGTCTGAATAAAGCGCCCCGGCGGCAGTAGCCTCCGCGGTGTTGTCGACGGCCAGACCAGCCCACAAACCGAAGGCATGGTCTGAGAGGCCAAGGCTGTGTCCAATCAATGGAAAAGCGAACAGGCTGAATGCGCCAAGCGCGAGGATCGCCGCTATGGCGTAAGAGGTATCTTCATCGTCGGCGTCAATGGCTCCTTTTGCCGCAATGATGGCAGACACTCCACAGATGGAAGATCCAATCGCTAAGAGCGACGTCAACTTGGGTGAGAGGTTCAACCACCTTCCAAGCAGGGTCATCAGCACAATGGACATAGCCAACTCAATAACAACGAAGCCGAGGCTCAGGCCGCCCAACTTCCAGACGTCTCCGAGCAGGAAGCGCACTCCCAGGAACACGATGCCCAGTTTAAGCCAGAAATCGTAGGTCGCCACCCCGGGCCGCAAAATTGGCGCAACACCCACCGTGTTCGACACAAGCAGACCGTAAAGGATTGCCCAAAGAACGTATTCGATGTTCGGCAGGTGTAAATGGCGAGCCTTGCCATACTGCGCGATTTGTTGTTCTGTGAGCTTACCGAAATAGCCGATCAAAGCGAGCAGAACAACGCCCGGCAGAATTCTTAGAAATGGAAACTGAGTCTTGGAAGGAACTATGACAGGAGTGCTGAGCGAGGCCATAACGATTCTTCACCAAGGAATGTGTGGCAGAACACGAAGTTTTATGAGTACGGTCAAGGCAAATGCGCCCAAAACAGGCCACCAGTCTTTCGGGAGTTTCAGCGACATGGAACCACCCTATCACATCAAGTCAATCGGAGTGATGGAGAATAAAAAATTGCCAGTTTCGCCCGCCCGGCTTGCCGCGCCTACCTCCTAATTCACAACTCCCATCCCAGTCAGTGGCACAGTTAAGGGCGCACTATTCGCCGTCGTCGGAATCTGCAAGGTCGCTCCCACTCCCCCGGCTGCACTCGGAGTGAAAGTTACATAGATCGAGCAGGAAAATCCCGCGCTGAAGTAACCGACGCTGCAATTGTTCTGCGTAATGGCGAAACTGGCCGCATTCGCTCCCAGAATCACAGGCGTGTAGACGTTCACTAAGCCGTCGCTCATGTTGGCCACATTGATTACCGCCGCCGCGCTTGCGCCGCCAACCGTTTGAGTTCCAAAGTCCAAAGCTAACGGGCTGACGCTGACAGTGTTGTTCTCTTTCAAGCCTTCTCCGACCAGTGGGATCACGAGATGGGAGTCAATCCCATACGCAATGTTGAGCGCAGCGCTTTCCACTCCGATCTTGCTGGGCGTGAACTGAAGCTCAAGATTGCAACCATAGCTCGGTACCGGACTCCCACAGGGATTCACGAAGGGGATGATCTGGAAATCCGCTGCGTTAGCGCCGGTGATGGCGATGCCGCTCAGGATGGCCAGGTCGGTACCGGTATTTTGAATCACAATCCCCGGATAATCGTTGGCAGTGAGTCCGAGAGTTTGGGCGCCGAAATCGATTTCGCTGGTCGACGCCGATAACATCTGGCTCCTGATCTGCCCAACGCCGTAAAGCGCAACGCTTTGAGCCAAACCGGCACTGTCACGAATTTCGAGCGCGGCGGTACGCACTCCGGCGGCCGAAGGTGAAAACGCTACCCCAATGGAGCACTCGTAGCCAACCGGTAAGTTGCCGCAACTGTTGGAGGCAATAACAAACTCGCCGGCGTTGGCACCCGAAATCGAAGGCAAGACGAGTTGGACGGGCGAGTTGCCCTCGTTGGTCACGGTCACGCTCAGCACATTCTGCGCATCGATATTCTCGACGCCGAAATCGAGATTTACATTGCTCAGAGAAAACGACATGGTAGCGGGTTGCCCGCTTCCGGTCAGTGGAATCGTCAGAGGCGAACCGGGCGCGTCGCTCGTTATAACCAGGTTGGCATTCCGCGGCCCCAGCCCGGTTGGCGCAAATTGCAGTTCCATTGTGCAACTCGAAGTGAGAATGCTGGCGCAGGCGCTATTGATGAAGGTAAACTCCGAGGCGTTTGTCCCGGTAATCTGGATGTTGCCGAGAGTGACGTTCAAAGTTCCTTCGGAATCAAGAGCGACGCTCGCTGTGCTTGAACCGCCATTCACGATAGCCGAGCCGAAATCCAGCCCCGCGACACTCGCATTTAATATCTCAGTCGCAGATTGCCCCAAGCCAACCAGCGCCAGAGTTTGTGGAGAATTTTTGGCATCGCTCGAAATCTGCAAAGCGCCGCTGCGCAGTCCGGTCGCCGCCGGCGTGAAGTCCAGATTCAGGTAGCAATTCGCGCCCGGACTCAACGCACCCGCGCAACCGTTCGAGGCGAAACCGAAATCCTGGGCATTCTTTCCCACAAACGTAAAGGTGTTGAAATGAACCGTGTTCGTCCCCGTATTGGTAATTTGCACGCTCTGATTGTCCGAACCGCTATTGACGTTTGTATTGTTAAACTCGACTCCCAGTTGTTGTAATGCCACGTAACCCGCGCCTCCCTGGCCGTCTCCGCCGAGCATGGCGTCCGCCAGCGGCGTCGCACCGCCTGCTTCTGTTAGTTGAATCGCGGCGACGCGCGGACCGGCTGCGGACGGTTTGAATGTCACATAGACGGAGCATGACGCGTTGGGCGATAACGTTGCCGCGCAGTTTGTAGAGGAAATCGAAAAGTCGGCCGCATCGGGACCAACCAGCGCCGGAGCGCCGATCTTAATAGCCGGTCCACTCGCATTTAGATTCTGGAACGTGACATGGCTTTGCGGGGAGGCCGTGTTTAAAGGAATGCTGCCCAAGAGCGCTCCACCTCCCCAAATGCTCTCTGCCGCGAATCCATAGCCGCCCAGAATCACATTTTGCACGCTGCCCGTGGCATTGTCTACAATTTGCAGTGTCGCGGTTCTATAACCTTGCCCCGCAGGCGTGAACTGTAAGGGGATGTAGCAGATGCCTGAAAAAGCCGTCCCGGTTTGGCAGCTTTGTCCATTCTGAAACGAAAATTCTGAGGCGTTCGCGCCGGTGATGGCAATGCTTGCAATGGTAACCGCGCCGTCGCCTTCCGTGGTCAACTGGAGGTAGTACTGCGAAGTCGTATTTAGCTGCGCCATGCCAAACAAAACCGTATCGCTAGAGACCTCTACAAACCTCTGCAGAGTTTGGCCAAGACCATAGAGGAGGGTAGTCTGAGGCGTAGACAATGCGGAGTCCGCGACATTGAGATGCGCGGTCTCCACCCCCGGCGCTGAGGGTGTAAATGTGATCGCAACACTGCAACCGGTTTCAGCGGGCAAGGTGCTGCTATACGCGCAACCGTTGGACGCGATGGCGAAGTCGGCCGGATTCGCGCCGGTAATCGTGAAGCTCGGCATGGGGATGGTGGTGTTGCCGCTATTGTTGATGTAGACATACTGAGGGGCGCTGGAACTCCCGACGGTGGATGTCAAGGGTAAGTCAGCCGGGAGAACCTGCAGCGAAGAGCTTACCGCCTGGCCTGTGCCGCTCAGGGTAATGGTTTGCGGATTCCCGGAAGCGTCATCGATAAACGAAAGAATCGCGCTGCGAACACCCGGCGCCGAGGGGGTGAAGGTCAAGGTAAGGAAACAGGATGAACCCGCGGGTAGGGCGCTGGCGCACGAACTCCCTGTCAGCGCATAATCGCCGGCATTCTTGCCTGTCAGCGTTATGTTCTGAATGGTCACTGGCGCGTTGCCGGTATTGGTGACGTAAGGGCCGCCGTACCAAACCGAGCTTGCGCCCACCACCGTTGCTCCGAAATCATAGGAAGCAAGTGAAATGGTCAGTGACTTGATAGCCTTTTGCCCAAAGCCGGTGAGACTGACAGACTGCAAACCGGCATCGCTCGGAATAAACGCAGTGGCCGTCCTTATACCTTGGCCTGAAGGCGTGAACGTTATCGAACCTACGCAGTAGGTACCCGGAGGAACAACGTTGGGAGTGGACCCGCTGCATTGGCCGACGTTCACTGCGAAATCTGCCGCATTCTTGCCGGAGACGGTAGCGGCGCCGATGGTGACGTTAGCAGTTCCGGTATTGGTAATGGTGAAAGAGTTTGTCGCGCTGATCCCGATATTCGAGATACCCAGATCGATGGATGTGGGAGTGACGGCGAGCGTCTTTACTACGCTCTGGCCAGTACCCTCCAAAAGGACTGTCTGCGCACTGCCGCCGGCGTTGCTCGCAATTTGGAGCGAGGCGGAGCGCAATCCAGCTAGCGAAGGAGCAAAGCCAATCGTCACATTGCAGGATGCCTGAGACGCCAGAGCGCTACCGCTGCATAGGTTGCCGCTAACCGCAAAATCGGTTGCGTTCGCCCCGTTAATGGCAAAGCTTGCGAATGTGACCGGCGCATCTCCTGTGTTCGTTATTGTGAAGGAACCGGATGTGCTGCTTCCAACGTTGGTCAACGCGAAGGATAAGCTCGGCTGTGACAGCGCAATGGTTCGAACCACACTCTCGCCCGCGCCGTCCAACACTATGGTTTGCGGGCTTCCCGATGCATCTCCGCCAATCTGCAATGCCGCCGAACGCTCTCCTTGTGCGGAAGGCCTGAACACCACATACAAATTGCAGATAGCGCTGGGCGGCAAAACATTCGCGAAAGTGGCTTGGCAAGTGTTCTGGCTAATTGTGAAGTCGCCGGAATTCGCTCCGGTGATGGAATAGCTCGTCAAGCTCACGCTGCTAAGACCCGTATTGGTAATTTGAAGCGCGTTGGCGATGCTTGCCGTTCCCACGTTAACGGCTCCAAAAGACAATGCCGTTAGCGATAGGGCCACGGTCTTCTGCGAACCCTCCCCGCTGCCGTTTAGCGTAATGGATTGAGGGGAACCGGGAGCGTCGTCAGTCACGGCCAGCATCGCCGTTCTCGCGCCACTGGCGGCGGGCGTGAACGTAACTCCGATCGTGCAAGCTTGCCCGGCATTCAAAATCTCGAGACAGCCGTTCGCATCAATCGTGAAATCGTTGGCATTCTTGCCGCTGATGGCAAATCCCGTCAGCGAGATGGGCAGGCTTCCTGCGTTTTGCAGGGTAACTGCTTGCGCCAGGCTGGTTGTCCCGATGCTTTGCGTATTGAAAGCGATGGAAGCCGCCGCCGTCAGTTTCTTCGCCGCCGATTGTCCCGATCCAGTCAACAAGATCGTTTGGTTTCCGGCATTACTCGCAATGCCCAGAGTGGCCGTGCTTGTGCCCGCCGCGCTGGGCGTGTAGGTGATCTGAATCGTGCACCCATATCCATAGTCAATCGTCGAAGGCAAATACGCACAAGTATTCGAGATGATGGCATAATCCGCTGGACCTGTGATGGCAATCGACGAAAGAGAGATCTCCTCCGAGCCAGTGTTCAAGAGCGTCACGCTTTGCGGCGCACTCGTCTGACCTACCGCTTCCGAAAATGCCAAATTCGCGGGAACCGCAGCCAGGCCAATCGATTCGGTAGTGCCAACTCCACTGACTGGAACACTCAACGGGGAATCAGCCGAATCGTTGACTATCTCAATGGTGGCCGTCCGGTTGCCCGCGGCGCTAGGATCGAAATTCACGGCAAACGAACAAGTGGCGCCGGCCGCCAGACTTCCCGCGCAACCTCCGTAGCTCGTGAAGTCTTTGGCATTTGTGCCGGTTATCGTTACCGATTTGATGTTGACGGTCGCGGTTCCCGTGTTGCTGATCGCAATGTAAGGCAGCAGTGGCGTCGATGTTCCTACCAATTGTCCGCCGAAGAAAAGCGCCGGAGGTGAAACGAGAAGCGCTGCCGATTGCACCGGGCCTGAGCCCGAGCCTGCTCCGCTTCCACTGAGCAAAACCGTTTGCGGCGATTGGGGCGCGTTATCGTTGAAATTCAAATAGGCTACCCGGTTGCCGGACCCGCGCGGCGTGAAAACAACGCCCACGTAGCATTGTTGGCCGGCAGCGAGCATGGCCATCGCGCCACATTGGTTTGTGCTGATGCGGAAATCGGCGCTGTTTTCCCCGGTGATCGTAATCGAACTTACATTGAGAACTTCATTCCCGGTGTTCTGTAAAGAAATGTCCTGCTCGTCGCTGGTTGTGCCGATGTCCTGTAGGCCGTAAACGACCTGAACAATACCAGTGCTCGCGCTCACCCCAGCGGTGACGCCGTTACCAGTCATCGCCAAAGATTGGGGCGAGTTGTTTGCGTTGTCCACAAAAGTGAGCAAACCTTGGCGCGGCCCGGCTGCCTTCGGAGAAAAGCTCAGGTATACGTTGCAGCTCACCCCCGGGGAAAGCACGCTGCTGTTGTCGTTCGCGCAGTCGTTCTGGTAGATACTGAATTCGCTGCCGTTCGCTCCGGAGATGGCAATGGAAGCGATATGGATCTCGGCATTCCCCGTGTTGGTAATGGTGAACACCATAGGTGAACTGCTGGAACCGACGAGCGCGTTGCCGAACGCAATCGGGATTGCGTCGAACGCCAGTGTCTTGCTATCTTCCGCGCCGTTTCCTCCCACGTAAAGAAGTTGCGGCGAATTTGCGGCGCTGTCGACAATGACCAGATCCGATGTTCTGGGCCCCGGACCCATGGGAGTGAACGTAATTGTCAACGAGCAATTGCCGCCGGCGCTGAGCACTGCCGGCGCGATCGGGCAAGTGTTGCCGCTAATTGCGAAATCGCTCGCGGTTATTCCGGAGAAGCCGAATCCGTCGATAGAGGTCGCCCCTGCCCCGGCATTGGTAATCGTCATACTCCGGCTGGCACTGGCGCCTACCTTGATTTTGTTGAAAGAGATCGCCGAAGGGCTGAACAATAAGGTGCTGGTTGGCAAACCTCTTCCTGTTAAAGCAATCGATTGCGGCGACCCTTTCGCATCGGACGCGATCTGCAGTGTGGCCGCGCGCGGTCCCACAGCCTTGGGTGAAAAGGTTAACGAAACAGTGCAGGTACCACCCACCGCAAGGCTATTCGTGCAAGCATTGCCGGTAAAGGTGTCGTCGCTGACCAGAAAGTCGGCTGCATTCGCTCCCACAATCGCGGTCGTGCCAAGAGTAATCGCCGTGGTCCCTGTGTTCGTGAGAGTCACGGTCTGAGCGGGACTGATTTGCGTTAGATTCAGTGCCCCAAAATTGACCTGTTTAGGGCTTACGCTCAACGTTGTCGTGACCGCTTGTCCGGTGCCGCTGAGTGTTACTGTCTGCGGAGATCCAACCGCGCTGTCGCTGAAGCTCAAGACCGCTGACCGCGGGCCGATTCCACCAGGAACGAAGGTAACCGTCAAACCGCAAAAATACTGAGCTCCCTGGCAAGTGTTGCCGCTGATCGAAAAATCGCCGGCATTCGGACCGCTCAGGCTTACGGATGTGAAGGTCGTCCCCACACTGCCGTTACTGCTCACGGCCAGATTCCACAGCGAGCTTGTGCCAAGGTTCTGCGGGCCGAAGTCGAACGCCGTTGCATTGAAGGAAAGAGTTGTTACCGCCAATACGCCTGTTCCCGACAACGCAATTTTTTGCGGAGATCCTGCCGCATCGTCGGCCAATGTGATGGTGGCAACGCGCGCGCCGCTCCCCGACGGCGCAAACGTCACTATGAGGTTGCAAGAACTTCCCACTGCCAGCGTTGCCCCACATTGGCTTGCGTCAACCGCGAAATCGCTCGCATTCTTCCCGCTCACTCCGACTGCACTGAAATTTACATTAAAAGCGCCGGTATTAGTAACCAGCGAAACCAAGTAATTACTGGTTGTCGTCAAATATTGCGATCCAAAATTTAGCGCTGCCGGGCTCACCGTCACGCTGCTCAAATCCGCCAGGCCGGTTCCGCGCAACGGCACGGCCAACGGACTGTCCCCCCAATCTCCCGAGACGGTAACTGCTGCCTTCCGGGTCCCGACGGCTGAAGGTGTGAAGCTGAGAAACAAGGTGCATGAATCTCCCGCTCCCAGCGAATTTCCGCAGTTCGTACCCATCTCGAAATCGCCCGCGTTGGCGCCGGTCAGGCCGATCGAACTAAACACAATCGCCTCGCTCCCGGAGTTGCTCAGCGTTACCTGTTGCTGCGCGCTCACTGTGCCGATCGCCTGCCCTGCGAACGTTAGCGAAGAAGGCGAAGCCGTCAACGCGCTGGCGGTTGCCGATGGGGCCGCACCCATTGAAACGATCGCAACTGCGCCAAACATCCAACCCAGAGCCGCACACTTTACCAAATTCATTGTTTTCCCTTTTCCACTGAACCGATGAGCCAGCCGAGCGCCGACCGACTCTGTTCTCTAAAAGTGTCCGAACGGTGGTTTCCGTTTAAAGCAGAGTAACAAAAACCGAGAAATAAATAAATGTGTAAGATTTGTTACATTAGTCGCCGGCAGAAAAACGGGAGATGATATCGTTTCCATGCCGCGTCCGCGCGGCAGTTAAGACTATATACTGTCCGAAGTTATGGTTTATAGGCAGTCTTTCCTTGCGGCGTTCACGTTGATGACTTCGGTCGTGGCGGTGGCGGCGCCGATGGATAACGTTCGGCGCTGGGTTAACGCCAAATTCCTGGGCATACCCGATGATTACGTCGCGCCGCCTCACTTATTGGTTCATCTCAAGTCCGGTGTGTTGGAGCGCAATGGCATCAAGAATCGGTTTTTCAATATTGCCGGCGAGCGTTTCGAACGTGGCATCGCGATGCCGTCCCCCGGGGAAATTGTAGTTAGTTTACCGGCGGCCGCAGCCCGTTTCAGCGCTGTTGTGGGCGTCGACAGCAACGACCTGGGCTACTACTCGAATGGCGGACGCGGCAGCGTGATCGCTTCCGTCGAAGCGAACGGGCAGCCGCTCTTTCAGTCGGCCGTGCTGCGGGAAGGGCTGGCGGGCGTACCCATTTCGGTGGAGCTGAACGGGGCGCGCGAGATCAAGCTGACGTTGACGGCGGCCGGTGAACACGGCCGCACGTATCAGGCGGAATGGGATCAGGCCGATTGGGCCAACGCACAGGTGACGCTGGCCGACGGAACAGACGTGTGGCTGGCCGATTTGCCGCTCGGGCCTCTGCCGCACGCTTACTCGCTCGCCGCGCCCTTTTCGTTCCTTTACCGGGATCGCAACTCGGCCGAACTTCTTCCGGCATGGCGCTTGGAACGCGCCACGCACAAACTCGACGCGGAGCGAACGGAGTACGACACGATCTACATGGACCCGCAAACCGGTCTTATCGTGCGCTGTGTTGCGGTCGCTTACTCCGACTTCCCCGTTGTGGAATGGACCGTTTACTTGAAGAATTCCTCTGCAACGCCGACACCGATCCTGGAGAATGTGCAAGCACTCGATGCGGAATTCGAGCGCACCGCCGAGGGCGAATTTCTATTGCATCATTCGAAAGGAAGTCCCAATTCCCCGACCGACTTCCAACCCTTTGCGACGCCTTTGCCGGCGGGCTCCGAAGAGAAGCTCTCATCAATTGGAGGCAGGCCCACGGACGGCGATCTTTGCTATTTCAATTTGGAGTGGGCGGGTGAAGGGGTCATTGTTGGTCTGGGCTGGCCGGGCCAGTGGGAGGCTCGGCTTTCGCGCGATAATGAAAGAAGCGTTCGCATCTTGGCGGGTCAGCAATTGACGCACTTCCGGCTGCTTCCGGGCGAAGAGGTACGCACTCCGCTGGTGGCTCTGCAGTTCTGGCAGGGCGACTGGGTTGATGCGCAAAACGTCTGGCGGCGCTGGATGATCGTGCACAATCTGCCGCGGCCGGGTGGCCATCTGCCGCCGCCGCAACTGGCGGGCGGCAGCGGACGGCAGACCATCGAAATGCAGGATGCGAATGAAGCGAACCAGAAGGGGTTTCTGGCGCGCGTTCTGAAGACGGGATTGAAGATTGACTACTGGTGGATGGATGCGGGCTGGTATCCCTTCAAGAGCGGCTGGTGGAATACGGGGACCTGGGACCCTGATCCGGATCGTTTTCCCCGCGGCTTTGCGCCGATATCGGAAGCGGCGCACGGCAGCGGGGTCAAGATCATTGTGTGGTTTGAGCCCGAGCGCGTGACGGCCGGTTCGTGGTTATGGGAGAACCATCCCGAGTGGCTCATCGGCGCGGACGACAAGGACAAGCTTCTCTTTCTAGGCGATGTACAGGCACGCGCGTGGCTTGTTGAGCACGTGAGCGAAATCATTCGCGAGCAGGGCATAGACACCTACCGGCAGGACTTCAATTTTGAGCCGCTGGCGCGCTGGCGTTCGCACGATGCGGAAGACCGCCAGGGGATCACTGAAATCCAACACGTGACCGGATATCTCGCCTATTGGGATGAATTGAGACGCCGCTTTCCGAACCTGTTGATCGATACCTGCGCGTCGGGCGGCAGACGGCTCGATCTCGAAACTCTGCGGCGTTCCGTGCCGCTCTGGCGGAGCGACTTCGCTTACGAGCCTTCAGCCATGCAGCAGTTGACCTACGGGCTTTCGCTTTGGATTCCCTACTTTGGCACCGGTTTCAATTCGCTGGATCCCTACATCTTCTGG
>Ga0302325_10012562_pt1 | contig 18154 bp, 14 predicted proteins | sample Palsa_T0_2_FD_201948 | JGI IMG/M metagenome (GOLD analysis project Ga0302325, IMG submission 201948) | Peat permafrost microbial communities from Stordalen Mire near Abisko, Sweden - Palsa_T0_2 | ecosystem: Environmental > Terrestrial > Soil > Palsa > Peat permafrost | place: Sweden: Abisko...
TCCGTGGCGCACGCACTCATGCGTGCAGCGTTCACACTCGTGTGAACGCGACATATTTCAATCCCTTGACACCAGCCCCCTAGAGCCCTACCCTAGAAATCTATGGAAATGAAACGCTCCGATCATCTCCAAAACACCCTCGAACTACTCATCCTCAAATCCCTCCAGCACCGCCCCAATCACGGATTCGGCATCGCCACCCACGTGCAGCAAGCCTCCGAAGGCCTGCTGCGCGTGGAAGAAGGATCGCTCTATCCGGCGCTCCATCGCATGGAGAAAGAAAAGCTCATCAAGGGCGAATGGCGCACCACCGAAAACGGCCGCAAAGCGCGGCTCTATGCGCTGACCGCGGCGGGGCGGAAGCGTCTGGAGCATGCCGTGAGTAATTGGACGTCAACCGTCAAAGGCGTCCGGAAATTGCTGAGGTTCGCATGAAGACGCCTTGGGAGTGGTTCCGCCGATGGCGCGGCCGCGAGTCCGAATGGCAGGACGAGTTGGACACCCATCTCGCCATGCGCGCGGAGCGGAACCGCGCCGAAGGCATCCCCGCGAATGAGGCCCATCTGGCCGCCCGGCGCCAATTCGGAAACCGGCTGCGCACGCTCGAGGACGTCCGCTCCGTTCACGTTGGAAAGTGGCTCGACGATTTCCTGCAGGACGTTCGGCTGGCATTGCGCGCCTTCCGGAAATCGCCCACCGTAGCGGTGGTAGCCATAGTCACCATCGCCATCGGCGTTGGCGCCTCAACCGCGATCTTCGGCGTCGTGGACCCTCTGCTCTTTCGCAGTCTCCCCTACCCTCACGACGATCAGTTAGTCTCCATCGGGTACTTCGGCCCGGTGGATAACAACGAGTTCAACGTGGTCAGCAGTTACCTCGACTGGCGCCGCCGGCAGGGCGTGTTTCAGGGCTTAACCTCCATGCGGCCGGGTGCGCAGTGCGACCTGCTGGCCGGGCAAACGCCGTCTCGCGTCACTTGTTATTTCGTGGAGGCGAATTTTCTCAGCGTGTTGGGAATCGCGCCGGCGCTCGGGCACGACTTCACGCGCGAGGACGACCAGCCACACGCGCCCCCGGTCGTCTTACTCTCCTTCCCGCTTTGGCGAAACGGCTTCGGCGGCGACCCGCGCATCATTGGCCAGAGCGTCATCGTCGACGACCAGCCGGTGAGAGTAATCGGCGTGCTCCCAAAAGGCTTCGAGATGCCACAAGCCGGTCTGCCAGACCTTCTCATGCCGGAGCAACTCGACGCCACGCGCCCGCGCGCCGCGAATTCCTCCTCGTTTCTGCGCACCTTCGCGCGCTTGCGTGTGGGCGTATCCATCGAACAGGCGCGCGCCCGCATGCTGCCGCTGTTCGAGCAAACCGTACAACTGGATGTCCCCAAGGAACTCCGCTCGGAAGTCCGCTTCGTGGTCCGCTCGCTGCGCGACCGTCAGATCCACGAAGTGAAGCTGGCCTCCTGGATGTTGTTCGGCGCGGTGCTCGCCCTGCTGCTGCTGGTGTGCGCCAACGTGGCCAATCTCCTGCTGGCGCGGGCCGCGGCGCGGCGCCGGGAAATGGCGGTGCGGGCGGCGATCGGCGCGGGGCGGGGCAGGCTGATCCGCCAGACGCTCACTGAAAGTTTGGTGCTGGCGCTCACCGGAGGACTGGCCGGCTGCGGCTTCGCGTGGGGCTTGATGCGTGCTTTGGTGGCGATGGCGCCGGAAGGCTTGCTGCGGGTGGAACGCACCGGCCTCGATCGACGGGTGCTGCTCTTCGCGCTGGCGGCCTCGATCGTGGGGGCTCTGCTTTTTGGAATGGCGCCGGCCCTCGAACGGCCGCGTGCCGAATCGCTGGCCGGCGCGCGCGTCGCCGGCGCTTCGCGGACGCTATCCCGAAGAATGCTGGTGGCCGCGCAGGTAGCCATTTCCCTGGTGCTGCTCACTGGCGCGTTTCTGTTTCTGCGCAGCTTTTGGAAACTCCGCAGCGAACCGCTCGGCTTTGAGCCCGAACACGTAGTGACGGCATCCTTCACCCTGCGGCCCCAGCACCGCCCGGCCGGGGCGCAGTCGGCCTTCTTCCACCAATTGGAAACGCGCTTGCAGAGCATCCCCGGCGGCGGTTTTTTCGCGCTAAGCGATTCCATCCCTCCGCGCGGATCGCAAGGGCGACCGTATTCCAACCTGCGGATCGCGGGGCATCCGCCGGTAGCGGCGGATGGCGGCATGGTTGAATTTCGCTGGGTGACGCCGGGGTACTTCCGCGCCATGGGCATTCCTATTGTCGCCGGAAGGCCGTTTGAAGAAGGCGAACGCGCGTCGGGTGAATCGCCCGTCATTCTCAGCGCTACCCTGGCGCGGCGCTTATTCGGCAGTGAAAACCCCATCGGTCAGCAAATCGATTTGGATGCGGCCGGCCGCTGGCGCCCCATCGTGGGCGTCGCCGCCGACACGCGTAACAACGGGTTGACCGAGACCGATCCCGAGTATTACCGCCTGCGCATGGCCAATCTATCGCCGCAGCTAGGCGCAGTGGCGCTGTTTAGGACGTCGCTGCCCCCGGCTGCCCTGGCGCACTGGATTAGGGAAGAAGTAGCGCAAGTGGACCCATCGCTGCCGGTCACCATCGATACGTTGGAGCAGCGCGTTGACCGGTTCCGCGAGCAGCCGCGATTCGTGGCCGCGCTGGTGGCGCTCTTCGCGGGCTTTGGCGTGCTGCTGGCAGCGGTAGGGCTATACGGCGTCCTATCGTTCCTGGTGGCGCAGCAAACGCAAGAGATCGGCGTCCGCATGGCGCTCGGAGCGCGCCCGAGGGATATCGCCGCGCACATTCAAGCCTACGCGGGAATGTGGACAGCCGTCGGCGTGGCCACAGGCGTGGTGTGCTCCCTCGCCGTAACGCGCATCGTCAAGGGCCTGTTATTCGGCGTCACGCCGGACGACCCTTGGTCGCTCATCGCAGCCGTTGCCGTGTTGACGCTGACAGCCGCCATAGCCGCATGGATCCCATCGCGGCGTGCGGCGCGGGTAGATCCGATGGTGGCGCTAAGGTACGAGTGACCACTACTTCACCGCCACCGTCACCAACACAACATGGTCTTCCCAAGCCAACTGCAGCCTGACCTTGTTGCCGCCCGCGCTCGACAGGGTAAATTTCATCTGCTCCACCATCGCCGGCGGTTTGCTCATGGTCATCTTGACGCGGCCAAGGTCCTGCTTCGCGTCATATTCCAGACCCGATTGTCCGGTCTGCTTATTGACGATCAACTCCCAATTCGCCAGGTTCGCCAAATTGACGAAAAGCGTATAGTCTCCCTTGGGAACCGCCAGCCCGCCGATATCGAGGTCGGCATCGGTATGCAGCGCGGTAGCGTCGTTAGCGCCCGCGCGCCAGACGGGATAGTTCGCGTCCTGACCGATGCGTCCATCCTTCCCGAAAAGTTTTCCTTCCCGGTTATTCACCGCGGGGGCCGAATACTTAATGGTGATCGCCTTGCCCCCGACGGCGATCGTCGCCACTTGGCCGTCCTTAGTTTCGGCGCAAGCGAGACTGGCCGCCGCGACCAAAATCGCCGCGCCGATCCAACACGATTTCATCGATTGTTTCCTCTGAAGCAGGATAGCGCATCACGCCTTGGCGAACCGGTGGTAAGCCTCCAGCGCGTCGTGCAGCCGGTCCAGGATCCGGTTGGCGCCGATGGCCTCGATCAGGTGATGACGTTCGAGATCGGGCTTCAGGTCCGATTGTACATGCGCGAGTACCAGCGCCACGCTGCGATCCGCCAGGTTGCGCTGAAGATCGATCACCACGCGCGCCGCGGTGTAATCGATGCGCGCAATCGCGCCGCAATCGACAACCACCCAGCGCAACGCCGAAGGCGTGGGCCCAACAAGTTCGCGGATTTCATCCGAAAACCGCCCGGCGTTGGCATAGAAGAGCGGAGCCCCGAACCGGTAGATTGCCAGGCCAGGTGCGGTCACGGCCCCGGGAACCGCGGGAATCAGACGCCACAAACCGCCTTCGTCCGGTACTAACACCGCCGTATGCGGGCGATAGCTGTGCCCAACCACGCGCAGCAGCGAAAGCACCATCGCCAGCAAGATTCCCCGTTCGACCCCCACCAGAACCACTACGCCCGTGGTGATCAAGGCCAGCGCCCACTCACCCGGACTTTCGCGGCGAATGCTCCGCATTCCGCGAAGATCGACCAGCCGAATGGCCACAATGAAGACGATCGCCCCCAGCACGCATTTCGGAAGGTACTGCAAAGGGTGGGTCAGGAAAAGCAGGACCAACGCCACCACGGCAGCCGTCGCAAGGTGCGCCATCTGGCTCCTGCCGCCGGAGCTTTCCACCATGGCGGTTTGCGTGGGGCTGCCATTTACCACGAAGGTTCCGCTCAGCGCCGCGGCCGCGTTCGCCGCGGCCAGGCCGGTGAGGTCCGCATCCTCGTCGAGCGGCTGATGATGCCGCACCGAATAGACGCGCGCCGTGGCCGCGCTCTGCGCCATGATCATGACCACGCAGGATGCAGCCACGGGAACCAGCGCATCCACGTCCTTCCAATCGATCGGCGGCAGCCCCAAATGCGGCAGACCGCCGGCCACCGGCCCAATGACGGCGATGCCGTGCCCGGCGAAATCCCACACCGCACTCGCAGTCACCGCCCCCGCCACGGCGATGAACGGACCCGGAATTCGGGGCGAGAAATGGCCGAGAACCAGCACCCCCGCTACCACCGCCGCGGAAAGGGCCAGACAGTTCATGTTGATATCCGGCAGACTGCGAAAGACCTGAAGCAGTTGTTCCACGGTTTGATGGGATTGAATCTGCAGCCCGAGCATTTCTCCCAAAACCGCAATGCCTACCTGAAAACCTACACCGGTGAGAAAGCCCACCAGCACGGTCTGCGAAAGAAAGTCGGCCAGAAAACCGAGCCTCGCCAATCGCGCCAGCAACAGCATCCCGGCAGTGAGCAGCGCGACCAATCCCGCCAACGCTACATACCTGGCGCTTGCGGTAGGCGCCAACGGCGAAACGCCGCCGGCCAGAATCGCGGCCGTAGCGGAATCGGCGGCCACCACCAGATACCGCGACGAGCCGAACGTTGCGAACGCCAACAACGGCAGCAAGAGAGTGTAAAACCCGGTGACCGTGGGCGTGCCGGCGATGCTGGTATAGCCAAGCGCCTGCGGAATGTTCATCGCCGCCAGTTGGACGCCCGCGACCGAATCGCGCAGCGCCCCGGCGCGATCGAACGGCCGCAGACCGCGGAAGAAGACCGGCTCACCGCGCTTGACCTCTTGCGAGCTATCGACCATCTTCAACAGGCTACTCGATTTTGGAACATAATGAATAAACGCCAAGAGCAACCCTCAGCCCGCCAGGAGACAGCAATGCCAGTCAAACGCAGATTAGGAACCCAAGGTTTGGAAGTGTCTGCGTTAGGTCTCGGCTGCCTCGGGATGAGCCAATCCTATGGCGCGGCCGACGAAAAGGAATCGATCGCCACCATCCACCGCGCCGTCGAACTGGGTGTCACGCTCTTCGATACCGCCGAGGCCTACGGGCCCTTCACAAATGAGGAAATGCTGGGACGTGCGCTCAAGGGCAGGCGCAGCCAGGTCGTCATCGCCACCAAGTTCGGCTGGCGCATTCGCGACGGCGTCGTGGACGGAGTCAATAGCCGGCCGGAGCACGTGATCGAGGTCGCGAATGCCTCTCTGCGCAGGCTTGGAACAGACTATATCGATCTGCTCTACCAGCACCGCATCGATCCCCAAGTGCCCATCGAAGACACCGTGGGCGCCATGGCCGGCCTGGTCAGGGAAGGCAAGGTACGCTACCTTGGACTCTCCGAAGCCGGCGCGGCTAACATTCGCCGGGCGCACGCCACCCATCCCATTTCCGTCTTGCAAAGCGAGTACTCACTCTGGGAGCGTAATCTCGAACTGGAGATCATTCCCCTGATCCGGAAACTTGGCATCGGACTCGCGCCCTTCGCTCCCTTGGGACGCGGTTTCCTGGCGGGCAGCGCCAAGCGCGCCGAGGAGTACCCACTATCCGACTGGCGGGCGACCGACCCCAGGTTTCAAGGCGAGAATTTCGAGGCCAACGTGCGGGCCGCCTCTGCGGTCCACGAACTGGCCGGACAAAAAGGCGCTTCGGCGGCTCAGATCGCGCTTGCCTGGCTGCTCCACAAAGGCGAGGACATTGTCCCGATTCCCGGCACGAAGAGGCGGCGATACCTCGAGGAAAATGTCCGCGCGGCCAACGTGACGCTCAGTCCCGGCGAAATGGAAAGTCTCGATGCGGCATTAGCGCCGGAGGCCATTGCCGGTCCGCGATACAATCCCCGGCTTATGGCGTTTATCGATAGGTAATGCGTAAACAACCTGTATAACAAGCCCCCCAAGCGGGCTGAACTGTTAACCTAATTAAATCGAACCGAAAAGCGGCCCGCATATGCAAACCTTAACCGATATCGAAACTCGTGACCTCTCGGCTCCGTTGGCCAAGAACAAACACCTTCGCAAGTGGGTCGAGAAAATGGCCCAGCTTACGCAACCCGACCGTATCCATTGGGTGGATGGCTCGCAGGAAGAACATGACTCCCTCTGCGCCCAAATGGTGGAAGGCGGTACGTTCATCAAGCTCAACCAGGATCTCTGGCCCGGCTGTTATTACGCACGCTCGGACGCCAACGATGTCGCGCGCGTCGAAGACCGTACCTTCATCTGTTCGCTCTCGCCCGATGGCGCCGGCCCCACCAACAATTGGGTCAACCCTTTCGAGATGCGGCGCAAGCTCAAGAGCCTTTTCGACGGCGCCATGCGTGGACGCACCATGTACGTGCTCGCCTTCAGCATGGGCCCCATCGATTCGCCCATGTCCCAGATCGGCGTGCAATTGACCGATTCGCCTTACGTCGTGGTCAGCATGCGTATCATGGCGCGCATCGGCATGCCGGTTTTTCGCGAAATCGATAAGGATACCAAGCGCGTCGTCCCCTGCATGCACACCGTGGGCGCGCCGCTCAAGCCCGGCCAGGCCGACATTCCCTGGCCCTGCAACAAAGAGAAGTACATCGTTCACTTCCCAGAAACCCGCGAAATCTGGTCCTACGGTTCGGGCTACGGCGGCAATGCGCTGCTGGGCAAGAAATGCTTCGCGCTGCGCATCGCATCGAATATCGCTCGCGACGAAGGCTGGCTGGCCGAGCACATGCTGATCCTCGGCGTCGAAAGTCCCGATGGCGAGAAGACCTACGTCGCCGCCGCCTTCCCCAGCGCCTGCGGCAAGACCAACTTCGCCATGCTGGTGCCGCCGGAGGGTTTCGAAGGATGGAAGGTATGGACCGTCGGCGACGATATCGCGTGGATTAAAGCTGACGAAAACGGCCGCCTCCGCGCCATCAACCCCGAAGCCGGCTTCTTTGGCGTCGCGCCCGGCACTTCAGTCAAAACCAATCCGAACGCGATGGCTACCCTATCCCGCAACTCCATCTTCACCAACGTCGCGCTTACCCCCGAAGGCGGCGTCTGGTGGGAAGGCATGACGGACGAGCCGCCCGCCGAGTGCCTCGACTGGCAAGGGCGCAAGTGGACGCCCGCCATCGCCAAGGAAACCGGCGCCAAAGCGGCTCACCCGAATTCCCGGTTCACCGCGCCCGCTTCGCAGTGCCCCACCATCGATCCCGATTGGGAAGCTCCCAACGGCGTTCCTTTGAGCGCCATTATATTCGGCGGCCGGCGCGCCACCACCATGCCGCTCGTGTATCAGGCTTTCAACTGGAGCTCCGGCGTCTACATGGGCGCAACCATGGGCTCGGAAACCACCGCGGCTGCAGCCGGCGCCGTAGGCAAGGTGCGCCGCGACCCCATGGCGATGCTGCCCTTCTGCGGCTATCACATGGGCGACTATTTCCGCCATTGGCTCAAAGTGCAGCGCCGCTTGTCCGTAACCCCGCGCGTGTTCCATGTGAACTGGTTCCGCAAAGATGCCAACGGCCAATTCATCTGGCCCGGATTCCGCGAAAACATGCGCGTCCTTAAATGGATTGTGGATCGCGCCCGCGTCCGCACCATCGCGCGCGAAACGCCCATCGGCTGGCTGCCCCACTACGAGGACATCGAGTGGACCGGACTCGACTTCCCCAAGGAACGCTTCGAAGAGCTGCAGGCCTTCGACCGCGACGCCTGGCGGGCCGAAGTGATCGGTCACGAGGAGCTATTTATCGAGCTCCACGACCATCTGCCCCCGGAGATCGTCTACGAGCGCGAGCTGCTGATCTGCCGCCTGTAAGGTGGGGCATGCTTTAGCTTGCCCAGTAGCGCGGGGCCATGCCCTGCGCACTGCAATCTGTGCGCTTACCGCTCCGGCGCTTCTATCGTCAGGCGCATAGCTTGCAAGTCGAGGGTCACTCGCGGAGCGCTGTTGAGCACATCCATGCCGATAACGCCGTGGATTTTCGCGTGCAGTGGCGGCTTTTCGAGCAGCACGCCGGCGGGCCGCTTCGTCGCGAACGAGCCGCCAATGCTCAGCGTGATTTCCGGCAGGGTCAGTTCCATGATCTCGCGATGTCCGCCAAGCGCGTCCCATTCGTTGAGCGATTGCTTGCCGCTGGCGGACACCAGGTCCAGGTTGCCGATCGCGAAGCGGGGATAGAGTTCGGTGCGGTTCGCTCCCATGTCGAGGAAAAAGATCATACCGCTGTGACCATTAGAAGCTGCGTCTGTCGACGGTACGTCGGTGAGCAGATCATGGTCCCAGAAGCACAAGTTGGCATCGCGGACGTTCTTCTCCTGAGCCGGGAAGCCGATTTCAACATCGCCGCCCGCATTCCAGCGCAGGGTTTCTAATTTCAGCAGCACATCGATGCCAAGCGTGCCGGGCCAATCCTGCCGCGCGTCCGGCACAACCCAAAAGGGCACGTTTTCGAGACGAATCGCGCCCACCGTGAGAACCGGGACAATCGTCAGGGGCGCGTCGAACTTCACGATGCCGTTCATAACAATCATGCGAAGCCGCTCCAGCTTCAAGCCTAAACGCCTGGCTTCGGACATCGAAAGCATTGAGAGGTTCGCTCCCGTATCCACCTCATAGCTGGCGTCCTTGCCGGCGGCGGTTACGGGCAGCAGGATGCGGCCGTCGGAGTCGTGGGTCGCCGCAAGGCGGGCATAGCCGCGTTGAGTCACAGCCATCTCCGGGTACTTGGCGAGCCCCTTGTAGAAGAAAGTGCGCTCGCCCATTCCCCAATATGGCAGCGCCTTCCGCACCATCCCATTGCGCTGATAGACTTCCGCGAGGCGCCTGCGCGCTTCGTCACGAAACTTGGATGGCGGATTCTGGTTAATGATCGGCAGAAGTTCCCGCTCGGCCTGCGGCACATCGTTAAACGCATGCGCCATCCATCCGCGCAAGCGATTCCCTTCGACGCCGCTCAGGTCCACGCTGCGGTCGTCGAGTTGGCGCCGGCCGTCGAAAGGGGTGAGAATGTCCTCCTGCGGAAGCGGATCTTGTTTCTCCCATTTTTCGCGGAATGTCGCCGGCTGCGTGACGTTGGTGCGCTTTACCGACATCGTCTGGCCGTTCGCGGCGAGATGCATCAGATGCGCCTCGTTTTTTGCTTGGAAGAAAAGAGAAACGCCCTCCCAGCGCGCGAGAAATCCTTCCGGGTGACCCTCCGCGCTCTGCAAATGCGGCTGACCGTCGATCGGGCCTTTGACCGTGTCCAGACGATCCTCGACTTGCTGCAGAACGCGCAGCTCGGATTCGTTCTGTTCGATGATCATGGTTTGCGGATGATCGCCATTCAGCAGCTTCCAGATCCCGCTGAAATTGGGCTTACTCTCGGCGCCCGTCGAGACCGCTGTGAGACCCGCGAGTATCAGCCACGGCGAAAACCGTAATAACATGAGCTTTTCGACATTAGCATGAAACTAGTGGGGCAGCCCATCTTGGCCGGATGGCCTGTCGCACATTGCGTCAATTCCCGGCAACAGGGAGGAGTACGCCGCTTTGGGACGCGGACCCGCTGTAAGTGACCAACAATGGTTGGTTTCCGGCGGGCATGTTCTGCGGGATCTGCACATTAATCTGATAGAGACCAGCGCTCACCACGCCTGCGTATGCCACCGGAACGGAAATGCCGCCGATGGTAACCGAGGGGAACGTCGCCAGCGTGATGGGCGGACTGATCTCGACGCCCGACGGCGCGAGAAGCACGCTGTTGCAATACAGCGCAACGTAATCGCCAGGCTTGGCTTTAGCAGTCCCCGGCACAACCGCCGGGTCGCCGATGACTGCGCCCGTGACCGCATTCTCGGCCGCGGCGTACGTGTTGCCGCCGCCCGCATAAGTGAACATCGCGGGACTCGCAGCGAGGTAGGGCACTGTTACAGTTGCGCTCTGCTGTCCATCATGGGTAAGCACGACGGTGGCGGGACTCTGTTCGATTGACGCAGTCGGGGCCTGCGCGTCGATCTGTGTGGGCGAAACATAGTAGACCGCGGCCGGCTGTCCGTTGATCAGCACGGAAACGCCATCCACATAGAACGGCAGATTTGTCCCCTCGAATTCTGCACTGTACCAGGTGCGGGTTGCAGTGGCGAGATTGGTTCCGAAAAGGCTCACCCATGCGCCTCCGGTAATGTTGGGCAAAAAGCTGGCGGCGTTGACTACAGGGCTGTTCGTCCGGAACTGGGGCTGGACTAAGGTACTTGAGTAGGTTCCGAACTGATCGGTAGTGGGCCACGAAGTCACCGCCGTAATCGCCGTCTGGATTTGATTGACATAATCCGTTTCGAATCCGCTGGCGTCTTCATCGCTTGCGCCGTTAGGGGCGGAATTGAAAACCACGGCATAGCACACTTTGTTCGCGCCCTTGTAGAGATAGGCCGAGGTTCCGGGCAAGGCCCCATCCTTATGCCAGTTGAAGCCGCCTCCGCTGAGGGCGTTCATGTCGAAGCCGAGCCCGTAGAAGGCCGCGCCGGAGAACGCCGGCCCTTCGGTTTCCATCAATTGAATGGTGGCGGGTTGAAGCAGCGGTCCGCCGCGCACGCCATCGATGCCGTTGACGAAACGCAGCAGATCGATGGTGGTGGTCACCCAACTGCCGGAAGCGTCGCTTGCCAGGAAATCGTGATTGCCATATTGGGCCGGGACCAGCGGGCCGCCCGCCACGTAGACATTAGCAGCCAGAGGCGCTCCGGGATAGTCGTAGTAGGTAACTTCTCCATTGACTGTGTCCGACATCAGACCCTCCGCCTGTTTCGCCCGCTGAATGCCGAGCGGAGTCAATACCATCTGGCGGACCGCATCCTCATAGCGCATGCCGGTGACCTGGGAAAGAATCTGTCCGAGTACGCAGTAGCCGAAGTTGGAATAGGCGTAGGTGGAGCTCGGCGGATGCTGCAGCGGCTGACTGAGCATATACTGAATCACTTCGGAGCAGGAGAGCGGATTTGCAAAACCGGTCGCGGCCGCTACCGCGAGAGTGTTATCGATGGGATCGGGGACGATGGAGCGGTCCCATCCGCCGGTCATGTTCAGCAAATCCTCGACGGTGACGTTGGCCAGTTTAGAATTCAGCGTCGCGCCCGAAACCGGCGAGAGGTTCGGCAGCAGCGCGAAGGCGGATTGGCCGATCTGGATCTTGCCTTGTTCGACCAGCTTCATAATCGCCGCCGCGGTGAAGGTTTTGCTGACGCTGCCGATGCGGAACAGTGAGTCGGGCTGCACGGTCCTGGAACTGGCGGTATCGGCGTATCCGAAGCCGCGGGCATAAACCAGGATGCCGTTGCGGGAAATCGCCAGCGCCGCGCCGGGAATGGAGTATTTCGCAATCAGGCCCTCCATAACGGTGTCCAGGCCGGTAGTTCCCGCTGACGATTGACCTGTGATCTGTTGACTGAAAGCCGAACCGGACAGCATGAGGCCGGCCAAACCTAGAACGATGAAATACTTCCCCAAAATCCCTCCGCGCGGAGCTCTGCTTAAAGCCGTTCGGGCTCTTGACGGCCTATTTTAGTACGGGATTGCCGGGAACGCAAAGGAATGCGGATGGGCGTTCCCTCGGCCGCGCCTTGTGGTTGCGCCCACAACGCGCCGTTTCAGTCGGTCCGCTCGCGGCAATTGCTCACCGCCGGGGGACCTGTGCGTTTCGACCGCGCCTATAACGATTGTCCGCGCTGGCGCCAAGGTCAGGTTCCGCGTGATCGGGAGCTGGATATCGTGGATACCGGCTACTCCCCGGCGGTGCGCCGCATGATGGCCCTGGTGCGCAGCGAAACCTCCTTCGCCCAGGGCCGCGCTCAGATGGCGCTGCTGGCCGGCCTTTTGGTTACACGAAAAGCAGTGGAACGCCGAGAAACCGACGGACAATTCGCCTGGCGTCAACGCGAAGATTCCCACCTTCCCCACCGAGTTCGATGTAGCGGAGGTGCGTCCGGCTAAGCCTGGCGCGGCGCCGACTGCTCCCTTGGGTCAGCCGGACGCGATGGGTCAAATGGAATTCCGGAACGGCCGGGTGGAGATCATGGGCGCAAGGCTGAAAGGGCTGATTTTCGCTCGCCTATGATCAGGACATGGACAGAATCGTCGGGGCGTCGAAATGGCTGACGGAGGACCGCTTCGACGTCATCGCCAAAGCGGCTGCCACCGTGCCGTTCGAAGCACTGAGAGGAATGCTGAAGACCCACAGCGAAGAGCAGCCCATGCCGGTCTACGTGCTGGCGCCGGGGAAAAAGCCGAGACTCAAGGAATCGGACGGAACGGCCCGATCCGAATGCAACATAGTTAATAAGGATAGAAGAACGTTCGTCTGCCAGAACACCACCATGGCGCAATTCGCAGAGCGCCTGCCCAATGTGGCAGTAGCCTACATTCGCCCTACGGTGCTGGACTTGACTGGGCTCAAGGGAGCCTATGACTTCGAGGTGTACTGGACCCCAAAGGGCCAACTGAACGCCGGCGGCAGGGGCGCGGATCCAAACCAAGCCTCGATACCGACCGACGATCTCACGGTTTTCGAAGCCGTGGAAGTGGAACGGACTCCGAAAGAGAACCGACGCAGGCCATGGGCCCGCGCTACTCTGCATAATAGGTGCCCATCATGTTTAGGACTCGCGGCGTTCTGATCGCCGCTCTTTTTCTGCCGGCGCTGCCGGCAGCTACGCCCGCGGCGATCCCAATCTCCGGCGAGCGCCGTGTCAACTTCGACGACGACTGGCGATTCTTTAAGGGCGAAGCCGAAGGCGCCGAGCGCCCGGACTTCAACGACGCCCAGTGGCGCCAACTGCGCCTGCCGCACGACTGGGCGATCGAAGGTCCGTTCGATTCCAAGTTGAACCCGCATACTGGGGCGCTGCCGATCTTCGGCACGGGCTGGTACCGTAAGTCGTTCACCATTCCGCAAAGCGGCAAGGGCCGGTACTTCAGCATCGAATTCGACGGCGCCATGGCGAACGCGCGCGTGTGGATCAACGGGAAAGAACTAGGCGGCCGGCCTTATGGATACATCGGCTTCGGATTCGACCTGACGCCGTTCCTGCATTTCGGCGGCGAGCCGAATGTGCTGGCGGTACGATTGACGCCCGAAGACCGTTCGTCGCGCTGGTATCCGGGGGCGGGCATTTATCGCAACGTCTGGATGGATATCACCGGGCCGGTGCACGTGGGTCGCTGGGGAACCTATGTGGCCACGCCCGAGGTCGCCGACGATCAGAGCAGAGTTGCGGTGAAGACCGAGATACGGAATGAATCGGACCATGACGCGAAGATCGTACTGCAAACTTCGGTGCTCGACCCTTCCGGCAGGTTGGTAAGCCGCAATGGTAATGAAGTTGATATTCCCGCCGGCGGCATGCAGACGGCGCCAACAACCTTGACCGTGACGAAGCCGCAACGTTGGGATACCGAACACCCTTATCTGTATACCGTGGTCAGCGAAATAATGGACGGCAAGCGCGTGGTGGACCGTTACACGACGCCGTTCGGCATCCGCACCATTCAGTTCGACAAAGACAAGGGGTTCTTGCTGAACGGCCGGTACCTGAAGATACAAGGCGTGTGCAACCACCATGACCTGGGCGCATTGGGAACGGCGGTGAATCGCCGCGCTACTGAGCGGCAGTTAGAGATCATGAAGGGCGCGGGCGTGAATGCCATCCGCACCAGCCACAATCCACCGTCGCCGGAGCTGCTCGAGCTTTGCGACCGCATGGGACTTATGGTGATAGACGAATCGTTCGACATGTGGCGCATTCCCAAGATTCCGAATGGAAACGGCTACTCGAAATACTTCGGCGAATGGTCGGAGCGCGACGTACGCGATATGGTGCGGAGGGACAGAAACCACCCCAGCATCATTATGTACAGCATCGGTAACGAGATTCCCGAACAGGGGCGCGCGGATGGCTGGCAGGAAGCGAAGCGGCTGACGGGATTCTTCCACGAGGAAGATCCGACGCGGCCGACCACTTCGGCGTTCAACAGCTGGGCCAACGCTATCAAGAATAAACTCGCGGATGAAGTCGATATTCCCGGTTTCAATTATGCGCCGATGCACTATGAACAGATCATGAAGGAGCATCCGAACTGGGTCATCTACGGGTCGGAGACGGCGTCCTGCGTGAGCTCTCGCGGAGTGTACCAATTGCCGATTCAGAAATATGACAAGGACCCATCGCTGCAACTCAGCGGCTACGATATCATTGCGCCTTCCTGGGCGTACTGCCCGGACGTAGAGTTCGCATATCAGGACCGCTTCCCGCAAGTGCTGGGCGAGTTTGTCTGGACCGGCTTCGACTATATCGGCGAGCCGACGCCGTATTTCGGGGGCCGGATTACGGCGGCCGATTGGCCGGCGCGCAGTTCCTACTTCGGCATGGTGGATCTTGCCGGGTTCCCCAAGGATCGCTACTACCTCTATCAGAGCCAGTGGACCAAGCAGCCGATGGTTCACGTGCTGCCGCACTGGAATTGGCAGGGGCGCGAAGGACAGGCGATCCCGGTGATGGCCTATACCAATGCGGATGAAGTGGAGCTATTTCTCAACGGTAAGTCGCTTGGAAGCAAAAAGCGCTTTTCGGAGCCGGTGGAATTGCCGGTTGGGCCTAACGTAAGCCCCGATCAAAAGTTCATGAGCAAGTACCGGCTGGAGTGGCAGGTTCCGTATGAGGCCGGCGACCTGAAGGCGGTCGCTTACCAGAACGGGAAGCAGGTTGCGGTGGATGAAGTGCGGACGGCCGGCGCGCCGGCGCGAGTAAGACTGACTCCGGACCATACGTCGATCCTGGCCGATGGCGACGACCTTTCCTTTGTGACTGTGAGAATTGAAGATCGCAACGGTAACTTATGTCCGTCAGCCGACAATCTGGTGCGCTTCAGCGTAACTGGCGAGGGCACGATCGCCGGAGTGGATAACGGAAACGCGGCTACCGAGGAGCCGTTCCAGGCCGATCACCGCAAGGCGTTCAGCGGCATGGCGCTGCTGATTATCCGGTCGAGGAGTGGCCATGCGGGGATTGTCCACATTGCGGCTACTTCGGACGGATTGAAAGCCGCGGCGGTGGATATCAGCACTCACATGGCGGGCACGGCACGGAAATAGCGAATCGCCAAATCCGGAAAGGCGCCCGGCTGTTGAGGCCGGGCGCGAAGACAATTAACGGCTCACCGAAGGACTGCTGCCGATGACGCCGGTCGCGGCCAAACCAGCTAACGTCCCGCCGACCACGACCACCCCTCCAACCACTGCTAGGGTCGGAAAGCTGGCAGCAGCCACGCCGGCTGTGGTTGCGGCTCCAGCTCCGGCAGCGCCTGCGCCGACTTGAGTGGCGGTGGCCACAGTAACGGTCTGCGGCACGCCCGCCGATACTGCTTCGCCGGATTCGGTTCCGACGATGTGGACCTGCTTGCCAACCAGACTATTCAGGTTGGAACCATGCAACTCCACCTTGACCTTGGTGATATTGTCGGTCAGATAGAATTTGCCGTCCACCTGCTGAAGGGTCCCGGTTAGTTGAGGGACGCGACCAGCACGCGGTTCTTGAGATCCACTTTGACGCGCACGCGCGCCGCGGAGTCCGACGCGCCGATGCGGAGATCGCGCGCCTCCACGCGATACGCGGTTGTGCCGGTGATTTCAGCCGCGCCGCGATCGAGAATCAGGCGGTCGCGGTGAATGACGGCCGACGAATTGGACGACATGGTCACCCGTTCTCCGCCGGTGATGTTGAGATCGGACGAAGCGTCCACTGTTTTCAGGAACGTTCCGTCGAGAATGGTGGCACTGCCCGGAACGGAAGCATCGTTAACCAAAAATGCGCCCCACGACCGCGCCACCCCGATAACGGGCGGCGATGCCGTAAGCGTCGCAATGCTTCCGCAAAGAGCCGAGCACCAGAGGATGGTGCGAAAGGTATTCTGCATAGACTACTCCTTGTGGGTTTCAGCGATCCAGCGCTGAACCGGCGGATAGTTTCCCGCCGGATCCTGTTCTTTCGGGCGCAAGCTGCCGCGGGAAAGGAAAATCATAAATGCGTTACCCCAAAGGGCATCGTGTCGCCCGCGGAAGGCACCGAAACGGACTTGGCCTTGAGTAAGACAATTTGGCTGGTCCAGAAATCGGCTCGCAGGCGGGAACTTAGCGGCAGGGCTGCAATATCCTGGTGGGCCGCAACGGTCCGGGCGGCGCGGAAGGCCACGGCTGCGCAGACGGCTGCCCGACTCTTTCCGGCCGGCGGCGACACCGCTGAATCGAACCCGGATCGAGGATCGACGGCAATCGCGGCACGGCGGGAGAGTGGTGGAGGCGCCGGGATATCGGGCATGCGCGGGCCAGCGCAAACAACAGGCGATAGGGGCTCTGCAGGGCCGGGAGGCCGGCTCGGAGTTGCCGGTGGGGCCTCCGCGGGACGGATCCGAAGCGTCGTAGCGGCTTTCGATGGCGCGAGCTTGGGCGCCGCGATTCGTTGGGAGGGCTTCTGCTTGGGTTGGGGCGGCGCTGCCATTGGCGCGCGATGGGGAAGGTAGAGCGGCGTGGCGAGGATCGGCCGCGATGTCGCCTCCGGAACCGCCGCCGGAATGGCGGTTGTGAAGACGATTGTGGCCGGGGTGACATGCAGCCGCAAGCCGGCTACGGCGCCCGCCGGGCGTTGCTTGTCCCGCATCGAAATGGAGATATCCAACATAGTGAACGGGCCGCTCTAACAGTTCTATCGGCGCTACCCGGACAATCTATAGCGGCGCCGCATCAATTCGCGCATTTCGCAGGAACAATTGGCCTTCGGCGCGCGTGCTTCCCGGGGCACGCCGATAGGCCAAGGTGAGATCCGCCGCATCCATGGCCCGAAAAAGCCATTCCTGGCGCTTCCAGGCCGCCGACGCGTCTAACACGGGTTGGCCGGCGGATCCCAAACGCCACGAAATACCGGTGTGCAGGGAAAGCGCGACGGTCCGATAATCGAAGCCCATGACATACATGGCGCCCGGTTCGAGCGGCAGCGCGTGCTTCAGCAGATCGCACGACTCCGGCTCGCGTCCCGAAAACTCGATGGATAAAGCGGGCCCGCGGTCTTCGGTTCGAGCCACGGAGATTCCATCAGGGCCGATGGTTTTCCAATCGAACCCGCGATTCAGCAAGGGGCCGGCAAAATCGCCGTTCCCCAGTAGCGGCTGGGCGCCCCCGAGTTGGTTTCCCACGCGCCACGCCGCCACGGTTTCGCCGGCATCGATGGCCGCGTCCATGTAGTCGAGCACGGCATCGCGAGACGCGGGCGATGGATCGCGCGCGAGACGCGCCGCGACCTCCGCAGCGTCCGGAATCCGGTGACGGGCAATCAGGTATTCAAGGAACGGGAGATCCAGGCCGGGCCGGGGCGCCACCACTTTTTCGAAGACCTCGCGCGCGTCCGCGGACACGAGGAAACAGAGATCGAGCAGCGCACGGCGGTTGCCGTAAGAAATCGCCGCCGATTTCCGCGCCCACACCCAAAACGGCGCCGCTTCGCCGCCGCGAAAGTAAAAGTTAGCGAGGGCCCAGGCCGGGGCGAATTGATGGTCATAGCGGGCGGCTTCGAGCAACTGCCGCGCGGCGGCGGCGCGGCCGCCGGCCGCCTCCCATTCGAAGGCCAGTCCGATGCGGGCCTGGGTGTCGTAAGGGTTGGCG